>Ga0181607_10006040_pt1 | contig 10178 bp, 13 predicted proteins | sample 041ome_9_FD_132420 | JGI IMG/M metagenome (GOLD analysis project Ga0181607, IMG submission 132420) | Coastal salt marsh microbial communities from the Groves Creek Marsh, Skidaway Island, Georgia - 041413US metaG (megahit assembly) | ecosystem: Environmental > Aquatic > Marine > Intertidal zone...
CTTTTGAAGCTGAACGCTTCAGTTGGGCTAAAAGGGTCAGAGATGTAGAAATGGATCATGACGGGGCCATTTGGGTAATAGAAGATGGCCCGAACGGCAGATTAATAAAATTCATAAAACCAAATGAATAAGTCGTGCGGCTTAGAAATGGCGCTTCTGTATCCCCTCACAACCAACCTAACCCCACACCCAGCCTGTTTAGCGCATTAGGCGGACCATAGCAGCCTCAGCAGGCAAACAGCCGAGCGCAATTTTTAGTATCATACATATTGATAATTGCGGCCATTGATATAAGCTGAGGCTGCTAGAGAACTCGCGGATATAAAAGCTGGCAGACAGGATGATTTTGAGAACTTTCCTCACATTAATTGGCTTAGCGTTAGTGCCATTCGCCGCAAAAGCGGATCTAGACTTAAAACAACTCTTCTGGGGATCAATGGCTTCGACTAAACTGTCTGAGATAGAACTTCTTGCAAGGTTTGAAGATATTAATTCTACATCTTTTTTATTCAGAGACAGCAAAACCTCGAACCTTTTTCTAGTAGATGAAAATCAGTATTTCATTATAAACGATACCTTAATGCAACTCACTGTAATAAGGGAAGATAAAATAATTTTTGAAACCACGCAAAGACAAAAATATCACTATGACCTCTCTAATTTTTTTATAGAAGATTCCTTCGACTCACATAAAACATCGCTTGAAATCACAGGTGCCGATGGAGAAAATGACAACCTAAAAAAACTACTGGCTCCTAATCTAAATAAAGCTGAAGAATTATTTAAGCATTTGGGATTTCCTAATTTTTTACTCAAGGATTCATCTAAATACCTAATACTATCTAATAGCAGGGCGGGAAGGGTTGGGTGGAAAATTACAAAAGAACTGCCAAACATTTTTTTAAAGATGACACCGTTCAAAATAAACGATTTAATATTATCTGTAGACTCCATTCCTGCAGCAAAGCTTGATACATTACTGTTGCACATTGGCGGCAAAGTGAAAAACGGCGTGTTTGATATAGAAATCCAAAGGGAAGGCCGTCTTCGGCTTTTGAGAGTAAGCATGTGATTACTTTTAAATCATACAAAAAACTCAAATTTGTTTTTGCATTTACCGTGATGATAAGTGCGAGCGCTTCGGCACAACAATTATCGTTCAAAATTCTCGATAGCGGGATAAATGAATTTGCTGCTTATGTTTCAAGTCTCACCGGAAATACCTATCTTCTTGATTTCACTAGCTCCAAAACAATATCAATCGTGAGGAATGATTTTAACAAAAAAGAAGACATCCATTCATTACTGGTTAAGACGGTAGAAGAACTAGGAGGGGTCGTTAATGAAATCTCTACTCAAACTTATGAAATAGTTCATCAATCCAAAATCGATCCCAAAATTGAATCTACAGTAGTGCAAGGAGTTAGTAGGTCTCTTGCTAGGCTCAACCTAGAACAAAAAATTTCTGTTTCTGGCGTAAAAAATTTAATTAATTCTGATGAGCGGTTTGTTTCAATTAAAATTATCGAAGAAAATTTAAATACAAATACTATTTTAATCAGTGGCAACCCCATCTCTTTATCATTGTTCACGGAACTCTTAAATACTTTGGAAAATTACGTGAACCCACAAACAGCAAACGAAATTTTAAAACCCGTTGCTGAAAATTCTTTAGTGTTAGCACAACCAAAATTTACGGCTAAAGTTTTCGATCTGAACTATGCAGATGCAATAGAAATTACAGAAAGCCTCAAGATCCTAGTTCAATCTCTTGACAGTGAGGTAAGTCTTTCAGCTCATGAAAGCTCGAACCAAATCGTTTTAAGTGGCCCAGAAAATTCGGTTGAAATAATTTCAAAGCTTGTTGAGGACCTGGATCGTGCGCCACGGCAGGTGTATTTAGACGCAATAATAGCGGAGGTGTCCGAAGAAACAGCAGCGAAGCTAGGACTGCAATTTTCTGTAAATAGTAATAACATTTCAGCATCAAGCGTCACCGGAGTGTCGGGAGTTAACATTGGAACAGCCGCAAGCGATGCATTTTTAGCGGGAGCTGCAGGCGGCGTATTAGCATTGGGGCGCGGAACCAATTTGGTTCCAGATATTGGTGTGATGCTAACTGCACTCCAGGGCGATACCGACAACAGAATTCTTGCCACACCAAGCCTGATGGCAAGTGAAAATAAAGAGTCAATAATTCTAGTTGGACAGAACGTGCCTTTTATAACCGGCCAATTTACAAATGAAGGCACGAATGGTTCTGGACCGTTTCAAACTATCCAACGACAAGATTTGGGGACTTCACTAAAGCTAAAACCAAAGGTTGGAGCCAACGGGGCCATAATTATGGAAATCTGGCAAGAAACGTCCCGTATCGACCAATCAACACCCGGGTTAAGCGATATTGTGACGGTTAAACGCCAGATTTCAACAGTTGTCTCCGCGAACGATGGCGAAACTATTGCAATTGGCGGATTGAAAATCGAACAGCAAGAAATCGGCGTGTCTAAGGTCCCAATTTTGGGAGATTTGCCTCTTATAGGCAAAGCCTTTCGCCAAGAGGTCACAAACTCCGTCAGCCGCAATCTAGTGGTATTTTTAAGACCCACGCTAGTGAGCACTCAAAAAGCTCGCCGTAAAGTTTATGACAGCTGGGAGAAAGACATTAGCCTGAAAATGCTTGATAATAATAATAATCAAAGTGAGTACTTCGACAAAAAATCAATCGCCACAAATAAAATAAATGGGTTAAAGCCTGTAGCTAGGCCTTGGAAATGAGTGTCATTTTTAATCAAAAGAAGGTTAACCAGCTGGGAATACATATTCTTGTTGACAAAATTCCTCCACGAGTACTGTTTCGAGATAAAATAACTAATACAACAAAAGCAGAGTTAGAGTATGTTCTGGGAAATAATATCAAATATGAGCAGTCTACTTTGATCGACCAACAATCATTTTTGGATGCTCAAATATCTGCTGAAACAATGAACTTGAATGTGGATCGTCTTGCAACCGATGAGGACATCTACAACTCGGCTAAAATCGCATTGCAATCCGAGGGCGATGTGGAAAGGCCTGTTATTGAACTTTTCAACAATTTAATTTCAGTAGCAATTTTGAGAGGTGCATCCGACATTCATATAAACCCAAAGCAGGCTGAATTATTGGTTCAGATGCGGTTTGATGGCAACCTAACTAGTTACGTCAACTTGGATAAACGAATTTCACAAGCTCTGTCAGCGAGAATTAAACTATTGAGCGGTATGGATATAACCGAAAGGCGCCGACCGCAGGACGGTCGGTTCAGTGTTATCGATAATGGAAAGGCAATAGATATTCGAAGCGCATCGATGCCTACCAAGTTCGGTGAGCGCTTAACGCTACGGATTTTCAACCAAGATGCTACACTACTGAGACTAGACAATTCTGGCCTCGCAATATCACATCTTGAAGCCCTGAAAACTTCGATATCCAAACAAAACGGTTTAGTAATTGTTTGCGGCCCAACAGGATCTGGGAAAACAACAACTATTTATAGTCTTCTGAATGAATTATCGGGCAGAGGATTAAATATCATGACGATAGAGGATCCAATTGAAATCGAACTTGAATCGGTAACTCAGACCCAAGTCAACGAAGCTTCTGGATTCACCTTCGCTCATGGTCTTAAATCTCTTTTGAGAAATGATCCTGATGTTATTTTAGTTGGCGAAATTCGCGACGCAGAAACGGCTGAAATTGCAGTCAGAGCGGCAATGACTGGCCACTTAGTAATTTCGACAGTTCATGCCAATGGCCCAATCAGTGCTATGAAGCGCTTATTGAATTTAGGCATAGATGAATTGCTACTATCCGATTGTTTAAAAGGAGTGTTCAGTCAGAGATTGATTAAATTATATTGTAAAAGTTGTTATGAAGCCTCGCTACACTCGGTTGGTCACACAAGCAAAGTTGCCACACAATTCAATGGTTGCGACATTTGCTACAATACAGGTTTCAAATCTAGATCACCAGTAATGTCCCATATAGTGATTGACGAAACAAATGCTCACTATCTTGAAGGGCGGCTCGGAGAACTAATTTTTGAGGATACTATGATTACAGAAGCGAGAAACTTGCACAGATCAATGCAAACTCCGCTATTTGAAGTATTAAAGCTGGAGGCTTGAAAATTGCGTTTCTATGATTACAAAGCGCAATCAACTTCCAGCGAAGTCCACGGAAGTATAGAAGCTTTAAATAAAAAACATGCGATAGACGAACTTAACAAAAGAGGCCTAAAGGTATTAAAGCTAACCAGCCGATTTAGATTTAACGAAAACATTTTTTGGATTTTCATACGCCAATTAACGATACTATCTAATCAAAAAATAACCTTAGCTGAATCAATCTCTATCATTTCCAGTCAGACTGACACCAAGATTTCTGAATTAGCCAACAGAATAAATATAGAACTTGAAAATGGAAAAGAATTTCATCTTATCTTAGAGAATTTATTCCCAAAACTACCCTCACACATAATTGGAGTTTTACGTATAGGAAGTGAAAGACGTGGCCTTGATCGAGCAATGTGTGCAATAGTATCTTTGAAGGAAACTGAGGACGCCCTGAGACAGGAAGTAAATAAAGCTCTCGCCTACCCAGCATTTGTAACTTTATTTTCGCTTATAGCACTCATAGTGATATTCGACGTAGTTCTACCAGAGTTTGCCAACTTATCTGAATCCATCAAGACTAATGGCATTCAAAAAATCATACTTACGGGTGCTGGCAAAGGCTACAGTACATTTATAATATTTTTTTGGACGGTATTAGTTATTATAACCTCGCTTGAACTTGGAAAACGATCAAGGCGGATCGCAACTCTGATCGATACGCTAATCGAAAAGTTCCCTGTTGTATCCAGAATAACAAAATCTCGAAGTGCTGGAGAATTTGTAAATTCACTATCGCTTGCGTTAGATCTAAACTGCGAAATTTCAGATGGTGTGCGCTTAGCCGCTGGTTCTGTTAAGAACAAATTACATAAAAAAAAATTGTTATTTGTTACTGATGAATTAAAAAATGGAATACCTCTATCAACAGCGCTCAATCAAACCCTTTTATTTTCAAATTTAGAAATTGCTTCAATAACAATCGCAGAAAATTCCCAAAGTTTGACGCAAACAATTAAAATTTTAGCTTCGGAAAAGATCAAAACGCGACTAAAAAAATTAAATTTAGTGACACAAATTTTAAGCCCAATGGCAATCCTTCTGCTTGGTGGGATCATTTTTATTATTGCTTATACTATTATCACCCCTATGTTGATGATGCAAAACGCGATTGGATAGTATTGTGAAATCACTGAAAGGCTTTACTCTCATAGAAGTGCTAGTTGCCCTTACGATCATTGGTATACTTATGACATTTGTCGGTCCGTACATTTTAGACCGTCCGGATCAAGCCAGAAAGATAAAAATCAAAAATGATTTTTTGGCGATTGAGACAGCCATGGAACTTTACAAACTAGACAATGGAACTTACCCAAACGCTGCAAATGGCCTGATCAATTTAACAAGAGCAGATAATAGCATACGAAGGTATTTGTCTGTGGTCCCCACTGATCCCTGGGGGAACAAATATATTTTGGAAGTAGAACCAGGAGAAACTAACTTTATAATTATTTCGACTGGACCAGACGGATTAAGATCAAATGACAATAGTGGTGACGATTTCAGCAGTGAGGATTTAAATTAGTTGTCATGAGAGCTTTCAGTCTTCTAGAGGTTTTGGTAGCGCTTGTTCTTGTTGGTGTAATAATTACAGTACCTAATTGGTTTTCAATCCTCGACGATAATCTTAAAATCGTAGAACGTGATGTCGAATATTTACAGTTGCAAGTCTTACTAAGCCTTTCTGAACAAACATTTAATCCAATTCATCCGATAAAACTATTAAAGCCACTAGGGATTTGTGAAGGCAGCGGCATTGCGCTGGGTTCTGGAGGAATTGCTGATCCCAAGACTTATAACTGCAATCAACACTCGATTTATTTGTCAAAATCTGGACAGGTTTATGTTAGGAAATAAAAAAAGATCTGATGCTTTCATTCTATTGGAAGTTTTAGTAGCACTTACGATCGTCGGAGTATCCATGGCACTTTTGTGGCAAACAAAAAACAATCAAGCTGTTTTTAACAAAACACTCCATGAAAATTTTGCGACCGAACGCTTGGACCATGACCGCGCTATTTTGAAGCAACTTGGATTATCAATCACACTAGATATGGATGGATATTGAGTGGAGAGAACCTCTGAAGATGATAGAAAGCCAATCAGTTTTTTTATGGATAGGCCAATGAAAAGATTGTCAGGGTTTACTTTATTGGAAGTTTTGGTGGCGCTGGCTGTAGCAGCAATGGTCATAGCAATTTCATCAAATTTACTATCAAGCCTTATTAACATGCGAGCGTCCGCTTCCGAACAAAATATGAGTTTGAAATATGAAGTGTTGTTGAGAGTACTCCGAGGAGATTTGGAAAACGCTACGATGAAGGCATCAGGCAAAAAAAACATTTCATTTGATCTACAAAACGCAAACCAAATCAAAATTGAACTTACTAAACCTATCATAAATCCAAAGTCTCGTATGATAGAAATAGCTAATGTATATTGGACCTTTACTGCCAATGAGGTATCTCGGAAATTAGACCGCGACCCAAACCCTTTAAAATTAATTAATGCAAACATGGAACACAGTTTGGAGCCGATAACAGGAGACGTGTACTATTTATCTACAAAAATTGGAACCAAGCTTAAAAAACTCGTTTTAGACGTGCGCTCAAAATGAAGTGCAAAGGATTTATTCTTCCATTAGTACTGACTGTACTTTTCGCAATTTCATTGACGTCTATGCAAATTTTTTCACAACAAAAACAACATTTTAAAAAATTTGTAACCACCGAAAAACAGATCAAGTTTCAAAATAGGCTACTAAAATTAAAAAACGCTTCAATTTACAACACTGAGAGCTCCTGGCCCTCCGTATCTAAAACTAATGTACCATTGAGCGGCCTCTTTAACTTAAACAGTTTAGTGTCAAACTCCGTTTTGGGTGATCGGGTTATAAATCAAAGAGAACGCGCGATATTTATGAAAATTCTTCAGAAATGTGGGCTCCCTCTATCTTACACCAAAGGTATTTTAGCGTTTTTAACATCGAAGCAGAAAATAAGCGTCAATTTCTCGACTATAGATCTGCTAGCATTTCTAGACATACCACCAAATGAAATTCCAGATTTTTTAGTTTGCTTTAGGCTTTCGTCTCGATTTAGTCGCGTAAATATTAAATTTTCGAGTGCAAGTCACATTGAGGCGTTGTTAGAAGTGTCTAGCGATGAGGCAAACTCTATCAAGAGCCGTATTATTGGAGGTCAAATCTCAAATAGGTCTGAGTTAATTTCATATCTCAATAAAAAAGAATCCGTTATAGAGCTTAAAAGAAAACATCGTAACATTATAGTATCGGACCTATTAGATCATGCAGCAACGTATTGGACCTACAATAATGAAACCTTCGCTTATTTTGAACAAACTTTTGCAGCCGAACGTGGATGGTCGATTTTCACCGATACAGTGTTGTGGCTTCCGGAGTTAGAATAATGAAAAAGATAATTTTACGTTTTATAACAATAGACAACGTTGAAGTCTATACTATAAAGCGGGGGAAACTTTCACTAGAAAAACGCATTAATAGTAAAGAGTGTGTAAAATTTAAAACAAACAAGATAATGCTGGCATCTTCTCATTATGTTTCGTCATCCTTGGCTTCAAATGCTTTAAATTTCAGACCCACAAAAAAACAATTTTTATTCTCGAATGAATCTGTACTGCAGATAAATGATTTAGTATGCTTGCCGGCGGAATACGACGAGACCTTAAAGGAATGGCAACAAACCTGGGCTTCTCGAACCCTCTTGTTAAGGATTAAAAAATTAATTCCATCTGCCCAATATTTTTATCCAGATAATTTTGATGCTTCGTTGCCGGAACACAAGCGAACAGATCTATCTGGTACTAAGTTTTCAAATAATTATAAGAGTTTTCAACTTGAAGAAAGTGATGACAAAAATACAAAATTCTTACTCGTATCGAGCGCTGTAGTCTGTTTAGCCATAGCCCCGTGGCTCCCAAATAACTTCTTTAGAGATTACCGGGAAGTACCTAAGTATGAAAACAAACTTTCGATTATGAAATATTTTGAAGAATTGGCGGCATCTGCAAAATTCTCTGGCTTAACCAAGCTCACGTTCAATAAATCACTTAACACTGTTGGAGCAATCCTCACCAGCTCATTTACAGAAGAGCAAAAACGCGAAATTAGAAAATACTGTGAGGTGGCCAACTGCATTCCAGAAATTAACGAACAACAGGTTGTCTTCAAATTTAAAAGAGGTCCATAAAATGAATAAGTATTTGCGCATATTTTTATTATTATTATTTTCTCTTACGGCTAAGTTCGTTGTATCTTATCTCAGCAGTGATCAAAGTGTAGCGACTATTGATAGTAAACAGATGCCGAACAGTACAGCCGAGGCTGAAACATTTCTCGCCAAACACTTTGACCACAACGTTTTAGTGACTCAATTCGATGAACGTATCCTGACCTTTACTATTTCATCACTAAAAGAAATTGATGCACTCGATAAAATCGAAAAAGCTCAAAACTTAGAAGTATATCGAATGCACAGTATCTCTATTGCACCGTCGAACCAAGTAAACAAATTTGATGTTTTTGTAACCTATGCAACACGCTAACCTGGGATTAATTCTAATAACGATTTTATGTACTTTTGGACTTATATTCGCTCAACAACGTTCAAAAGGCGTTAAAATATTTTGGCCAATTTGTTTTTTAGCCATCTTTCAAATAGGTAGTACATTTTGGATAGATACAGAGGAAAGGTTCTGGATTTTTTTGATTATAAACTTAATGTGGACGCCACTAGCGTTAGATGACTTCTTTAATAAATCAGTTCCAGTTTGGTCTCTTATTATTTCTGCAGGACTCAGTGGTATAGCTTTTTTATACTTTAATATCACAAGCTTAAATATACTAGTCACCGTGGTTATCATATTACTTACAGCACGACTTATAATATTTTTTATAGAAACCATGTTAAGCATACAATTAATAGGCGGAGCCGACTATTTAGCAGCTTTTGCATTCATCTCGTCCTTACACTCTCATGTGATCGGCTATTGGATAATGCTATTTTCATTATTAGGCATTTTACACGCCGTCAGAGCGTCAAGAGCGCAGGAAACAATACCGTTAATTCCGTTTATGTTAGCTTCTTGGTGTTTGGTTTTCTCAATGACTAGTTAATTTGTTGACTAATAATTGGAGCGTATATCGCCATTGCCGCTACAGTTATCGACCGATCATCATTATTGTTTATGCGGAACATCACAGCGCTTAGCGAATTTTTCGTTGCTTGACACCCCACAACCCCAGAATTGTCACGCCGTTCCCCAAATAAATAATTAAGACCAATTTTCCTGCAAATTTCCTCTGCCTGTAGCTGTAAGCTTTGGCCATTTGAGTTCGTGACAAAGAACTTTACCGACTTTTCGCCATTCTCAAGGCGAACCGCTGATCCATACATTTCTTTCGAGCGCGCAGAGTCAAAGCGCTTCACTTCATTAGCAATCGCCCGATTAGTACATTGAAACCGATTGGTTTCCAGGTTAAATGCTCGATACGAGTGAGTGTCATCAAAAAAAATAAAGAAATTTTGCACTTTGATCGCTGAATTCGCTTCAAACCCTTTACGCCCTTCTTCTATTTCTATGCAACTTAAGTTTTTGTTTGGATTTGCATTCAGATGAATTGAATCAAATTTAGTGCAAGAAATAGACCAGCTACATATAATAAAAACACCGATTATTCGCATTGACATTTAAACCTTACCTTCCCACTCTTTCATTGTGCTAAAATATACCAGTTCGCAAACCACCTCTAGTTCACGTATCGAAATGATACATCGAACTTGACATACTGAGTGATTATCTGGACATGATGTCATTAAATATCATCTATCACTAGCTCATTTACTAATGGGTCTTCATAAATCGGGAATGTTGGAATGAAAATAATAATTATGCTTACAGCACTAGTGTTTGTATCAGGATGTA
>Ga0181607_10006043_pt1 | contig 10175 bp, 7 predicted proteins | sample 041ome_9_FD_132420 | JGI IMG/M metagenome (GOLD analysis project Ga0181607, IMG submission 132420) | Coastal salt marsh microbial communities from the Groves Creek Marsh, Skidaway Island, Georgia - 041413US metaG (megahit assembly) | ecosystem: Environmental > Aquatic > Marine > Intertidal zone...
CCAACTCGCCACACTCGTAAAAGAAAATGTGTCCACGTCGTCACCTGACGCGCTGTCTCCTCCAACGACGAGCGTCTGCGACGACGGCAACCACGACGACTGCGATGGCAGCACGAGCGAACGCACCATCGACGTCTTCTTTGTCGAGAGGAGGAGGAGGACAAATCTACTCTTCTTCTCAACTCAGGGCGCATTCTTCTTCATCTTCATCTTCATCTCCTCCTCCGGGAAAAGTCCAATTCCCATTCTCTCCGATCCAATCGAAAAACTACGCGGAAGTCCTCGAAAAAGCCATCTTCGCGCACTGGTCGAAGAAATTCATCGAATCGGTTCCCATGCCGCTCGGTGGAGAGAAAGTTTTAGACGTCGCGTGCGGGACCGGAGCGACGTCGCGAGAAATCGCGAGAGCGTTGAGCGACGAGGATAGATTTTCGAAAGTTGTGGGCATCGATTCGAGCGAAGGGATGTTGGAAGAAGCGAAGCGGCGAGAAGCGGCGGTCGACGAGGAAAAAAAGAAAGGAAAGAAGAAGAACGCGAACGAAAACGAAAACGTGGAATTTCCGGCACCGATTGAGTACCGAATGACTCCAATCGAAGAGTTTACCGACCAGGAGGAACAGTTCGATCGAGCGTATTGTCATCAAGGCGCGCAGTTTTTTACGGATCGAGAGAAAGCGCTAGGGAACGTGTTCAAGAGCTTAAAACCGGGAGCGCATTTCAACGTCGCCGTTTGGGCGCCGGTGAGAGGACAGAAATTATTCGAGGTTTTGAGAGACTGCCTGATCGAGTGTCAAAAAGAAGAGTGGGTGCCGATTTTGCTGAAACCGTTTTCGTACGCCGGGGATCACGAGTCGACCTCGCGCGTGGACGCCATCGATAGGTTAGAAACAGATTTAATCAAAGCCGGTTTTGAAAACGTAGACGTGATTTTTGAGTCCGACAAAGCTCGGTTCGACTCCTTAGACGAAGCTCTGAAAGTCATCTCGGTCGCGCCGTTCGGGAAGGAGTTGATGGACGACGCGAAACTCTTCGAAAAGTTCACCCGAAAGTTCAAGATGAAAATGTTAACCGAAGGCAGCGAAATCAACGACCGAGAACGCGCCAACGATGATTTGAGCCAAAGATTAAAAAGCGGCACGGACGGTGGAGACGAGGTGGTCGTTACCATGATGAGTTTCTTCGCGCATTGCAATAAACCGTGGGCCGCCGGCGGGATCCAAAGCAGCTCGTTCAAGTGTTAGAAAGTAGAGACGGGAAAAAAATGAAACCCTAAATTATGTAAAAGTAGTGTTCCGTTACATTTTTCCCCCCAAAAAGCAGCGCGCGCTTCTCTTCCGTTTGCAACATAACAAAACAACGAACAAAAAGAAAAGACACACACGAGGCATAAAACATCATGTACGTCGAAGAAGTCTGCATCGACGGTTTCAAATCCTACGCCCAGCGTACCGTCGTCCCGCAATTCGACCAATATTTCAACGCCATCACCGGTCTCAACGGAAGTGGAAAATCCAACATTTTGGATTCCATTTGCTTCGTGTTAGGGATTACCAATTTGAGTCAGGTAAAACTTTGCACATTCGTCTCACTTTGACCGCGCTCGAGAGAGAATGTTACCGCGCTCGTCGTTTTGTGCACGCTCTTGGTGTTTTTAACGTTCATGCGCGTGCATTTTGATGCGCCTGGCGCGGTTTTGGGATTTTCGTCGGGGAGATTTTTGATATCTTTTTTGTTCGTACCCCTCTCAAAAGTTTGAAAATTTTCAAAACGCGCGCGCGTCGATGGCGACGCATCGAGAGACTCAACTAACCTCTCTCTCATCGCACAAACTACAAAACGTACGATACTCTCAACAGGTGCGATGTTCTTCTCTGCAAGAGCTCGTGTACAAGCAAGGTCAAGCTGGGATCACGAAAGCTTCCGTTTCCATCACGTTCAACAACGCGGACAAGTCGCGTTCGCCCGTCGGTTACGAACACTGCGATCAAGTCACGGTGACGAGGCAAATCGTGATTGGCGGGAAGAATAAGTACATGATCAACGGGTCGGTCGCGCAACCGACGAGAGTGCAGAATTTGTTCCACTCGGTGCAACTGAACGTGAATAATCCGCACTTTTTGATCATGCAAGGGAGAATTACAAAGGTTTTGAACATGAAGCCGATTGAGATTTTAGGCATGTTGGAGGAAGCGGCCGGGACGAGGATGTACGAGAGCAAGAAAGAGGCGGCGATGAAAACGCTGACGAAGAAAGAATTGAAAGTGACTGAAATCGATCAGCTGTTAGAGGAAGAAATCTTACCGACGATTGAAAAATTGCGGAAAGAGAGAGGCGAGTACATGAAGTGGGCGTCCGCGAACGATACGTTGGAACGGTTGAGACGATTTTGCGTGGCGGTGGAATTTTGCGAGGCGGAAGAGGCGATGGAACGCGCGAAAGAGGAGATGGAGAAGCTGAAAGACACCGTAGAAGAGCACTTGTCGAAAGCGATGGAAGCAAAAGCGATGTCGCAAGAGATGGAGAAGGACATTGCTTTGAAGATTGAGAACCGAGAGAAGGCGTGCGGCAAAGAGTTGAACGAGAGGAAAGCGCGCGTCGAGGAGAAGTCGAGAGATTTGGTCAAGAAAACGAGCGCTTTCGAAGCCATCTCGAAAGAGATGAAAGGCGAAGAGTCGTCGTTGAAGAAGCTCGAAAAGAGCAAGAAAGATGCGATCGCGGCGGACGAGAAGCGACAGGAAAAAGTCAAAGATCTCGAAATCGAAGCCTCTCGTGAGGAGGAAAATTTACGCCAAGCGGAGGAAGACGCGGAGAAGAGCGAACGGCTGTTGATGAACGTTCAAACCGGCGCCGGCGATACTTCGGACAACAAGTCGTTGCAAACGCAACTGGCGGAAGCGATCGGGAAAGTCGCCGAGTGCGACGCCAAGGCCAAGTCGGAAGCTATGCGACAAAAGCACGCGGAGAAGCAGTTGAAGGAGACGGAGAAGTTGGTCGCGACAAAGGCGAAGGAAAATATGAAAATGCAAAACGAAATGTCCGAAGCCGTGGAGATGGTGGAGAAAGCGAAACTCGCCTTGGCGTCGTTCGAAAACGGCGACGGTGTTCACGACGCGTGCAAAGAGCTGGACGAGAAAAAGGCGTCGCTCGAATCCGATCTCGAGGACGCGAGAGACTTGTGCGACCAACTGGCTGGAAAGTTAGCCGGTCTCGATTTCAAATTTAAGAATCCAGACAGCAAGTTCGATCGATCGAAGGTGAAAGGAACGATCGCGAAACTCTTCGACGTCGTGGACGAATCGACGATGACGGCGTTAGAAGTCATCGCTGGTGGTAAATTGTATCAAGTCGTCGTCGACTCGGCGGAGACGGGTAAAGCGTTGCTCGAACGCGGTCAGTTGCAAAAGCGAGTCACGATCGTTCCTTTAGATAAAGTCGACGGGAGGAAAGCGCACAACGAACAAGTCAAAGCCGCGGAGAAAGTTTCTAACGACGAGGCAAAGTTAGCGGTGTCGTTGGTCACGGCAAAAGACGAGTCGGTGCAATCGGTGATGAACTACGTGTTTGGTCGCGCCTTTGTCTGTCAAACGCAAGAGACGGCGAAGAAAGTAGCCTTCGATAAGAACGTTTTGTTGAACTGCGTGACCGTGGAGGGCGATTTATTGAACCCGACCGGTTTGTTAACCGGTGGGTCCAGAGGTAACGGCCAATCGGTTTTGAAAAAGTTGAAGGCATTATCCGAAGCCGAAGCGCGAGTGGACGAGTTGCAAAAAGACATCGAGGCGTGCGATCGAGACATCGAAAAGGCGAAAATTGAACGCAAAAAATACACAGAATTGGAAACCAAGTTGGATCAAAGCGAACACAGACTGAACTTGTTGAAGGAGAAAAACAGCGAATCCGAGGCGTTTCAATTGGAAGAGAAGCGAGTGAAGTTGACGAACGAGTTGGAGGAGTGCGCGAAGAACATCCAAGAGGCGGCGCGCGTCAAGGAAGAAACGCTTCAATTGCAAAAGAAATTAGACGCGGAGATTAAAAACTTTGCCAAAGAACGCGAGAACTTATTGAAAGACGCGGAGAAGAAGGTGAAAGAAGCGAAGAAGTTAGTCAACGACATCAAGGAACGAATCAAGAAGAAAGAGACGATTGTTTTAGACGCTCGAGTGGAGAAAGAGGCGGCGATGAAAGCCATCGCGAGCTTGGAGGAGGACATCGAGAACGCGACGCAAGGCATCGAGACGTTATCCAAGAAAGTGATCGAGTTGCAGCAAGAAATGACGGACGCGCAAGCGGCTTTCGACGAAGAGAGCAAAGAGTTGGAAGCGATTCAAACCAAGTTGCGAGAGACGGATAACGAAATCGCCTCGTTGCGAAAACAGAAATCGAAACTCGAGCAAAAACATTTAGACGAATCCGTCGAGGCGAAGAAGTTGAATTTCAAAATCGACCAGTTTGCAAAAGCCGCGAGCGACGCGAACGCGCGATTCCATCTGCTCGAAAAAGAACACCCGTGGGCCACAGAACACGAGCGCAAGCTGTTCGGCAAAGAAGGCACGGAGTACGACTTTTCTAAGAGAGACGTCAAGAAGGCGCAAAAGCAGCTGCAAGAGGCGGAGGAGACGCAAAAGCAACTCGGCAAACGAGTGAACAAAAAAGTCATCGCCATGTTCGATAAAGCGGAAGCAGAGTTCAAGCAGTTGCAAGAGAAGAGAAGAATCGTTTTGAACGATCGATCGAAGATTGAAAAAGTCATCTACGAGTTGGACGAGAAGAAGCGAGAGACGCTCGAACTGGTTTGGCAAAAAGTGACGAAAGATTTCGGATCCATCTTTTCGACGCTATTGCCGGGAACGAAAGCCAAATTAGAACCGGTGGAAGGCACTTCATTCTTGGACGGTTTAGAAGTCAAAGTCGCGTTCGGAGAAGTGTGGAAAGAATCCTTATCGGAACTCTCCGGTGGGCAAAAATCCTTGCTCGCGCTCAGTTTAATCTTGGCGCTCTTGCTCTTCAAACCGGCGCCGATTTACATCCTGGACGAAGTCGACGCGGCGTTGGATTTATCGCACACGCAAAACATCGGAAGAATGATTCGCACGCACTTCCCGTTCTCGCAGTTCATCGTCGTTTCTTTAAAAGAAGGCATGTTCAACAACGCGAACGTTATTTTTAGAACCAAGTTTGTCGACGGTTTATCCACCGTTTCGCGCACGGCGCCGGCGTTGAAGGATAAAGTCACCGAGGAAGATAAGAAGGACGGCGGCGCGTTAGGCGCGGCCGCGCAGAAAAGAGCGGACAAAGCGGCGGTGAAGAAGAGCAGAGGAGACAAGGAGAACGCGGTGCCGCTTTAAATAACTCTGTATCATATATATACACACACACATCCCGGATTGAAATGGATCGGATTGATTTTACACACACACACACACACTTATTAAAGAGAGAGAGAGAGAGTTTTGTATTATTAATATTAAAAAAATATTACCATTTTTGGAACACAAACTCCCCCCCTGTGCGGAAGATAGAATGCATCGTCGTCGTCGTCGTCATCATCGCGACGAGGACGTTGTCTCTTTCTTCTTTGACCTCATTCGCGTCGCCTCGTCTTCTTCCTCCTTCTCCTCCTTTGCCGCTCGCGAGAAGAAAAAACTTTTCCTCACATTCTCAGTCAACGAAAAGACAAAAAAAGCTTCTTCGCATGCGATTGGTGATCTCGAAAAAAAAAGGCGAACGACGACGACGACGACGACGACGACGACGACGACGATACCCGCGACCAAAGCCATTCGACGCTTGCGGTTTCTCTTGAAATACCCCAGAGTGAAAGAGAATTTGAGCGTCGAGAACGGAGCGGCGTGTTTGAAATCGATTCTTCCTCAGAGGTACATGAAATCGACGATTTCTTCCAGCGAGAGGATCCGCGAAGACGAAGACGAAGAGAAGACGAAAGATTATCGTCAACGTCTTCTTCAACTACGAGGAGCTTCTGTGGACGATAGCGCGAGGAGAAATAAGCGGAAAGAGGATATCGCGATGTTGGAGACGACGTTGGAGCGGTTGAAGTTTTCGTTGGAGGTGGCGGAGAAGCGAGCGAAGGAAGAGATGGAGAGGATGGCGAGAGGCGCGGACGAGGAAGACGACGACGATTCCTTTGATTCGTCGGCGTTTTTAACCTTGAAGAAAGAGCGAGGACGACAAGGACGACTGAGAAATAGTGATAGCGATAGCGGCGCGACGACGATGAAGACGATGGAGAAGACGATAAAGAAGACGATGGTGACGGCGTCGTAAAAATTATACTCGTCTAATTATTTTATGTGAGATACGATTTGTTCTTATTTACAACAAAGCAAAATCAAAACAGAGAACCTCGTCCGCCTCCGCCGGATAAATCCATGACCAATTTGCCTTCTCTCGCCAATAACGCTTTCGCTTGCTGCAAGAGATCGGCCATTTTGACAAACTCGCCGTCTTCTTCGCACGCTCGGATTAACACCGCGAAGGTAATTTCCGTAGCCGTGATGTTGTCTTCCTTTTGCATGCGATCGTAGACTTGCAAAGCTTTCGGCACGTCGCCGGCGCGCACGTGCGCGCCGATTAAGGCGTTGTACACCGCCGCGTTTCGAGGCACATCCCATCTCGCTTTCATCGTTTCCAACACGTCTTCGGCTTCCAAGTTTCGTCTTTGTCTGGCCAAGCAGTGAATGTACGCGCCGCACATGACGGTGTGCGGGACCACGTGTCGAGATTTCGTCAACATTTCGCGCCACACGACGTCGGCGGCTTCGTACTCTCCGGCGCGTTCGGCCGCCGAGATGAGTTGGGTATACGTGTACCTATCGGGTTGTAAATGCGCTTGGCGTAAATCGCTGAACACTCTGTTGGCGTTTTCCCAGTCGCCGTACCGCGCGTATCCGCCTAACAAGGCGTTGTACGAGTACGTCGTCACCACTAGCGTTGAATTCTTCATGTTTTCAAACGTCTCCGAGGCAAATTGCAAATCTCCAGCGCGACCTGCCATGGTGATGATCGCGTGTGTTAACGTCGCATCCGGGAAGTCGATTTGGAACACTTTAAACGCAGATTTCGCGAGTTTGTTACCTTCTTGCCACATTCTGGCGACTTCGAACGCCCCCAAAGCTAAACTAAACGCTAAAGAAGTCACCCGGACGTTTTTCTCCTCGAGCATTTCGTACAAAACGGCTTCCGCTTCTTCCGCTCTGCCGCTATCTCTCAGCGCCGTTAAGATGGCCGTGTACGTGTAAATGTTTCTCTTCACGTTCCCAATCTTCTTCACGTCGTTGAAAATCTCCAACGCGGATTGCCAATCGCCGATTTTCGTCGTCATGGCAATCGCGGCAGAGGCGCACTCGTTTCGCGCGAGCCAAGATTGCGAGGCGTCGAAATCCGTGTCGTCGTCGTCGTCGTCGTTTTTTCGTTGGTGTTTCTCTCTGCCGTCGCTGTTGCCGTTTTTCTTGTTGTTCTTATTCCTGTGCTTTGCGATTTTCAGCTCCCCTCTCCACACTTCCAAGACGATTCTGACCTCCCGACTCGTCTTTGCGCTCGACGCCAAGGCGCAAAAGGTGTACGCGTTCGGCGAGTATTTCGATTCATCGTTAAACGCTTGCGTGGACATCCACCTGTACAACGCGTACGCCCTCGAAAAGTCATTTCTGTCCCCCAACTCTTTGATTGCAAAATTAATGGTCGAGGTGCCAAACTTGTGGTTCGGGTCCTTCTCGATCTTTGCGTTCTTCTCGTCTAAATTATGCTGCGCCAGCGACGAGGACGGATTAATCACCGCTCGCGCGACGTCTTTCAAGTGAAACACGTCTGCGTTCGCTCTGCTGTTGTTGTTCACGCCACCGTATCGTCTGCGTTGTCTGCTAAGGTTATTAAGGCTACTGCTACTGCCGCTACTTCTACCGCTACTAGTACTACTTCTACTTCCCTCGTCGACGGCGTCGTCAAAGTCGTCGTAATCCCGCGCGTGTTCCAACAATAAATCCTTAAACTCGTCGTCCGCGGACAACTCGCTCGGATCTCGCTCTAAACTCTTATACAACCTCTCCACTTCCGTGCTGTCCACTTCTACTAAATCAAAATTCACCGGCGGTTCGTAAAACTCCTCGTCGTCGTCGTCGTCGTTATCGGAAGAAGAAGAAGAGTAATAATACTCTCCGCTCCCGTGTTCAAAGCTCCTGATATTCTCCATCGCTTTCACGATGCGTTCACCCGGTCGCATGGAGTCCAACTCTTTGTTCCGTTTCGCGTTGTTGATATTATTATTATTGCGATTGTTGTTCCCGCTTCCGCCGTTGGTCTTATCTCCTCCTCTCTTGTACTTTTCCGCCGCGCGCTTCTTCTGCGCGAAGGATGAAGCTTTCGCCGCCGCCGCGTTGTTATTTTGAGCGCTACCGTTCCCGTTACCGGTGGTCGTTCTCTTCTTCTTACCACCATTTCCACTCGTCGCGGAGGAGGACGACGAAACCGCCCTCGCTTTCCGCAGCAGCAGCGAGTAGTCGTCGTTGTTCTTCTTCGTTGTCTTCTTCCCGCGAGCTGTAGTTGTTGTTGTTTTCCTCAACAGCGCGTCTTCCGTTCTATCCAACAACAACAAAGCGTTGTCTTCTTCTTCTTCTTCTTCTTCGTTATTCGACAAAGTCGTCCGTCGTTGTTGTTTCCCAGACGACGACGACGAAGAAGACGAAGACGAAGAAGAATTCGGTCTTCGAATCGCCGCTTTCGGGATAAAACGTTTCTTCTCGTGCTTCTTCTTCTTCGATGCTTTATTATAATAAAAGCTGCCGCCAACGACGACAAAAGACGAAGACGAAGACGTCGTCATTGTCGTCATTCTCTCTCTCTCTCTCTTTAATTCTTCTTCTTCTTCTTCTTCTTCTTCTTCTTCGTTCGCCGCTCTTTTCGCGTGGTTTCTTCTTCTTCTTCGGAAACTCGAAGAGGCACAGTTTAGGGTTTAGGAGTGTGTGAAACCCTAAAAAAAGAAGGGTGGTAAAACCCTAAATTAAAAGTGTGGGTTTTAGACAGTTGTGTGTGTTGCGCGATGTTTGTTCTTCTTTATTAAAGAGAGAGAGAGAGCGCAGAACACACACACAGACAGTCAGAGAGAGAAACAGAGAGAGAAACAGAAGAGAGAGAGAGGCGTTCTTCGAAGAATCGTAAACGCGCGTGTTATATTGTATTTTAGAGAGAGAGAGAGAGAGAGAGAATTGGAAAATTCTGAGAGAGAGAGATCGAACAAACAGCGCAGTAATAGTAATAATAAAAGAAGATGGTGGCGATCAACCGCACGTCCAAAATGCTCGCGTTCATCAACTACCGAGTGCGAGTGACCGTCGTGGACGGCAGGCAAATCGTCGGTCGATTTTTAGCGTTCGATCGACACATGAATCTCGTCCTGGCGGATTCGGAGGAGTTTCGGAAACTTCCCTCCTCCTCTTCGAAGAAGAAGAAAGACGAAGACGAGAACGGCAAAGGAGGAGAAGACGTGCGACGAGTCCTCGGGTTTGTTTTACTGAGAGGCGAAGAGGTCATCTCGGTCGCGGTGGAAGGCCCGCCGATTCGCGTGAAGAAGACGAAACCGGCGGATGCATCCGCCGGAGGAGGTATTCCGGGCGCGGGCGTCGCGCGACCGGCGGGGAGAGGCGCGCCGCCGCCGGGAATGATGCCATCTTCTTCAGGTGGTGGTCCGAGGTTAGGGCAGCAACAACCGCCGCCGGGGATGATGATGCCACCGCCGGGGTTTCGACCCGGGATGGGGCCTCAGTAAAAGATTAAGAAGAAATCGAGAGAGAGTTTTATAAAAGTAAGTATAGAGAGATTGAACAACGCGGGGGAGCGCCGGGACGACGAGAGATGTGAGACGCCACGTCCACGCGCGCTACTACTTAACCCACGCGCGTAGCAATAACAACAACAACAACAACAACACGCCACTACGATCACACTAAATACTAAATACCATATATATATATATATATGCATATATGTTTCTACGTAAAGCACTCGTTTTTACTTCTCGACTCTTCACAAAAACACGCACACGTGCACCACTTAACTCATGGCGGTCGTCGGACTGCTCCTGGGCACGGCAATCTACGCCGCGTCGCCAAACGCGAGAGTCAAGTGCACGCTGTTAGCTTCGCTCTTCTCCTTCGCCAGTC
>Ga0181607_10006044_pt1 | contig 10174 bp, 8 predicted proteins | sample 041ome_9_FD_132420 | JGI IMG/M metagenome (GOLD analysis project Ga0181607, IMG submission 132420) | Coastal salt marsh microbial communities from the Groves Creek Marsh, Skidaway Island, Georgia - 041413US metaG (megahit assembly) | ecosystem: Environmental > Aquatic > Marine > Intertidal zone...
AGTATTCTTAAATTCTTTACCCTCAACAGATCTGCCAACAAAGCCAACCATCATACCATCTGGTGCTGTAACAGGAATAGTAATCATGTCCTGCTTTTGAGAATAGCCAAGAGAGAACTTCTTCATAGAGTCTTCTGTTATTTTTCTACCCTCAAAATACCTAATAGCTCTTGGCGATGCTAATGCCTCGACGCTAAGCCTTTTAATCAGAACATCGTCAAATGGAACAAAGTCTGGCTTATCTTTTAGCTTAGATAAAACATCAGATGCAAAGTCAGTCTCTACACTCTTACTATTAATAAATCTAATAGATTCAAAATATGTACGCTTTGTAACATGCATTACGAGTTCAATAAGATCTGCAGTGTGCTGACATGAGAAGCAGAAAAATAGACCGCTTTCTTTGTTTACTTCACCAGCTGGTGTTCTGAAATTGCCATGGAATGGGCAAAAGATAATAAAGTCGTTATCTAGATCTCTCTCAATGTCTACGCCGCTTCCGACGAGAACTCTCTTGACCTGCTGCTCTGAATAGGAACCACCTTGGTTCCGTCTATTCCCATAATCCATTCTGTCTTTTTCTTCCCTACAAATATTCCATATATTGATAATTCAAACTCAAAGTATTTCTTTTCTACATTATACTCTATTGTGAAGTCTGGGTCAATGTCTAACCTAGGCACATATCCCAGTATTTGCATCTCAGTTTTCAGTAGCCTAATATACTCTTGTTTTAGTCTAATCATTACTGAATCGCTATAGATTACTCCGTCTAACCCAAATCTTTTCAAAGGTTTGTGGTGTATATTAAGCATACATCAATTATAACTAGATATCTTCAATATCCTTATATTTAAACCATCCCCTGTTGAAGTCAACCTGAATATAGAAATCAGTCATCATACCATTACGATTCTTCCTCCAAGCAACTTCCATAACATCGCTATTTGTCCCACGACCCATGGCAATAACCCAGTCGGCATCATATGCGATCTGGCGTGACCAAGCGGTCTGACCCAGTGTCGGAACTGTGTCCAGCTTAGTAACATCGTCTGGAGTTGCAGACGAAATAGCAATAATTGGAACTTCTTCTGCAAGAGCCATCAGCTTAAGCTCACGAGATAGATTCTTCATACGAACAGTCTCATTGTCAGACTTTTGGTTAGGACTCATAAGCTGCAGATAGTCAACGATAACGAAGTCTGGCTTGTATTGATCAATCTTACCACGAAGAACTGATGGGGTAATTTCTCCACCAGTATCGTTAGAAACAATATAGAATGGTGGCTTGCCCTCAACATTCTGCTCATACCATTTCTTAAGATCTTCTGGCTCAACTTCTCCAGCACTTAACTTACGATGTGTCCAAGTGCCCTCACCCATAATAGTATAGACACGATTACGGACCTCGGTCTCATTCATCTCAAGGCTGATAATAAGTGGTGTCTTACCTTGCTTCCATGCCTGTACAGCAAAATATAGTGATAGCCAAGACTTACCAATACCAGGATATGCTAGAAATACCCCTAGCTGTCCAGGAAGGATTCCAGAAGGCAGGTAGTCGTCAAAGCCACTAAGACCAGTCTTGATGCCCATAGCCCCAAGCTCTTGCTTCTTACGAACCTCTTCAAAGTATGATAGAGCTGACTCAATATCCGTAGCATCAATATCACGGATAGCAGCAGTATTCTTTTTAAGCTCAGAAGTTCTTTGGATAATGTCTTCGAGAACCTTGTTGCCATTACCAGACTGCATATCAGAAGCGGTAGTTCTAATAATTTCTTTAAGGCTATCGTTAAGATATTCGACCTGAAGCTCATCAAGATGGTGCTTAGTTGCTCCCACACTTTCTACTGGCTGAAAGTCACGAAATTTCTCCACCACCAGATCAACTGGTGGGATAGAGCTGTTCTGTTCTGAATAGTTACGAATAAACTCCCAAACATCCTTATGTGTCCGAAGAATATTGTCTACGTTTGCCTGTAATAAAACATGGATCTGCTTGTCTTTTAATACAGCAGATAGCACCTTTGCTTCAGTATCATTCATTTACCCACTCCTTCGCACGTCGCCTAAGCTCTGCACGTTCTCTCTTATCTTGTTCTACCCTGTTAATTGATTCTAGCACTTTATCTGCATAATTTGCAAAATACTTCCATGTTGGTGCTGGTGCTACGTCAAAGTAATACGCCAAAAGATCATAGCACTTGCCAATGCCATAAGACTCTATAAGCGAGTCTGCTGCCCATTGTTCTACATTAAGATTAAGCGATGGCTTTTCGTTATATCTTGCTGTGTGTAGCTTTGAGTATCTACTAAGTAATGCCATACGCTCTTTGCGCTCAGCCATTACTCCGTAATCTCAGACTTAGCTTCTCTTAGCTTTTCGCCAAGCTGTTCTTCAACAAACTTGTATACACGATCGAAGCCGTCTTTGACATTTTCGCCATCACGGACCTGATCTTCGACACCAAGGTCGATTCTCAATGACTGGAAGTTACCCAGATTCATTGTATAGCCAAGCGATACAGTTACTTTAGTTTCGCTGTTTTCCATCTCATACCTCTTTCTATAGCGTTTCGCTCCACGATGGAACGAAATTTCCGTCTGCTGTTTTTACATAAGTAAGTATACCATCACCCATCCTACGATTCAACTCTTGAATTGTAGGAACAGAATTATTTGTTATTAGGCCATCTTTTCTTTGTGGCCCTGTTGTGCGTGTAGCAAGTATATCACGAATTTCTCTAACTTGCGACTCCGAATAGTAAGATCTTGTTTGCCACGATCTAGCACCGTCTTTAGCAGCACCAGTAGGTGTAGGTATGATACCATTTTTCATCAATGTTGGCAAGTATTTTTGATGTCTATTTACTAAAATAGATGTTTCTTTGACTGTGTAAGCCTTTTCTCTATTCTTTTTAAAATCAGAAAGCAAACAACTTTCTATTCTATCTTTAATGATATTGTAAACAGAAACAATACCGCCAGCACGATTAAGGTGATGGATACGAACAAGATCTCCATTCAAAAACCATACCCTTTTGCTGCCAGTAATTACGGGAGCAGAATTATACGCCTCTCTGTCCATGGGCTATCCTAAGATACGTTTGATGGCACACCAATAGCAATAATGTTTACCCTCGTAGCATTGTCATCAGAGGTCGTAAACTTTACTACAATTGTTGCCGAAGCAGAAGTAATATTCTTTAGGCTTACAACAGCCTGATTGTCTTCTGGAGACACAAGAGTAGCCGTTACTACTGGTGGCGAACTAAAGTTATATGGACTAAAAGGAATAATCTTTTCTGCTGTATCAGATGTTCCACCGTCAATAGTTATTTCCTGTGCAAAGATTTGAGCACCATAGAGCTTATACGATGCTGGTGTGTTTGTTAGCCCACCCTGAAAAATAAAGTTATTACCCTGTGCCAGGGCAGCACCCTCTTCTGAAAGCTCATTGACAGCATTAGCCAATGTTGAAATGTATCCTAGGTCTAATGGTTGACCTTGTTGTGGGATTGGAACTCTTGCCATAATTCTCCTTTATACCATTGTATCAGATTTAAGACTCATCTAAAACTGGAATTACAACTGGGTTATCAGAATCATAAATAATAAAGTTAGGTTTTATGATTGGTTTGTTGGAAGCAGGTTGCACAATAACTCTGATAGAAGTAACGCCCTCTCTTTGGATAAAAGAATAGTTATGTGTTGTAGATCTTCCGTGATAATAAAACTGGTCTCCATCAAAATCAAAAACATTTTCTGGAGCATTACCACGGAATGCAACAAAAACATCGTAAGATGGTCTATCAAATGCGTCGTCCCAAACAGCGGATACGATTGTTTTGGTTGGGTCGTTATCGCTAATGCTTTCGTAGAACTCTCCCTCAACATCAGTAAAACTCGGAGCCTGAACAAAATAAATTGGAGACCAGTGTGATCTCAAGTTTTTGCTTTCAGAAACTATTCTGTATCGTATCAGGTAGCCTTCTGATTCCCAGTCTAATTCAGATAGAATAGATGCTGGGACTTTTGCCTTTTTAATAACTTGTGCCATGCTAGCTTCCAGTCGTAGTAGCTATATCAAGGTCAATTGCAAATCTGAACTCAACGAAGCTTGTTGAGTTGCTTGCCTTTATAATTGGAACACCATCAGTATTTTTGATTACAGTATATCCAGTCATTGCATATAGTGGATGAATATCTGTCTTGTTATCTAGCTTAAGTCCATCAAGGGCAACGTAGAATTGATCACTTGGTGCGTCTTGATAAATTACAGACGCATATGCCTTTACGATAGTCACAGAATCCCAAGAGAATCCAATACTGTTCTTTAGCTCTTCTAGTTTTTTTGTAACAACAAAGTATCTGTTTGTTGAAAAGTCTACCCCGCTAAGTGGGTCATTGATAAGCTGTATTTCCATTACAGCGTTTTGAACAGAAGCACCTTCCCCAGACGCAAACTCTATAACTATTCTAACTTCTTCTGGGGAGTCTGCCTCTTCAGCCTCTGGATCAGTTAAGTCTATTCCTGTTTTATCAACAATAGAAAATGCAAGCCTAAGCTCGTCTGCTGGTGAGTTTTGATCCAAATTCAGTGTTGCACCAGTGAGGTGTATGTGGGAAGAGACAGTGTCATCTGGGATAAGATTATCATTGTCGTCAATATTAATCGTAGCACTATCTCCACTTAGCATGATAGAGTTATTTAAAAATCTTGGTGCTTCCTGTCGTGCGATCCTATCATCATAAAGAAATACTGGATTGTTTGAATTAATACCGAAGCACTGCAGATCTGTGTCTATGTCATTAGATGTGTTAATGTTTGATGGGGTAGTAATCTGAGACGAAGCTGTCTGTGTGTGAAACTCCCAGTTTTCTACATTTGAAAACGTATACAGAATTTTACTACCAGCGACACCAGCCTCTGGATTAAGGCCAGCAGAAAAGACACCAAGCTCGGTGATTGCATAACGCTCGGTTGATGGAAGCTCTGCTGTAAAAACTATATACTCTGTTCCGTTTTCTTTAACAATTCCCCTAGAATTGATTGGAACCCTAAACATTTCAAAGTCAAGCTCTCCTTTTGCCCTATATTCGGCAACACTTTCATTTATATCATCCAAAAAATCTAAAGGTCTAGCTCCACAGCCTACGGCTATGTGTGATGCGTAGCTGGATGTCTGGCCTAAAAGGTATTTAGACAGAATGTTACGGCCTTTATCTGTGATCATGATAGATAGCTTTCTCCTTCATATATTGTATCACGGAAGATATCTTCAACAGAAAGAGACTGAACGTCTATCTCATAAGACTCTGGCAAATCAGCGACATATATGTATATGTCAAAAGTGTTACCATTTTCTTCAACACTGACTGGGTTACTGGGGCTTGTCTCTAAAGCACTAAGCGAATCTTCTGATGGCAAATATCTATTAAAAACAATTCCATAGGAATTAAACAAAGCCTGAGAAGTGTTTTCAATTGGAATTATTGTCTTTGGGCTATATTCTTTGTAAAGTCTTTCAAGATCAGATATGATATTGTAGTTTGGATTGATACCGTCAATCAGATCTCTTCTAATCAAAGAAATTAATTCATGCCCACCGATTTGCTGCCAAAGGGCGTTTTCCATCTCTTCGATGGTTGCAGCTGGATCTATAGACAAAATATACTGAGGATCAGCTACCTTAAATTTACTGAATGGGCTGGCTGGTCTATATTTTTCTGGCTGATTTGCTACTGCCTCTACCATCACAAAACCTCACTTAAATAAACAGTCATAACTGGGCCAAGATCGTTTCTTTGATATTCAATATTATAAACTACAAAGCGGGTATCGTCTAAAGATATCTGCTCAATACTGTCTGTAGAAGTATAGTCGATTGTAACAATATCCCCCAGCTGTATTGTTGGCATTGAGAATAGAATCATACCAACAGATTTCCTTGGCCTCATGGTTTTATCTATCATCCAAGCCATCAGGTCATTTGCATCATCTTGACTTTGAATATACGCTGATTCTATTACGAACTCTTTTCTACCGTATGTAAGTCTGCTGTTTTTAATATTTAGATATCTCTGTTGCTGTCTTATTGGAGAGATGATTGTGCCATCTTCTTTAATATCTGGATCAGAAAAGTCACTAATAGAGTTAAAGTAATCGTCTACCGTCAAATCTCTTGCCACATTCTGTGTAAAGCTAACACCCTGAATTCTAAGATAGTTTCCAGTTGTTTCGTCAAGATTAAGTGCTGTATCTGTATTATTAAATACAAGGAACTCCGCACCGTAGGCACTAGGAACAAACCCAGATACTGTATAGCCCTTCATCTTATTAAACGTATCTGCAATCTTAGCATATAGTGCTGGGTATGCTTTATCATATTTGACATTAAAGTGTGCACATTCACGCATAATTGTTCCAAATTCTTCAAAGTACATATTGTATTTAGGAACATCATTTACACCAATACCAGACAGGTAGGTTGATTGGACAGCACCGCTAACTGCATACTTTCTAAACGATTGGGAAACATTAATTTTTTCTGTGCCGAACACAGAATTGACTGGAGCTTCTATATCAAAAATAGTATTCTGTGTAAAGTTATTAGCGATGGCGTAAATATTTTCAAACATTGCCCTGGTAGTTCCACGAACAAACAGTGCCATGTTGTTATAAATTGGCAGAGGCTCTGTATCATCAACAATTCCAATAACTATGCTGTTAATCATCAGGTAAAAACGTCTAGTGTTTTCGTCAATATCTTCATACTCTACAGACATGTCGTAAACGCTTGGCGTTTTGTCGTTTACCGTTCGAGATTGACCAATAAACAATCCGTCATCAGCAATAATGCTTGTAACTCCCTGCCAAAGCTTTACTGGTATGGCCTGTGAAGAATCTTCTACAGCTGCCTCAGCTTCATTAGGAACTTTTCTAACAACCTTATAAAATACAACGTTGAAAAGGCCCTCTTCTTCTAGTTGCTGGAATCTTGGGTCATCGCTTGTGGCAGAATAAGAATCTGGATTTGTTTTTGGCAAAGCAATTATTTCAAAGAAATATCCATTGTTGTTTTCTGGGTTAACCATAATTCCGAGTCCACCAGATCCTCCAGACACTGTCTTAGGCTGTCCTTCACGATTGCTTGGAGTAACAAAATAATCCATTGCCCTCAGAATATTTTGCTCATACTGCTCTTTGCTTTGCTTTCCAACAATTCGCATCCTTGTTCCAAAATGAGAATATTTGTCTGTCAATGGCTTATGGGCATACGAGATAAAGTCAATCGGCTCTTTGTCAAGGTCATCAAAAACTGGTCCGTTAAACACTAATGCTGAAGACTGTACAGTTCCAGTTTGTGTTGCCAAGAACTTATTTACATCAGTTTCGCTAAACGAAGAATTAGCAAAATAGTTTTTTATGATACCATTACGTGAAGCAGCTCTTGCAAGTGACTTATTCGCATCGCTGAATCCAGCCTTTTCTCCAGAAGTTACCTCTAGCTCTTGAATTGCAGTGATAATGTTTTTGGCAGAAACGTTTTCATAAGTTGTTTGAATTTCTGTTTCCCCATCCTCTTCATCAATTAAAACCTCTTCTTGTGTAACAATATATTGTGGGACAACTTCTGCGACTTCTCTATTCATAACAACCTGGTTGCTGTCATTGAAAGACTTTACGAAGGAGTGTTTTCCGTTTTGTGCTCTATAGTTATAGATTGCAGCAAATGCTGCCTCTCGCTCATCATCGTCTTCTATTGCCTCGGCAGCGTCTAGCTCATCCAAATCAATCTCAGCATCTGGATTCTCTTCGTCTGAGGACTTTGTTTCTACATAAACAAAAGATTCATCAGACTCGCTATAGGTAAGCAAATTAAAGTTATTACTATCTATTCTTTCAACAAAATAGTTGATATTTGTTTCAATTCCATATGGCAGTGTTCCATTAGTAGTAAAACTAATAGTATCTTGATCAAATAGCCCATGGTCGTTACATGTAACTATTGCTGGATTACCAATAGAGATAGTTACTTCTTTTACAATTTGTGCTGCAGAACGTATGGCAGAAACCCTTGTTGGCGAAACAAGTTCTCCAGCTGTAGAGCTAATTTCTAAAAGGTTACCGACAGAAAACTCTACAGAATTTGGCGAAAGCAATGTCGAGTTTAAAATTTCTTCGGTTCGGTTTAGCATAATTCTAAACTCTGGAGTAAAGTCTAGATTGTTTTCTTCTTGTATGCCTGATAAATATTCTGACAGGTCTACGTCTCCTGGACTATCAATTGCATCGCCACCCAAAGATTCCGAAATTAGGAATGACCTACCCTCATCGCCAACAACAGAATGAACGTAGAATGCTGCATATCTTGTTAAGTTAGCTGGATTATTCAACTCTAATGGCAAATATTGGCCCCCGCCAAGGTTTTCCATCATTGCGAAATATATTCTATCCCCTGGCTCATAGATAGCACTGCTTGCTGTAACCTTAAGCTTATCCGTTTCCGAGCCTAACGATGTCACTAAGCGGGATTCAAGGTTGGTGTCGAGAGTAACGTTATGCTCGCCACTTTCTGCACCCTTGCCTTTAACTGTAATGCCGAGCCTAGCGTTGTCCCTAGAGCTAGAGATTGTAAAGGTATTGCTTGTAATATTTTTAGGGCTAACCCAGTATGGTTCGCCAAGGGAGACTGGCGGGAAATAGAATGAGTGATCGCCACTTTGAGAGTTTCCTGCTGTAGATATTGCCGAACCGTTTGGCTCAGATGCCAACCTAAACGTATTTTTGTCTATCCTGATTACATAATATGTTGTATCTTCGTCAAAAGCTTCTGGTAATGAGCCAGTAGTTCTTAAAGCCACCTGATCATTATTGGCTAACTTGTGATTTTCTGCAGTAAAATTTGCTGGATTTGCAATACTTATAGAGACATCTGTCAAAGTTTCTTCAGATATTGTTCCCGTACTATTAAGAATAACCCTATCAAATGGAACTAAATTGTGAGGGACAATACTTTCAAAAACAATCTCTCCCACATTATTTTGTGCCCTGCTGTTCCATGAAGAACCATCTTGAGATTTAGAAATATTAAGCTTGTTTCCAATTGCAATCCAATAAGATCCATTCCAAGCAACATCATTAATGTTTGCTTTGCGTTGTTTTGCCTTCACTGTTTTCCATTTAGAAAGGTTTGTTGACCTAGACATTGTCCCATTGCTACCAGCTGCAATCCATACCCCGTTGCCGAAGCCGATAGTTCTGAGAGTTTTTGATATTTTAGTATCAAACCTAGTCCATTTTGTTAAATTTGTTGATTTAACAGATTTTTTAGATGCTCCAACTACAACCCACGTGTTTTGCCCATAGGCAATCTTGTAAGCTTTAGCACCAGAGAATCCAATATTCCTAGCTGTCCAAGAATTTGTGTCTGTTGAAGTTGCAAACACCCCCTGCTTGCCAGCTACAGCCCAAGTCCCGTTTCCATATCCGATGGTATTAATATTGTTTTTGACGTATTCTTCTATTGTGTGTGAGCTTGAAGATTGTGCAGAAACAAAGTCAATCAAGTCGCCATTTTTAGATGTTGATAGAGATATATTATTCTTATCTATAACACGAACGTAATATGCAGTATCTTCAGACAATACAGATGGTAGCGTTCCAGACTCTATTACTCTGATTGAGTTGTTATTAGAGAAGTTGTGTTTATTAACTGTAAAGGTTGCAGCTTCTCTAGAATAGCTATGCCTTCCACTACCGTTTGAGTCAATTAGTGCACCAGTTTCATCTCCTATATTGTTTTTAACAAAAAAGCTATCTTTGTTTCTTATCTTTACATAGTAAGGATTAGCTCTTTCAGCACTTGTATATAATCCAGCTGGCAGAGTTCCAGTTGTGGAAAACTTAATCTTTTCATTATTTTTAAGGCCATGATTTTTTCTAACGATAACAGCCTCGCTAGAATCCTCGTTTTTATTTTTCTTATAAATTTTAGATATAGAAATACCAGTTTGTCTGTAGGTTCTTGAAATCTTTTTCTTGTTTGCACCACTAGAAACTTTAACATCGAGAGTTAATGTTTTAACGCTCCAGGATGATGTGTCTGTTGAAGTTGCAAAGGCTGCCTCATTACCAGCTACAGCCCACAAGTTATTGTTAAACTGA
>Ga0181607_10006049_pt1 | contig 10170 bp, 10 predicted proteins | sample 041ome_9_FD_132420 | JGI IMG/M metagenome (GOLD analysis project Ga0181607, IMG submission 132420) | Coastal salt marsh microbial communities from the Groves Creek Marsh, Skidaway Island, Georgia - 041413US metaG (megahit assembly) | ecosystem: Environmental > Aquatic > Marine > Intertidal zone...
CGTAAGCCATTGTATGTAAAAGATATTAGTCTCAGCTTGTCTGGGACTAATAGATAGAGAGATAATTATCAAACATAAGCTATAAACTAGTTACATTTCTGAGGAGAATAAGTAATGAGTGAAGAGAATTTATATGTACGCCTTGGTGGCGCTGATGGTATCGCAAGCATTGTTGACGATATCTGGTTAAATCACACTAGCAACCCAAAAATTCAGCAGCGTTATGCGGCTAGCGACGGCGAAAATGTTAAGCGCTTAGTTCGTGAATTCTTTGGTGCTGGTATCGGCGGTCCTGAGACATACACAGGTCAAGATATGTTAACTGCACACACAGGCATGAATATCAGTGATACTGAATTTGTTGCTGTCTGTGATGATGTACTAAGTGCATTAGCAAAGAACAATGTTGGCGATGCTGAGCGTAATGAAGTACTTTGCATCTTATACTCGATGAAAGCTGAAATTGTAGGCGTTTAAAGAGATAGACAAAAGTTAAGACTGAAAGTAGTCATTTAGAACTATAATAGGTTTTTTAAACTATAATTATTGTGTATAGGAGATAATATGAAAGTTACTTGGGATCAAGATACATGTAGTCACGCTGGTAAGTGTGTTCAAGGCTCACCAGAAGTATTTAAAGTTGTTGACGGTAATTTTGTAATTAATGAATCGGCTGCGTCAGAGCAGGAAGTGCGTGCAACGGTTGCGTCTTGCCCATCTGGTGCTTTAAAGATCGAAGATTAATACTACTAAAATCGCCTGACATAGATTTCGTGTTGGGCGAACTTTATTTAAAAGAGACTAGAAGTTTAGGGGGGAAGTTATGATCGGAGACCAATTAAGAAATAAAATGATTCTGCGCGGGCATCCAAGCTGTCCGAATACTGGCAAATGTCTGCAAACAGCCGCTGAGAAAGGCGTGGATGTTGATGCTGTACTGGTCACAGATACAGACTCCAGTGATTTTAGAGCAGCGTCCCCTTATGGTGTTGGGCCTGTTCTTCATGATGTTGATTTTGTGGTTTATGGTACTACCGCAGTCATGTCATATCTAGACGATAAAGGCTTCGGCCCATCATTGGTACCGCGTAACGGTGTAAGCCGCGCGATTATGTATCAGTGGTCAATTATTGCGACAGAATGTGTTGCACCGCATATCGGTGAAACAGTTAACAAAGACGCGCTAGCCGCTGTTTTTGATGGTTTTGAAAAGCAAGTGATGAACCCACCTAAGCGTGGAGACTTTATTTGTGGTGACTTTACACTAGCGGATATTCATTGGTCTGCGTGTTGTAATTTATTGGTGATTGCTGGGGCAGGTGATCTAATTTCATCTCGCGCTGGTGTTGCAAAGTGGTACGAGAAAGTTCAGGCGCACCCTAGCACTAGTAAAGAGAAAATTATTCCTTTCACGGTGTTACCGTCAGCTGAGGATGTTAGTTCAGGTACCCTGCAAGGGATCTCAATTAACGTTTAGTTTCGCGATCAAGCTGTAAAGCGCCCTGAGTATCACTCGGGGCGTTTTTACGTTTAGGACATTGTAATAAAAGGTTTAATGATGTTTGGATTATTTGGTAATAAGAAAAAAGATTTTACAGCAACGGTTAATGGTGGTGCTACATCATTCGAAGTGAAAGCGGGTGATAATTTGCTGAAAGCTGCTTTAGCAGCGGGTGTGCCCTGGCCACATGATTGCCGAGTTGGTAGTTGTGGTTCCTGTGCGGCAGTAGTGAAGAAAGGCAAGATTAAAGCGTTGACTGATTTTTCTTATGTCTTAGATGGAGACCAGCTTAAGGCTGGTACCGTACTGGCTTGTCAATGTGTGCTTCGTGGTGATATCGAAGTGGAAGTTGAACTTGCTGATATGCCTGAGACTGAGATGATAGAGGCTAATGGCACTATCTCTAAAATCACCGATCTAACATACGATATTAAAGAGTTGGTTGTTAGTTGCGATAAAGATATTCCGCGTGAAATGCTAGCGGGCCAATATGCAGAGATTGAGGTTGAGGGTGTGGCACCTGCCCGCTCTTATTCTTTTGCAAAGGCGCCGACAAACGAAAACACCACTGATTTCACATTCTTCATTCGCCATGTAAAAGGTGGTGCATTCACTGACTGGTTATTTGAATCAGATCGTGTAGGTACAACCATTAAACTTACTGCGCCTTATGGTCAATTCTATCGTCGTGAAGAAAGTTCGCAGATGGTATGTATTGCCGGCGGTAGTGGCATGAGTGCGATTAAGTCTATATTAGAAGACTGTGTGAACAATCAAGTGCAACGTAACTGTGTTTACTTGTTTGGTGCACGCACACAAAATGACCTGTACTGCGCGAGCGTGATGCAGGAAATCAAGAATAACTGGCACCCTGACTACACGTTTGAATATATTCCTGTGTTGTCTAGTGAGCCTGAAGATAGTAATTGGACTGGCCCAACGGGTTATGTCACTGACTACTTTCAAAACAATTTTGTTAAAACCGAGTCCATGGACCTTAAAAAGGCACAGGGTTATCTCTGTGGGCCTCCTCCTATGATCGATTCTGCGATAGAATTACTAACAGCAGCGGGCATCAATGAAGAGAGCATTTACTTTGATAAGTTCTTAGATGCCAGTTCAACACCAGGAAGCCGTTAGGCCGTTTTCCTAAAAGTATACGAGGAGACTAATTATGTTAACTAAAAAAGCTTTAGCTATAATGGCGATCTTCACAGCCGTGATGATCTCTATTTTCAATTTTGTTGGCTTCCCTGATCACTACGGTAACTTACTGTGGAGTTTAGGTGCTGCCGCTATGTTGGTCATTACATTAGTAGGTAATGTATGGATCTTCATCGCAATTGCACAAGATGAGCCATGGCAATGGGGTAGCGAAGAAGACTAATTACAGTCTACTTTTATTGCAGTAAAAAAGTCGGTTATGCCGGCTTTTTTACGTTATGGGCTAGAGGATTTAACAGCTGTATTGAACTGAACTCAGGAGCAGTTAATACCTTGCTCTAGACGATGACAATTACAATTGAATGCAACCGTAGTTTAAAAACGGATTAAAAGCCCTGCTTGATGCTCATTTCAGGCGCTATCAAGGATGCCTGCCAATGGCTATAAGCCCAGTCCCATATACGCGCTATAGAGCGATAGCAGAGATACTTGGGTGGCTCCTGGCCTAAATCCTTTAATGCACAATAGAGTAAAAATGAACGATGTCGTGTGTCTAAGGCGGCAGCATAATGTTGTTTACTTAGTTTCTGCCCATTCGCATCGGTGATGATTGGGATATGTAATAGCTGCGGTGGCTGCCGATTAAATTGCTGCATTAGATGCAGTTGGCGAGCACTCAGATGTAATAGATCGGCCCCGCGGACCAATTCTGTATAGCCTTGTTGTAAATCGTCTAAGCTAACGGCGAGGGTGTAGCTAGGGAGCTGATCACCGCGGTACACAACATAGTCACCACTCTCGGCCAGTAAATCATAGCTTTGAGCGCCAAACACGCCATCATTAAACTCAATGCGCTCTTCACCTACGCGCATACGCAGCGTACGGCCTGTCAGCGGGAGTAAATCCAATTTCCTGCACCTACCCTCATAAAGCCGCCCTAGTCTAGTCTCAGGACTGCTTATGAGCTGCTTACGTGAGCATTCACAGTAGAATGCTAGATGGTGTTTGTGTAGCTGTTCTGCGATGTGCCGATAGTAGGCTAGGCGGTGACTTTGATAGAGTACAGCCCCATCCCAATCGAAGCCGAAAGCACGCAGGCTAGATAATATATGCCTGACGGCGCCTTTTTGTTCGCGCGGTGGATCGATATCTTCGATGCGTAGCTGCCAGAGGCCTTGATTACAACGGGCCTGTAGATAGCTAGCCACTGCGGTAACGAGTGAGCCATAGTGCAATGGGCCGCTAGGTGAGGGTGCGAAGCGGCCGCGATAGTAAGGTGTGAAAGGCTTGCTTAGAGGCCTTTTCAATGGCTTATGCGTAGTTTTGTTTTTCTTTGATTTCTTGCAATGTTTTGCAATCAATACATAGGGTCGCTGTAGGGCGTGCTTCAAGTCGGCGAATGCCAACCTCGATACCACAGGCCTCACAATAGCCATAATCACCAATATCAATAGTCACTAGTGATTCGTCGATCTTTTTGATCAACTTACGTTCACGATCACGCGTACGTAGTTCTAAGCTAAATTCTTCTTCTTGGGTAGCACGGTCAGCAGGATCGGCGTGGTTGGCAGCATCAGACTTCATGTGGTGCACGGTACGGTCGACTTCTTCCATTAACTGTCGCTTCCAAGCGATAAGGATCTTTCTGAAGTGAGCATATTGCTCATCATTCATGTAACTCTCGCCTTTTGAAATAGCATACGGCTGGATACCTTCTACAGGTAACTTAGTGCCGACTATAGGCTCGTCAGGTATGGCGCCGCCTTTTATTGTAACGGCCTTTTTGATGCTCTTTCTGGCAATAGCGGTGTTTTTCTTTGTTGCTGCTGGCTTTTTCGCCGGTGGTGTTGCTTTGGTCACAATTTTCTTCACTGGTAAGGTCTTTTTAGGGACTGGGGCTTTCTTGCTCACGGCTTTTTTAGCTGCGGCTTTCCTTGCCGGTATAACTTTCTCTACAGCTACAGCTTTCTTAGCTATGGCTTTCTTTGTTGGTGCAGCCTTCTTCGCTACAGTCTTTTTAGTAGCGGCTTTTTTAGCCGGTGTAGCTTTTTTAACGACAGTCTTTTTAGCAGTCACTTTTTTAGCTGGTGTAGCCTTTTTAGCAACAGTCTTTTTGGCAGTGGTTTTTTTAGCTGATGTAGCCTTTTTAGCGACAGCTTTCTTAGCGGTCACTTTTTTAGCTGGTGCAGCCTTTTTAGCGGCAGTCTTTTTGGCAGTGGCTTTTTTAGCCAAAACAGCCTTTTTAGCGACAGTCTTCTTGGCAGTCGCTTTTTTAGCCGATGCAGCCTTTTTCACCACTTTCTTAGGGGCAGTGGCTTTCTTTTTGGCGTTTGCTACCGGCGTTGCTTTTTTCTTTGCAACCACTTTCTTTTTCGATACTGCTTTCTTCACTGCCATGATGATGTGCGTCTCGTTAAAATTAGCCCGTGTTAATAGCAAAAATATAGTCTACGTGCAAGTTATTCCTGCTTGGATTTGGTCAGGTTTTCTGCCTGATGTGATTCTACTCGACTAATGATATGGCCGTCAGCTAAGCGGGTACTAATTAGTACCCCTTTTGTCACTTCTTGATGACTGCGTATGTAGTTTCCAGTAGTTCCTTCAAGTTGAGTGATGGAATAACCCCGCTCTAACGTGGCTAATGGGCTTACGCTATTAAGCCCTTGAGTGGCCAATTGAAAGCGATGTTGTTTCGCAGCCTTGAGCTGAGAAGAGGCCAGTTGTAAGCGTGTTAGCTGTTGTTGTAGCTGTAACTTGTTGGCAGTCAGCCTTTTTTCAGGCGAATGACTGTATAAGCGATCACTGAAACGGTCTATTGCGGTTTGTTTATGTGCAAAATAATGTTTAGAGACTAAGCTGATCCGTTGTTGCAGACGCTGTAATGCTTCTTGTTGTGTGTTTAAACGATATTGTGGGTGGCTACTATGTAAACGTTGGCTCAGCCAGTCACTACGTTGATTCAAAGATTCTAAGTGATTACTTGCGATACCTCTAAGGCGTTGCATCTGTCCTTGGAAGAACTGATGCAGTGCAAGTCCATCGGGACTAATAATCTCAGCAGCAGCTGATGGTGTTGGTGCACGCACATCGGCGACAAAATCACAGATTGTGAAATCAATTTCGTGGCCTATACCAGTGATTACTGGAATGTCCTGGGCAGCGATCAGGCGAGCGAGAGATTCATCGTTAAAAGCCCATAAATCTTCAATCGATCCACCACCACGGATGATGGCGATGACGTCAGCACTATTGTCAGACTGAATCTGACGTAAGGCCTTATGCAGTGTGGGCACTGCTGCTGCACCTTGCACTGTTGTTGCGTACAGACGTTTCCTTATTCTGGGGAAACGACGCTGTATGACGTTTAGGAAATCGTGCAGAGCGGCCCCTGTGGCGGAGGTAATAATGGCAATCTCATTTGGGAACTCAGGCAATGCCTTCTTACGCTCAGGTGCAAATAGGCCTTCTTGCTGTAGTTTTTTCTTTAGTTCTTCAAATTGACGTTGCAGCGCGCCGGCGCCGGCATCTTCCATGTCATCTGCGATTAATTGTAGATCGCCACGTTGCTCATAAAGACCGACTTTGGCCCGAATCACCACATGGAGGCCATTTTTGATCTCAAAGCGTACACGTTGACGGCTGTTGCGGAACATTACACAGTGGATCTGGGCACCCTGATCTTTTAGGCTGAAGTAAATATGACCAGATGCGGGTGTCGCAAGGTTAGAAATCTCACCTTCCACCCAAATCATCGGGTACTCCTGCGCCAATAATTGCTTTAATTGCAGGTTGATATCGCTGACGGAGTAGATCTCACGCCGATCGCTAGGGTCTGTATCGTATAAAGTGGTCATAAAGTGAACGTAAATAGTGAGTCAGTAGTTTACCCTATTGCAAGCGTTCTCTATAATGACCCGTCAATTTAAAACATTGGCGAACAGCACATGCGTATTATCCAAGATGCACTAACATTTGACGACGTATTATTAGTTCCAGCGCATTCAGTGGTATTGCCGCGCGATGCTGACATCAGCACGCAACTTACCCGCGACATTCGTTTAAACATTCCTCTCTTATCTGCTGCAATGGATACTGTCACCGACGGTCGTCTAGCAATTGCTATGGCGCAAGAAGGGGGTATGGGTATTATTCATAAGAATATGTCGGTCGAACAACAAGCGAATGAAGTCCGCAAGGTTAAGAAATACGAGAGTGGTGTCATCAAAGACCCTATTACCGTTGGTCCGAATATCAGCATTCAAGAAGTATTAGATATTACGCAGGCAAATAATATCTCTGGCGTGCCAGTCGTCGATGGGAAAGATTTGATTGGTATTGTTACCAGTCGAGACTTACGCTTTGAAACACATCTGGATGCCCCTGTTAAAACCATCATGACGCCGAAAGAGCGTTTAGTGACAGTGGAAGAGGGTGCCAGCTTAGATAAAGTTCAAGCCTTACTGCATACGCATCGTATTGAGAAGGTGTTGGTCGTCAATGATGATTTCCATCTTTGTGGCATGATCACAGTGAAAGATATCCAAAAATCCAGCGAGCATCCGTTTGCCTGTAAGGGTGAGCAGGGACAACTGCGTGTTGGTGCTGCAGTAGGTGTCGGTGCAGACAGTGAAGAGCGGGTTGCAGCCTTGGTTGCAGCAGGTGTCGATGTGGTGGTGGTGGACACTGCTCATGGCCATTCACAAGGTGTGCTAGATACTGTTAGGCAAGTGAAGAAGAAATACCCTGAGCTACAGGTCATTGGTGGCAATATTGCGACTGAGGCAGCTGCCTTGGCGCTAATCGAAAATAACGTGGATGCGATTAAGGTCGGTATTGGTCCGGGTTCAATTTGTACTACGCGTATTGTTGCTGGTGTTGGCGTACCTCAGATCAGCGCGATCGATAATGTTTCTCGCGTCGCAGCCAAACATAATGTGCCAGTGATTGCCGATGGCGGCATTCGTTACTCAGGTGATGTTGCAAAGGCAATAGCAGCTGGTGCGAACTGTGTCATGCTCGGTAGTTTATTTGCTGGTACTACAGAATCTCCAGGTGAGGTTGAGCTCTACCAAGGTCGTTCTTATAAGACCTATAGGGGTATGGGGTCGATTGGTGCGATGAAGCAGGGCTCTAGCGATCGTTACTTCCAAGATAATATCGGCGATGCAGATAAATTAGTACCTGAAGGGATCGAAGGTCGTGTACCTTATAAAGGTAGTATCGTTGCGATCATGCATCAGCTTTTAGGTGGGCTTCGTTCTAGCATGGGTTATATTGGTTGTCCGACCATTGAAGAAATGCATACAAAGGCAGAGTTTGTGAAAATCTCGATGGCAGGCATGCGTGAAAGTCATGTGCACGATGTGGCGATTACCAAAGAAGCACCTAACTATCAGGTTTAGTAATTAAACTGGGCTGCGTCAAGCACTCATACAACTAAGTTCTCATTCATGACTACATCAGCAGCTGCGGATATCCACGCACAACGTCTACTTATTCTCGACTATGGCTCGCAATACACACAGTTGATTGCGCGCCGAGTGCGTGAGATTGGCGTTTACTGTGAAATCTTTCCCTTTGACTCAGAACAGGCGACCACCTTTGCTCAAGGTGTTGATGGCATCATCTTATCGGGTGGTCCTGAGTCGGTTGCCTTGGCTGAAGCGCCAGCAATACCACAGTATGTCTTAGAATCGAGCTGTCCAGTGTTAGGTATCTGCTACGGCATGCAAGTCATGGCTGCAACTCTGGGAGGGACTGTAGAAACCTCTGAGCAGCGTGAGTTTGGTTTTGCCCAAATTGAGATTCAAAACGCCAGTCCTTTATTTGCAGATTTACAAGACGAGGTGAATGCTGCAGGTGTTGCTTGTCTCGACGTGTGGATGTCGCATGGCGATAAAGTGACGCAGCTGCCTAATGGCTTTGAAGTACTCGCTAGCAGCCCAAGTGCTGAGGTCGCTGCGATGGCTGATCAACAACGCCAATGGTATGGCTTACAATTTCACCCTGAGGTCACACACAGTAAACAGGGACGCGAAATCCTCAGTCATTTTTTATTAGATATTTGTGGCTGTGATCCACTTTGGACGGCAGGCAATATCGCGCAAGATCTGATTACTCAAGTACAAAAAAAGGTCGGCCAAGAGCACGTTATTTTAGGTCTGTCAGGTGGTGTTGATTCATCGGTAGTTGCTGCCTTATTGCATCAAGCCATTGGTAAACAACTGACCTGTATCTTCGTTGATAATGGTTTATTGCGATTGAATGAGGGCGACCAAGTGATGGAGACCTTTGCCGAGCATTTAGGTGTGAACGTGATTTGCGTTAATGCACAAAAGCGTTTTCTGACAGCATTAGTTGATCAGAACGACCCGGAACTCAAGCGTAAGATTATTGGTAACTTGTTCGTCGAAGTATTCGAAGAAGAGGCGGCTAAGATTACTGATGCACGTTGGTTGGCACAGGGTACGATCTACCCCGATGTGATTGAGTCAGCTGGGGCATCTACCGGTAAAGCGCATCTGATCAAGTCTCACCATAATGTCGGTGGTCTACCTGATGATATGAAGCTGAAGTTAGTCGAGCCACTGCGTGAATTATTCAAGGATGAAGTACGCCGCTTAGGCGATGAGCTGGGTCTACCAGCACATATGATTCACCGTCATCCTTTCCCAGGGCCGGGCTTAGCCGTACGTATTTTGGGTGAGGTGAAGCAGGAATTTGCCGACATCCTACGTCTTGCCGACAATATCTTTATTAAAGAATTAGAAGCGCATGACCTTTATGATCAGGTATCACAGGCCTTTGCTGTATTCTTACCGGTTAAGTCAGTGGGTGTGACTGGTGACGGTCGTCGTTATCAATATGTCATTGCGTTACGTGCAGTAGAAACCATCGATTTCATGACTGCGCGATGGGCGCATCTTTCTTATGACTTCCTAGATCTAGTCTCTAGACGCATCATTAATGAGATTGAAAATGTGTCGAGAGTGACCTATGACATCTCAGGTAAACCACCGGCTACGATTGAGTGGGAATAGTAATATTATATTAAGTTATTGTTTTTATTACATTTTTTATATACTAAAAACATACTAAGTATATATAAGTTATTGAATTTATTATATATGTATTACTAGTTATTATTGAAGTAGGGTGGTGATTTTGCATCACCCCATTCTGCTAGTTGCTAAATAACTGTATGAACAAGAGCGCATTACAAGACATACAGCAAGCGTTGAACGCGATACGAAGCGAAATAGAACGTGTCGATGACGAAACAAAGTGGGCAGCACTTGATTTAATGCTTGGCACAAGCAGCAGTGTGGTAGCACTCACTAAGAAGATGACAAAGCCAGAAACAAAGACAGTCACACGCACTATCGCAGTTCCAAAGACAAAGCTAGTCAAACAAGAACCGCAACAACAGACAACGCCAAAAGACACTGAACTAATAGACTTTACACCTATTCGCCCACAGCCACCGCTACCAAATCAACAAGACG
>Ga0181607_10006051_pt1 | contig 10170 bp, 7 predicted proteins | sample 041ome_9_FD_132420 | JGI IMG/M metagenome (GOLD analysis project Ga0181607, IMG submission 132420) | Coastal salt marsh microbial communities from the Groves Creek Marsh, Skidaway Island, Georgia - 041413US metaG (megahit assembly) | ecosystem: Environmental > Aquatic > Marine > Intertidal zone...
AATTTTTTCTTCTTTCAAATGTTGAAGCAATATTAATTTTATCAGAAAAATTTCTAATTAAATTTTCATTACCCTCTTTAATAAAAACTTTAATATCAAATGGAAATTTTAATAATTCCTCTATTTTAATTTTACTATTATCTGTTGATCGATCATCTAATTCATACCAGATTTGACCTATGTAATGATAGTTTAATATATCAAAAAAATTATCATCAAATTTAAAACTTGGTATTTTAAGCTCGTTAAAGTAATCAGAATCTATTTTATCTTTTATTATGCAACATTTTATTAACGATTTTTTATTTTTATTTTTATATATTTCTATAAAGTTTTTTATTGTACTAAAATTAGCGATCAATATTACATTTCTTTGAATAATATTATTAATTATTAAATATTTATATATTTGATTGTTAATAATCTTTAATAGAAATAAATTTATTATACAAAAGATTAAACTATTAAATAGCCATAACCAGTTATCTGTTTTAAATTTAAAAAAGAATAAAAATATTAATGCACTTAAAACATAAGTTAAAATTAATGTTTTTAGCTCATAAAAAAAAAAATAATAAAAGGTTTTGACATAATTTTTATGTTTTTTAAAAAAATAAAAAGAAAAAATATGTAAAAAAAAAACTAATAAGGTAAAATAAAAAAAAACTGAATTTAAAAATAAATTTAATCTAAATAATTCAAAAATAGTATTTTTACTTATAATTGTGGTTATATATAACGAAAAAAATATTATTATTGATTGAGAAAAATGTGAATAGGCCACATAAATTTCGTCATCTTTTTGAAATAATTTTTCTAAATTAATCATTTATAGAATGAATTAAATCAATAGGTTTTATCCTCACCTGAATAATAATAATTTTGTTGATAGTAATAACCATAATAACTATTTTTAGATGTATCTAAATCGTTTAAAATAAAACCATCAATTTTCCTGTTAATATTTTTCATTTTTTTTACACCTGACATCAAGGATAGTATGCCGGTTACATTTGATCTTGCTACATAAAATACATAATCAACTGCTTGAGCTATAACTAGAGTGTCCGAAACCGGAAGAATTGGTGGACTGTCAATAATTACATAATCATATTTTTTATTTAATAATTCAAAAAATTTTTTAAGTTTTGATACATTAACAATATCAGATAAATCTGTTCTTCTTTTTCCGGAGCTAATAAACTCTAGTTTGGTGCCGGGAACTGTTTGAATAGTTTCTGAAAAATTAGTTTCATTGGCTATTATCTCACTAAGTCCTTTTTTAATATTTTCAAATTCATAATAACCTTGTATTACAGAAGGTCTTCTTATATCAGCTTCAATCAATAGCACTTTATAGTTTTTTTGGAGTGATAAAGCTAAATTGAAAGCAACAGTAGTCTTTCCCTCAGAAGCATTACTAGAAGAAATTAGATACGTTTTGTTTGTTTTAAATTTAGATTCCATTATTGTTCTGGCATTCCTTATCGACTCTGAAAAAGCAGACTCATTATCTTCAATATACATTTGCATCATATGAAATCCTTTTCTGGAAATATTGACTTTTGGCAGATTTGATAAAATTAATGTATTAAAAATTTCAAGTGAGGAAGGATCTTTTACAGTAGAACTATTAAGATCTCTATAAAATAAATAAAAATAAACTCCAATTGAAGAAAACAAAAATGCTAGAATACAATTCTTTTTAATATTTGGAGAAATAGGAGTGTTTGAAGTTATTGGGTCTTGAATGATTTTAACATTTGATACTTGTAAATTTTGTACTTCATTAGTTTCCTTAACTCTTTGAAGAAATATTTCGTATAATTTTCTACTACTATCGACTTCTCGAGAAAATTTTAACATACCAGCTTCTTTTTCCTCTAAGCTTCTAAGTTCTTTTGTTGCTATAACAATTGAGTTTTTATTTATATCAATTGAATTTTTTAAATTTGTTAGTTCAAACGTTTTTTTTTCAATATTTTCATTTATTATTGAGATTAATTGATCCTCAAATGATTTAATTGTTTCTAACGCTTTTTTCACTTTTGGATGCTCATCTGTATATAGCAATCTTAATGACTCAAGGTTGTTCTTAGAACCTAATAAGCTATCATAAATATTTTTTATCTCTGATCTATTCATTAAATTTTGAATTGAAGTTAGTTGGTTCACATCGCCTTTAGCAAGTTTTATAGCAAGTAAATCTGATTGATATTCATTAATTTGCTGTTCTAAATTTAAAATATTTTGAGAAATAGATTCTATTTGTTTAATTTTAAGCTCTTTGACGTTTCCTGTATCAATTAACCCATTTTCTTCTTTATACTTTGCTAAGTTTTTTTCTGCAATCTGCATTTGTTTAGTTAACTCTTCTAAACGAGCTGAAATTTTTTCATTAGCATAAGATGTAATTATAATTTTTGAGTCTATTTCATATCTTTGGTAAGAGCTTATAATGTTTTTTAATGCTAATAGAGCAATTTTTGGGTTAGAAGAAATAAAAGATAATTCCAATACATCACTTCTTGGAATATTAATTACAGAAAAATTTTTCTTTAAATAACTTTTTAAACCTTCTTTTGAAATTTCTTCTTTTTTAATAAATAGTCTTTTAAGAAAATTTGGTTTTAAACCTCTAAATAATTCTTTAAATTCGACAAATTTTTCTTTATCGTTAATTATGTAATCCAGTACATCATCGCTATTTAATATTGCTATTCGATTATTGATTCTACTGGCTTGATCATCCAATGAGTACACTTCTTCAATATTAACAATTTTTTTACTTTCATCTGCTTCTATGACAATTGTTGCGGTACTTTCATACTTTTTATCTAGATTGAGAGAAACTAATAAAATAAATAAAGTAAATAAAATAGAGATAAATGTTATAGGTTTTAAGTATTTTAAAAAAACAACCCAATAATACTTAAGCTCAAGATTTTCAGCTATCTTAGCAATCGTAGTGAAAAAGTTTTTTTCCATTTTAATAAATATTTATAGTAAAGGAAATGTTATAAATTAGAATCTAATAAAACCTTAAATTTTTTTTAATGAAAAAATTAATAAAACCATGTGATATTACAGCAATTATAATTACATATAATGAAGAGAAGCATATTTCGAGATGTATTGATTCGCTTAAACATGGTGTTAAAAAAGTTTTTGTATTAGATAGCTTTTCAAAAGATGGTACTTTAAAAATTTTAAAAAAAAAAAAAATTCAATTTAAACAAAAAAAATTTAAAAATTATGCAAATCAATTTAATTCAGCTATTCAAATGGCAAAAATTAAAACTAAATGGGTTTTAAGAATTGATGCAGATGAATATTTAGAAAAAAAATTTTTTTTAAAATTAAATATACATTTAAATAAACTGAATAATTCAATTAATGGTGTTAACATAATTAGAAGATATATATTTAATAATAAAGAAATAAAATATGGTGGGGTATTCCCACAAAAAAAATTAAGAATCTGGAAAAATAATAAAGCTAAATGCGAAGGATATTTATTCGATGACGATATGGTCTGCGAGCCAAAAGTTGTTGACCTAGATATAAGTATTTATGATCATAATTTAATGGGTTTTAAAAAATGGATACTTAAACATAAATCTTATGCTAATTTTGAACTTCAAAGACACTTGCAAAATAAAAAACAGATAAATTTTAAAAAAATTAAAAAATTTAACAATTATCAAAAAAAAATTTTTTATAATAAGAATATTTTATATTATAATTTTCCAATTTTAATAAGACCTTTATTTTTATTTCTATACAGATATTTTTATAAATTAGGTTTTTTAGATGGTCTGAATGGTTTTACATTTTCTTTAGTGCAAACTTTTTATTACAGAAGTTTAGTAGATATAATGATAATAAAATTTTATCTAAAAAAATTTTTACTAAAAAATGAAAAATATTAAAATTGTTAGTATAATAGAAAATTTAAACCTTACACAAGGAGGACCATCGCAAGGTGTTTTAAATTTAGCTCAAACAAACATAAATAATAATATTACTCATGAAATTGTTAATTTAAGAAATAAAAATACTAATATAAATTCTAAAGTTAAAATTATAAATCTAGATCAAAGCTATTTTAAATATGGCATTAGCATAAAATTAATTTTATGGCTTTTAAAGAATAAAAAAAATTATGATTTATTTATTATGCATGGTATTTGGCAATTTCAAAATTTATGTGCACGAATAATTATCCCTGGAAAATACATAGTTTTGACACATGGTATGCTAGATCCATACTTTGAAACAGAAAAAATTAAATCAATTAAAAAAAAATTATATTGGTTTTTTTTTGAAAAAAAAAATTTATTAAATTCAAAATATGTTCTTGCAAATTCAGCCATTGAATACAAGCAATATAAAGAAACTTATGTAAATACGTCAGGTATTAAATTTAAAAAAATAAATTATGGAATTTTACCTCATAAAATTAATATAAAAAATAGCATCAAAATTTTTAATAAAAAATTTAAGTTCTTAAGGGGTAAAAGAATAATTTTATATTTGGGAAGACTTCATAAAAAAAAGGGGTGCGAATTACTGATTAAAGCATATTCTAAATTAAAAAATATTAATAATTATATCCTTTTAATTGCAGGAGAGCATAATAATGATTATTTCTTAAAATTAAAAAAATATGTAGATGAGAATAATTTAAAAAATAAAGTTTTTTTTTCAGGTTTTGTCTTGGGAGATTTAAAATGGGGAGCTATCCTCCGATCAGATTGTACAATATTAACTTCTTATGGAGAGAATTTTGGGGTATCAATAATTGAGAGTCTCTTTTGTGGAAAACCTGTAATCTGTAGTCAAAAAGTTGGAATTAGTCAAATTATAAAAAATTATAATGCCGGTCTTATTGTAAAAAACAATATAATTTCAATTCAAAAACAAATTAAAAATTTTATTGAAATGTCAAAAAAAAATAAAAAAAAGTTATCAAAAAATAGTATTAAATGTTTCAATGAAAAATTTAATTTAAAGAATATTAATGATTTTAGTAATTTGATTAATGCAACAATCAAAAAAAATTAAATGCGAATATTATATATAGGTAATTCAGATAAACATGGATATTCTTATTACCAATACAAAATTATAAAGAAAGTATATAAAAAAGTATTTTTTCTAGAGATACAAAAGTTAAATATAATCACAAATTTAATATTTAAGATATGTTGGCATTTTAATACCTCATTTTTTGATTACATAATTAAAAATTCTATTAAAAAAAAAATTAATATAAAATTTGACATCATTTATATTCATAACGAGAGTTTAATTGGAAAAAAAACAATTAATTTATTAAAAAGCCATTGTAAAAAAATAATTTTTTATTGTCCTGATAATCCTTTTCTAGATAGAGATAACCAGCGTTGGAAACTATTATTACCTAATTTAAAAATGTTTGATCTAATTATTTTTATGGCAAAAAATAGATTAAAACATGCGAAAAAATTTAATTTAAAGAACATTATCTGGATACCACCTACATTTAAAATAAAAGAACAAGAAAGAAGAAAAATTAATAGTTTAGAAAAAAAAAAATACGAAACTGATGTTTTGATGATTGCCACTTGGTTTCCCGAAAGAGGTGATTTATTTCTTAAACTTATACAAAATAATATTAATTTTAAAATATATGGTGGTAGATGGCATAAATTTAAACATTACAGAAAATATAAAAAATATATTGGTAATAAAATAGAATCTGATGAACTTTATGTAAAACTTATACAATCTTCAAAAATTAATATTTGCTTACCTTCCTTGGGGAATAATGATGATATTACAAATAGATCAATAGAAATTCCTTATATAGGTTCTATGTTGCTTGCAAAGAAAACTAAAACTCATGAGGAATTGTTTAAAAATTATAAAGAGGCAGTATTTTTTAACAACTATGATGATTGTGTTAAAAAAATAAAATTATTACTATCAAACGATCAATTAAGAAAAAAAATCACGAAAAATGGTTATGAAAAAATCCAAAAAATGAAAAAAAAACTTTCTTTTGAATATAATATTAAAAAGATAATTAATGGATTAAACCTTGATTAAGAAATTTTTAAAAAATTTACCAAATATAAAAAGAATTAAAATACTCTGGGGAAAATCCCTAAATAAATTTGCAATAAAATTAAACAAACTGCCACCAGCAATAACATTTATCAAACCGCCTGAAGTTGCATACAATAAGATAAATAGAATTATTGAAATATTATTTTTAATTACAAAAGAGTCTAAAATTGAAAAAACCAATAATGAGGCTAGAAAGAATATTGCATAAAATAAATAACTTTCATAAAAAATTAGTATTGAAAAAATGATACCATTACTTTTACCTCCTACAGAAAATTTTTCAATTTTAGAGTATATTTGAGATGTAACAGTATCAAAATAAATTGCTTTGTTATAATAGGGATTAAATATTTTTATAATTGGAGATGGTAAAATACCTAAAAATTTTTTTTTCTCATAATCTAAGATTGCTTCAATTTCTTTTTTGTGCATAAAATTTTTAGCATAGAAAATATTGTCTGCTAATTGAGAAACATTTATTCTGTTTAAAAAATTTATATTATAATAATTTTCATTAAAAATTTTATTAGAATTTCTCTCATTTGCATTTATTAAAACAGAACTATTTTTAATTTTTAAAAGTTGATAGTGATTTATAATATTTTGGATTGGATTAGTATTATCTCTAAATTGTCTAGCTTTCAGATAGCTTTCGGAAAATTTATCAATAAAGTTACTAATAAAAATCAATAAAATAAAAATAATTACTAATTTATTAAATCGTAAAACTTTTATTTCTATGAATCCAACTAAAACAAGTAACAGATAAATTAAAATACCTGAAAATAAAATGTCAAAAAAAACTGATCTAGAGTTTAAACCTAAAGATAAATAAATAATTAAAAAACTACAAATAATAGTAATTAAATATTCTTTTTTATTAATTTTAAATTCATAGAATTTTTTAGAAAATAATAAGATAAATGGACAAATATAAAAAACTTTTATACCATTTATTAAGTCTCCAAATAATGATGGTCCAATTGCTTTATCAGACCAGATATATTTGTTTAAAAAAGTAATTCCAATAGAGCTAACTAAAATTGAGAAGAATCCTAAATATAATAAATTTTTTTTATCTAAGATTTGATTTTTTTCAAAAAATAAAAAAATTTTGTTAATGTATTTTTTTAAAAAGTAAAAAATAGAGAAATTTCTATAAAAAATGTGAATTATTATCATAAAAAAATTAAAAAGAAGTAAATAAAAAAAAGTTATATTAGGTTGATACATAAAACTTTCTACAGATTCTAATGTGAAAGATTTAAAGTAAAGTGCACCTGAATTGCTGTAAAAATTAATGAAAATTAATGAAAAATTTGAAATTGGGTAATTTTTTATAGTATTTTCTTTAAAACAATAAAAATAGATTAATAAGTTAGAAATTGTCAAATAAATTAAACTATCAAAATTCTTAAAATCATCTATTAAAAAAAGTTGGATAATTAATGCTATCAATAAAATTGAAATAAAAATAAATTTTATTTTCTTTAAATTAGAACTCAAATAAGGAAATTCTAAAGAAAATATATTTTTCATTTTTTAAATTTATTCTATTTTTAATATATATTTTTTGATTTATTATTATAATCAATTAGTTTCATTTCATATGAAATTATTTAATAGTCTATTTGAAAAAATTACTACTCAAGATAAGAAAAGAATAATAAAAAACTTTAATTCAAATATAATCAATAATTTTGCTAGAGTGCTCGTTCAATTATTTTTTCCATTATTAATGATTAAAATATATGGACTAGAAGCTTTTGGAATTTGGATTTTTCTTATTTCCTTGCCAGACCTGTTTTATATTTTAAATTTAGATTTTAATTCAGCTACTAAAACTGAAATATCAATTTTTCATAATCAAAATAAGTTAAAAAAAGTTAAATCTTATTTTATAAATTTTGCTTATCTAAATTACCTAATTTTTATAATTTTTTTACCTTTAACTTTATTAATAATTTCTAACATTAATATTCAAATAGAATTTATTAAAACAATCAATACGAATGATATTGATTTAATTTTATTTTTAATAATTAGTAGTTTTTTTTTAAATTTTATAATTAGTGTTTTAGATGTTGGAATTTCTTTTAAAGGTAATCTTTATATCTCAAATAATTTAAATTCTTTTTTTGATATATTTTCAAAAATATTAATTCTATTGTTTGGATTATACAATAATTCTATTTTATATGCATCTATTGCTTATTTTACTTCTAATATTATTAAAGTTTTATGTTATTACATTTACTTTAAACTAGAAAACAATAAATTTTCTTTATTTTCCACTAGCAAGTTTAATATTCACACAATAATTAAAATTTTCAAATTATCTTTACCTTATTATTTAATATCCATATCGACATTAATTAAACATAGCTATCAAATTATTATTATTGGGATATTTTTTGGCCCTAATATTGTGGGTCTAATTAGTACTCTAAAAACATTGTTTTATTTTTTACCTATAAGAGTATGGTCAATTGTACAAAGATCAATTATTTATGAATTTACTAAATTATATTCTAAAAATAATTTTTTTATTCTTAAAAAAAAGTACATACTTTTTATAAAGATTTGTTTATTTTTCTCTTTAATATTTTTATTTTTTTCATTTTTATTTGGTGCAAATTTGTATAATTTTTGGATAGGAAATAAATATTTATTCTACAGTAAAGAGATTATCTATCTAATAGTATTAGATGTTGCCTTTTATATAATTGCTAATTCATTTAATCATTTGCAAAAAGCAATAAATCGTTTCTACAACTTTAGTTTATTTCTTTTTTTTATTAATTTATTTATAATATTTATAATATACTTGTCTTTTGCGATAGGATTAACCTATTTCACCATGTTTATATTTAATTTAATTGGCTCATTTTCACTAGCAATATTTTCTGTGTATGAATTTAAAAAAAGCATAAAATATAATTTCAATCACAAAAAATGATTTATTATAAAAAAGTTTTTAAACAAATAAAATTTTTTTATTACTTCAATGATTTATTAAAATTAATAATAGAAAATATTAAAGTCTATCTGTTATCAAATAACAAACTTGTATTTATACAAATTCCAAGAACTAATTCATCTTTAATTAAAGATATCATACAAAATAAAGTTAAAATTAAATCTATGTTTTATATATCAGATCACTTTTTAAAACCTAAATATTCTAATCCAAATAAATATTTTGTTTCTATTAGAGATCCAATTGATAGGTTTGTTAGTGCTTATTTTCATTTAAAAAATAATCAATTTAAATCCTTTTATGGAGATTTTTTTAAAGTCTATCCTAATATCAATGTGTTGGCTGAAAAAATTTTTTCAAAAAAAGCACAAAACTATATTAGATTATCTCACCATATTAATGAAAATTTTCAAACTTTTTTTAATATTGAAAAATTAAGAAAAAATAAACCTTTCTTTGTAATTGATATAAATAATTTTGAAAACGATATTCAACTTTTTTTTAAATTTATCTTAAAAGACAAAAAAAAAATTAGATTAAATTTTAATAAAAAAAAAATCAAAAAATATAAAAGTTATTTAAGTTTAAAAAGTCGACGAAATTTAAAAAAATATTTAGCAAAAGATTATTTCATTTATCACGAATTAAAAAAAATAAGAAAAAAAATTATTTATAAAATGAAATTCAATATTTAAAAAATATTAGATGGATTAGAATATTCATATCCAAATACATCTGCTACTGCTTTATAAGTAACTTGACCTTTATAAATATTTAAACCTGCTAAAAAGTTTTTATCTTCACTTAGTGCTTTTTGATAACCTTTGTTAGCTAATTTAACTAAGAACGGTAATGTAGCATTATTAAGTGCGAGAGTAGATGTTCTTGGAACTCCACCTGGCATGTTAGCTACGCAATAATGTATAACATCATCAATAATATAAGTTGGGTCCCCATGAGTAGTTGGTCTACTTGTTTCTGTACATCCACCTTGGTCAATTGCAACATCAACAATTACTGATCCTCGTTTCATAACTTTTAACATTTCTTTAGTAATTAATTTTGGAGCTTCTGCA
>Ga0181607_10006065_pt1 | contig 10158 bp, 7 predicted proteins | sample 041ome_9_FD_132420 | JGI IMG/M metagenome (GOLD analysis project Ga0181607, IMG submission 132420) | Coastal salt marsh microbial communities from the Groves Creek Marsh, Skidaway Island, Georgia - 041413US metaG (megahit assembly) | ecosystem: Environmental > Aquatic > Marine > Intertidal zone...
ATGGCATGGCCGGTGAATTTGACATCTTCTTGTGTGAAGGACAACGGGTGGCCAGCCGCGATGCGTATTTGTTCGCGCACCAGATCGACACCGGTGATGGCTTCGGTAATTGGGTGTTCAACCTGTAATCTGGTATTCATTTCAATGAAAAAGAACTCGCCATCTTCAAACAGGAATTCCATTGTGCCAACGCCCAGATAGCCCATTTTGCGGGTGGCTTCAGCCGCGATGGTGCCAATGTTGTGGCGCATTTCGGCGGTTAATGCCGGCGAGGGGGCTTCTTCAAACAATTTTTGGTGGCGGCGCTGAACTGAACATTCGCGTTCGCCAAGATGCACCACATTGCCATGCGAATCAGCGATCACCTGGACTTCGATATGACGGGGTTGGCCCAGATAGCGTTCCATATACACCGTATCATCGCCAAACGCGGCCTTAGCTTCAGACCGGGCGGCACTAAAGGCTTCGGCTAGGCCGTCTTCGGATTCGGCAACTTTCATCCCGCGACCGCCACCGCCTGACGCGGCTTTGACGAGCAAAGGATAGCCAACCTCGGCGCCAATTCTTTTGGCATCTTCAATCGTATGCACCGCCCCCGGCGAGCCCGGCACTAATGGCAAACCGGCCGCTGCGGCGGTAATTTTGGCTTCTACCTTATCACCCATGGCGCGGATATGACGTGGCTCTGGGCCGATAAAGGTTAACCCATGCGCGGCAACAATTTCGGCAAAATCGGCATTTTCTGACAAAAAGCCAACACCCGGATGCACCGCATCGGCGCCGGTTATCGCCACAGCCGAAAGAATGGCAGGCACATTCAGATATGATTCTGCGCTGCTTGGCGGGCCAATACATACCGACTCATCGGCGAGGCGCACTGGCATGGAGTCGGCGTCTGCGGTTGAATGCACCACAACGCTGGCGATGTTCATTTCCTTACAGGCACGAAGCACCCGTAGAGCCACATCCCCCCGATTGGTAATCAGAATTTTTTTGAACATGGCGTCTATTCTATGATTGCGAGCGCTTCACCAAATTCAATTGGCTGCGCATTTTGAATAAAAATCTTGGTAACTTTGCCTGCCGTTGGCGCGGTGATCGGGTTCATCACCTTCATCGCTTCGACAATAAATAGGGTTTGGCCAGCTTTTACTGTGTCACCTTCAACGACAAATTCGGCGGCGCCGGGTTCGGCGGCGGTGTATACCGTGCCAACCATTGGCGAGGTGACCGCGCCTTTGTGATCGGCGAGGTTGGCTGTGGCCGGGGCTTCGCTTGCTGCTGGCGCAGCTGGGCTGGCAACCGGCGCAGCCGCTACGGCCGGCGCCGCACCGCTGACCCGTGATAACCGGATGGCCACAGTTTCAGTTTCATATTCCAACTCGGCAAGGCCGGCCTGATCAAGAATATCGGCCAACTCTTGGACAAGTTTGGTTTCAGAGCGCGCCGAAGTGGATTTCGATGAAGGTGCCATCAGTATTAAGTCTCCAAATGTAAATTCGAAATGGCGTCAAGCGCCATATAGTAAGATGTTGGCCCAAATCCGGCAACAACGCCTTTGGCAACTGCCGAAATAAGCGAGGTGTGACGGAAGGATTCACGGGCGTGAATGTTGGATAGGTGAACCTCAATAACATGCCCGGGAAATAATGACAGCGCATCACGTAACACCACCGATGTATGGGTTAACCCAGCAGCATTAATAATGATCCAGTCAGCAGTTTTAGCGAGCGCATGGATCTTACTAACAAGATCCCCCTCATTATTGGATTGAAACCAATCCATTGTCATATTTTTGGTGGCGGCGATTTCACGGCACTTGGCTTCTATGTCTGCCAGCGTGTGATGCCCATAGATTTCGGGCTCGCGCATGCCAAGCATGTTGAGGTTGGGACCATTCAAAACGGCGATGTTCAGTGTGTGTGCCATAGTCTGTTATACCATATTCGTTTACAACGGCGAGAAAAGAACTAGCTTTGCTTGGCACGTTCTTCGGTGATTAATTTTGTCAATTCATCAAGGCTGATGGCGCCGGGGATGATGGTGTCGCCGATCACTATGCCGGGTGTGCCATTTATATTAAGCGCGGTTGCAGCATTGCGGGTGCGTTGAATAATGGCCGCGGTTTCGGCAGCTTCCATGTCAATTTGCAATTGCGCAACATCGATGCCGGATTGTTGCGCAATGCGCATGATAGTATCAGTAGTGATTTGCCCCCGATAGGTCATCATCGCCACGTGGTAATCGTCAAATTTACCTTGTTTTTCGGCGGCGATCGCGGCCTTTGCGGCAACCAGTGATGACTGGCTCAAAATAGGGAATTCCTTTATTACCAAACGCACATCCGGGTTGTCGCGCAGCATTTGCTGAATCGGTTCAAACACCCGTTTGCAATAGCCGCAATTATAATCGGAAAATTCATAAACCGATAAGCGGCCAGCGCGATTGCCCATCACCGGGTCGTCCTGGTCATCATGCAATATGGCAAGCCCGGCTTGTTGGCGCTCGGCCTCTTCGCGTGCCGCAAGCGACAGCAATGTGTCGCGCAGGACCTCTGGGTTACTTCGAATAAATTCCTCGACAATAGCCTGCACCGCGGTGCGATCAGACGCGTCAATGTCTGCCTTGGCGACTGTGGTTGCTGTAACGCATGCAGCAAGGCATATAGCAAAGAGTGTGCGCATCAATTTTATCCCATAGTACAAGCCAAATCCTGCAACCGGAACGGCTGATTATCCTTAGTTATATAGAAAGCCATAACTATTGCAAAGTTTCAGTTCGTCGCTGCGCCATAACGAAACACTATATCATTGGCGCGGTTACGTAATTCATCGCGGACCGTATCATCAGATAATACCCGGCGGGCCATGCGGATGGCTTGCTGCGGGTCGCCAAGTATCAACGCCTCTTCAGCCAATGTGATGTCGGCGTCAGCCACTTTGCCAGCGCGGCCATAGGCGATTGCAAGCTGGCGATGGGCAAACGCCCAATTTGGTTCACCTTGGCTGGCTTTTTGCAGCGCCGCAATGGCCTTGTCTAATTGCGTGGGCTGGCCGCTAGCGATTAGTGCACGCCCTAGATTCAATAGAATTTGCGGACTATTTGGGCGCTGCGCTATGGCGGCCTCATAGGCGGCAGCGGCGTTTTGCGGTTGTGCCATCGACATCAGGACATCGCCCCGAAATTCATGAAAAAACGGGTCCTCTGGTGCCAGCCTCACAAGCGTGTCAATATCCGCTAGCGCTAGGTCCAACTCTCCGCGGCGATAACGCGCAATAGCTTTTGCATAGCCGCTTTTTACCGAGCCGTCATTTTGATAGCGCGCCAAGATCTGTTGTGGCGGCTCGACATAGGCGCGCAATTTGGTAATTAATCGTTCCGACAAATTTGTCATGGCCTCGGGCAGCGGCGCCGATTGCCCGGCCCGCTGATAAACATGGTCTTGATAGACGCCAAGCCGTTCGGCAGCGCCCGGGTGGGTGGTATAATAGCGCGATTGACGGGTCTCTGGCAGCGCCCGCTGTGCCGCCAGACGCCGCATCATATCGCGCAACCCTTCGGCGGAAATCTTCGCCGCATCAAGCAATGATAGGCCCAGCTCGTCTGCCACAGCCTCGTCATATCTTATGGTTTGCAGTAATTTACGCCGGACTTGGTCATTGCCGCCCATCATCACCCCTAACGCGGCATCACCGCCGCCGCCAGCAGCCACCGCCAGCGCCGCCAGCGCCGCTAATGCATTTGCTGAATTGGCATCGGCAATCGCCGCATCGCGGCGCGGCACATGGCCAGCTTTGATATGTCCTAATTCATGGGCCAGCACACCAATGATTTCTTCGGGTGAATGCGCGTCAAGAAGCAATCCTGAATGCACATAAATGATGTTTTCACCGGCAACAAATGCATTGTAGCTGGGATCAATGATAACGCGGACCGCAATAGAGTTGGCTTCATAACCAGCCGCCATGACAAGTGGCGCCATAAGGTTTTGCAAGCCGGCTTCAAGCTCGGTATCGCGAATCATGCCGGCCGTGGCCTTCACGCAAAGGTTAGCAAAAATTACCACGGCTAGCAGGCATGTAAAAATTATACGCGGGTTCATGTACCACTCTATTCCATAAATTTATGGCCTGTTTATGGCAGTTCTGTTATATCCGGCGCGGTGCGCCAACGTTTTTCCGGCGCTTTTAGGGCATGATTACGCAGCATCGCATGGGTTCACTGGGAAAGACAATGACCTTAAAGATTGGCAAATCAAATCACATTCCGGCGTTTCTGGCTATGCAGGTAATGCAAAGCGCGCAGCAGCGCGAAACTGAGGGGCATGATATTGTGCATCTTGAAGTGGGGCAGCCATCAACGCCGCCGCCGCGCCGGGTCTGTACGGCATTGTCGGCTGCTTTAGACAACACCGCCGCGCATGGTTATTCGGTGGCTTTGGGCCAGCCAGCTTTGCGTCAGCGCATTGCGGCGCATTATGCCGATTGGTATGGGCTGACTGCGGATTGGCGGCATATTGCAATCACGCCGGGGTCTTCGCTTGGTTTTGCGATCGCCTTTCTGGCTGCATTTGATGCTGGTGATCATATCGCGATCGCCACACCGGGCTATCCGGCATATCGCAATTTGATGGTGGCGCTTGGGCTAGTGCCTGACTTGGTCCCAGCACGCGCAGCGCAAGCCTGGATGCCAGATTTGCAAGCCCTTGAAAAGGCAGGCACTATTCCAGATGGGTTGTTGCTGGCAAGCCCGGCAAATCCGACTGGCGTGGTTATCAGTGATGATGAGCTGGCGCAGATTTGTGCGTGGTGCGACAAGCATGGAGTGCGATTGATCATGGACGAGATTTACCATGGCTTGACCTATGGTGGGCGGGGTGCCAGTGCCTTGAAATTCAGTCAAACGGCGATCATTATCAATTCTTTTTCAAAATATTTTTGCATGACCGGGTGGCGTCTTGGTTGGATGGTGCTGCCTGATGATCTTGTTGATAACGCAGAAAAGCTTTCGCAAAACCTATTCATTTCGGCGCCAACCATAAATCAAATGGGCGCTGTTGCGGCGTTTGATTGTTATGACGAGCTGGACGCGCATGTGCCGCGCTATCAAAATAATCGTGACAAGCTGTATGCCGGTCTGCCAGCCGCATTTTTGGGCCAGCACGCACCGGCTGATGGAGCCTTTTATCTTTATGCGGATATCAGCGCGCTAGGCATTGGCGCGCTTGATTTTGCCCAACGCTTGCTTTGTGAAGCCGGTGTTGCGGTTACCCCGGGGGTTGATTTTGACGCCGCGCAGGGCCAGCAATTTGTGCGCCTGTCCTATGCTGGTAGTGAAACCGATATCAGCCGAGCGATTGACCGAATTAACCGCTGGCTGGCATCAGCAACTTAAATGGTTGCCAATATAAAGCATTGGCAAACCACACTTCGCCAAAACAAATAGCCGTGGGGGCGCTGGTCAGCTACGTGACCACCACCCCCGTTTAGGTGCGGCTGGCGCCTCGCTGCCAACTTTGATGACATCTTGTGGTGCCGAACTAAGCGGTGCGCGGGCTGGCGAAGGGCCATCTGTGCTTGCGGCTTGGCTGCCATTGATGTCTGACGCGGTTGCGTCAGCGGCTTTTTTTGCTGCCTGTTTAGGGCGGGCTTTGCTAGCTGCTTTTTTGGCTGGCTTTTTGGCGACTTTTTTGGCGGCTGGTTTGGCATCACCGTCACCTGCGGCCGCATCTGCGGACCGGGTGTCATCGCCGGCTTTAGCAGCGACTGGTTTGGCCTTGCGGCCGCGTGCCGGCTTTTTGGCTATGGGTGTCGCTTGATCATCCCCGGCATCACTGGCTATCTCTCCAGCAGGTGTGTTATCGCCAGAGTTTGCAGCAGGTTTGGCGGCTTTTTTGCGCACTTTTTTGCGGGCCGGCTTTGTGGCTTCGCTTTCGGCATCGTTAGCGGTGTCACTGGTGATTTCACTTCTGGCTTCATGTGCAACGGAACCATCAGCTGCCTGATCCGGTGCTTTTGCTGCGCTATCGTCAAGGGTTTTGGCAACGCGACGGCCCCGGCCACGCCCGCGCCCGGTTTTTTTGGGCTGCGCTTCATCAGCCTGATCCACAGCGCCGGTGTTGGGGGTGGTGTCGCTATCTGATGGGCCATCTGATGCGCTTTCTGGCGACGCGCTATCATCGCTTGTGGATGCGTCTAGCGCTTGATTGTCCTCGCCATTACGTTTGCCGCGCCGCCGCCGGCCACCACGCCTGCCGCGCCGCCGCCGTTTTGGCTGATCATCGTCATTGGCAGCCTCTTCAGGCGACTGTCCATGCGCTTCTGCTTCGGTGCTGTCATCTTCCTTGTGATTGTCAAGATCATCATTATCGGCAGACCGTTCGACCTTTGGTGCGCGCCGCTGATCTTGCTTGTTCTGCGGGCGTTGTTGCGGTTTGGCCTGAAACCCTTCACGCTCTACCCGGTATTCCGGGGCGATCAGGCTGTCATCTGAATGCAACACGATGCTGAGGTCAAAGCGGGTTTCCATTTCGGCAAGCGAACTGCGCTTGTGGTTAAGGATGAACAGCGCGATGTCACGGTGCACGGTGATATGCAAGACATCCATTTTACCTTTTTGGGCTTCACCTTCAATCGAGCGTAACACCTGCATTGCGGCAGTATCAATCGACCTGATGCGGCCGGTGCCTTCACAATGCGGGCACAGATTACTGATTGATTCATTGATGCTTAACCGCAGCCGCTGGCGCGACATTTCAAGAAGCCCGAAATGACTGATAGAGCCAATTTGGATGCGTGCCCGGTCATTGCGCATAGCGTCTTTCATGCGGCGTTCGACGGCATGCTGGTTGCGGTTGTCCTCCATATCAATGAAGTCAACTACGATAAGACCAGACAGGTCGCGCAGGCGTAACTGACGCGCTAACTCATCAGCCGCTTCGAGGTTGGTTTTTAACGCGGTTTCTTCAATATTGCGCTCGCGTGTCGATTTGCCGGAGTTTACGTCAACCGCCACCAAGGCCTCGGTTTGGTTGATCACAAGATAGCCGCCTGACTTCAATGTCACTTGTGGGCTCTGGATGGTGTCCATTTGGTTTTCAACGTTGAAATATTGAAAGATCGGTTGGCTTTCTTCAAATTTCTTTACGTTTTTAACATGGCTGGGGATCAGCATTTTCATCTCGTTGCGGGCGGTTTTATAGGCGTCTTCACCGTCCACCAAAACTTCGTCAATTTCGCTAGTGTACATGTCACGAATTGACCGTTTGATTAAATCACCCTCTTCATGGATCAAGCAAGGGGCTTGTGATTCCAGCGTTCGGCTGCGAATGTCGTCCCATAATTTCGACAAATACGCATAGTCACGGGCAATTTCAGTTTTTGTCCTTTTGGCGCCGGCAGTGCGCACAATCACCGCCATGCCGGTGGCGATATCCAGCCCCCCAACAACAGTTTTCAGGCGTTTACGATCAACTGGGTTAGTGATTTTCCGGCTGACACCGCCGCCGCGGCTGTTATTCGGCATCAGTACGCAATAGCGCCCAGCTAATGACAGATAAGTTGTCAGCGCGGCGCCTTTGTTGCCACGCTCTTCCTTGACAACCTGCACCAGCATAATTTGCTTTCGTGATATAACTTCTTGAATTTTATATTTTTTTACATGGCGCTTTGGCCGAATTTCTTCATCCTCGGCGCTTTCGCCACCAACGGTTTCCGGTGCGTCATCTTGGGCTGTTTCATCAGCTTCATCGTCATTTGCCGCATTTTCAGCTTCGATCAGGGCTTCGCGGTCTTCGACGGGGATGCGGTAATAATCTGGATGGATTTCGCTAAAAGCCAAAAAGCCTTGCCGGTTTCCGCCATATTCGACAAATGCAGCCTGCAATGAGGGCTCAACGCGTGTCACCCTTGCAAGATAAACATTTCCCTTTAGCTGTTTGCGGTTTTCGGTCTCGTAGTCGAAATCATCAATACGGGTGCCGCTAAGCAGAACCACCCGGGTTTCTTCGGCTTGGCGGGCATCTATCAATATGCGATTGGTCATTAAATTGTCTTTCTCCGGCCAATCGACGTGGTCCGTGCCCATCTAATGGCACAGGTGGGACGCTTGGCAGGTATGTTGCAGCCGGACTAGCTCCAAGGCCGCCAGCAACGCAAGCCGCACCATTGTGGCGGGTCTGGTCAGTTGCTTGGGCGTTGTAGGTCATTGGGTCAGTCCGATGGTTGTTACGAATTTAGTTGTATCGCGGGTGTTGCTGCCATGTTATGCGGGGCCGGTTTGGGCCGCGTCGATCACTTAGATGTCAATCGCGCTTTAGCACATAGTAGGCTGGGCAACGCCAGCAAGAAATTCAAAATCGAGGCCGGCGGATATACCATGGGCCTTTAGATCACTATATACACGTGGTTAAAGGCATTTGCCAAGAAACTAATCATCATTATGTTATTTACATTGTTTTGGCTTTCTCGACACCGGCGTATCGGCTAGGTTGCCAGATGTCGGATAACAGCTTTGCAACAGGGTCACTCTGCGATGCCAAATTTCAGATGGGTAAAGGCTTTCACCCAGATTGGGGCGGGCTTTGGTGCCTGGTTTGATGCTGCTATATGCAGCAGTTTATGGCGGGCTGTTGCTATGGTGGGCTGGCTGTTTCTGTTTGCTGTGGTCGCCCATGCCGGGCTGGCACAAGCGCAAAACGCGGTCACCGGAATGCGTATTGGCACGGTTAGCGTGGATGATGTTCCCGGCCTGCGCCTAGTGGTTGAGACCGAACAGCCTTTGCAGGCGAAATTATCGTTGCTGCGAAACCCTTATCGTCTTGTCATTGATATGCCGGAGACCAGTTGGCAGGTGCAAAATTTGCCAGCCCGCGGCGATTTGGAAGTTCGACCAGCCCGCGCCTACCGTTTTGGAACGCCAAATCCTGCTACCGGCCGCCTTGTCATAGAGTTAAGCCAGCCCGCGGCGCCGGTTCGCGCCTTTGCATTGCCGCCAGCTAACGCTGGGCAAAGGTTTGTGGTTGATCTTGTTACTGGGGGCGAAACGGCATTTTTGGTGGCGGCGGCGGCGCTTGAAAAAAATCCAGTGTTTCAATTTCTGCCGGAAACGGCAGATGTAAAGACCGCGGCTGCCCCCACCAAGGCGGTTACGCTGCGGATGAAACTACCAAAATCAAAGGCCACTATGACTGGCAAAAAGGCAGCTGATGGGGCCGCGTCATCACCTTCTGTCGTGACTGTTCCAAAGCCCAAGAAACGGCGGTGGGTGGTGTTTATTGATGCCGGGCATGGCGGCAAAGACCCTGGCGCTATTGGCAAATCGGGCACTAAAGAAAAGGAAATCACACTGGCGGCAGCGCGCGAGCTGGCAAAACAGCTAAAGGCTACTGGTAAAATCACCCCTATTCTGGCCCGTAGCGATGATCGCTTTTTGCGGCTGCGTGAACGTATTCGGCTTGCCCGCCGCCAAAAAGCCGACGTGTTTATCTCACTGCATGCTGACTCGGCGCGCTCTAGCAAGGCGCGCGGTATTTCTGTATTTACCTTGTCTGACACCGCCTCTGACAAAGAAGCCGCTGCATTGGCGCGCAACGAAAACCAAGCTGACCTTATCGGCGGGCCTGATCTTGGGGCAGAAGACCCAGATGCGGCCGGTGAATTGCTGCGGATGTTTCAGCGCGAATCAATGAACCAATCCTCGCATCTGGCAGCGGCTATTCTGGCCCAGATTCGCGATTTGCCGGGCGGTGATCGCCGTGGTCACCGGTTTGCTGGGTTTGCTGTGTTGAAAGCTCCTGACATGCCATCAGTCCTTGTTGAAATGGGATTTTTGTCAAACCGCGACGATGAAAAGAATCTACGTAGTGGCAGCTATTTGAACCAGTTAAACCGTCGTCTGACCAAGGCTGTGGTGAATTATCTTTCCGCCTATGGCCCGAAATTGTAACCTGATGTCCAGACATGGTATTTAAGATTTGTGAGGGGGCTTTGGGTAATCGCACAAATGATAAAAGTACAAGATTTGCCAAGGTCAGGATTTGTCCAAGGTCAGGATTAGCCGCGGATGCCACATATACGCCTAATTTACATAGTAAGCAGGTATGATGCTTAAATTTATATCCATGGTGTTGTCGTTGATAGTTTTGGGGGGCATTTTCGC
>Ga0181607_10006066_pt1 | contig 10157 bp, 8 predicted proteins | sample 041ome_9_FD_132420 | JGI IMG/M metagenome (GOLD analysis project Ga0181607, IMG submission 132420) | Coastal salt marsh microbial communities from the Groves Creek Marsh, Skidaway Island, Georgia - 041413US metaG (megahit assembly) | ecosystem: Environmental > Aquatic > Marine > Intertidal zone...
CACCGCACGAGATGCGTGAAATCGCAACCGTGGCATCAGACGACGTTTTTTCGAAATCGCTGTTCGACGCGACGTCTGGATTGGACGGGTTCGTATCTGGCGCGTTAGGTGGGAACAGCGGCGAAAATGGATTCATTATTGATAGCACTACCGTTGGTGGTGGTGCGTTTAGTTTAATGTCCGCGGGGGGGGCGTCTCCGGCGACGTTTGCGTTGGTCTTCGTGGCTGGATTGGTGACGAGTTTGTCGCCGTGCACGCTGTCGGTGTTGCCGCTGACGTTGGGGTACATCGGGGGATACGCCTCGGACGCGCTGAACGAGAACGAGGAGGACGACGAGGAGGCGAAGAAATCGGCGATGCGGTCGAACGCGATCGCGTTTGCGGTCGGGTTAGCCTCCGCGTTCGCTTTGTTTGGCGTTTTCGCGGCGACGGCGGGGAAAGCGTTTGGGCAAATCGGCGTCGTCGCGCCAATTTCTGTCGCCGTCTTAGCCATCGTCATGGGATTGAACTTACTCGGCGAGGTTCAACTGAATTTTCCTTCGTTCGGGAGCAACTTTGACCCGAGGTCGTTAAATTTACCGCCGTTTTTAACCTCCTTCGTCGCTGGCGCGACTTTCGCGTTGGCGGCGAGCCCGTGCGCCACGCCCGTGCTCTCCACGTTGCTCGCCTACGTCGCCGCGAGTTCCAACAACGTCCTCTCCGGCGGGTTTCTCCTTTTCTCTTACACGTTGGGATACTCGATGCCGCTGTTGCTCGCCGCCAGCGCGGCTGGGAACATCAAAAGCGTCATGGGCGTGAGAGAGAAAACCGCGTGGGTGACTCCCGCGAGCGGATTTTTGCTCGTCGCCGGCGGGTGGTACGCTTTGTTAGGAAGAGTCGTCCCGTTGATTCTCGGCGGCGGCGGCGCGTGATGATGCGAGAGCGGAAGACACGCACGCAGAGAGAGAGAGAAACTAGCAGCATCAGTAGTAATAGTAGTAGCATCGTAGAAATATTTTAGATTGTAAATGTCATCGCGGCTCTCTAAAGTCGTCCGTTTTGCTTTCTCTCGTCGTATCTTTTCAACGCGCCACACTTTTTTATCTCCCCTCGTAAACACACTTACACACACGAAAAGATGGCGGGCCTCCTCCACCGCTCCAACCGCCCGCTCACCGCGAAATCTCGCCAGAGGACGAAAAACATCAAGTGGGTTTTCCTCGTCGCGTTTTTATTCCTCTTCGCGCAGCGCTCGTATTCTGCGATTACCGTGAGCAATCGCTTGCAAGCGCTCAACAAGAGCGTTAACGACGAAAACACGATGACGATGATGCGAGGAAACCCGATGGAGTTAGAAGACGGCTCCGAGGAAGAAGAAGAGGAGAACGACAGCAGAAACAACGATAACGAAGAGGAGGAAACTATCGTGGTCACGAACAGCGGCCAGAGACGACGACAAGAAGAAGAAGTAATAAAAGGCGACGCGATTGTTTCTCGCTTGCTCCGAGAGCGAGACTTGGACAAATTCGGCCGAAAGGCGCACGCGTACGCGCACGCGTCGGATAGAGATTACAGCGCGATAATCATAGCGAAAGACAACGCGAGCACGGATAAGTACGACGTGAAGTATACGGACGTGAATGGGAAGAAGACGCACTTTCAGCTCGGGGATGTGTTGGGGGAGACGTTACCGGAGGAGGAGAGCGCGGCGACGAAGACGCACCGCGCGTGCGCGTTGGTCGGGAATAGCGGGACGCTGTTGAAGTCTCAATTCGGCGAGGAAATCGATGGCCACGATGCCGTGATGCGGGTGAATTTTGCGCCGGTGAAGAATTTTAAGAGGGACGTTGGCGTGAAGACGACGTATGATTTTAGCAATCGAGAGAACGCTCGACGGTTGGTCGAGAAAGGATGGGAGAATTCGAGACCAGATTCGGTGGCGTTGTTCTTCGAAGGCAGCTCGCCGACGAATAGGAAGCGGATATTTGAACCGCTGGTGAAAAAGTACGGGAAGAGTTTGAAGGTGCAATTTTTGCACCCGGGCTTTGTCAATCGAGCGCACGATTTATGGAACGTTCTGAAAGAAATCATCGAAAAGGAGAAGAAGAAACAGTTTCACGATAAACCGATGAGCGGATGGTACGCGGTAAACTTCATGATGCAACGGTGCGAGAGTTTAGATTTATACGGGTTTGAGCCGTACACGAGTAAAGCGAAAGCAACGGCACCGTACCATTATTTTGATCAAGTGCAAGGAGTGGTGAGCGTTCACTCGTTCGATTTCGCCGTGTTCGCGTACCAGAAGTTTGCTAAAGTGTTCCCGTTGAGAATTAGAACGAAGAATGGGTGGATAGGCGCGGAAGAGGATTGATTTTAATTTCTAGTAGTTCATAGCATCACTATTATTTTACCACACATAAAGTAGCTCTCTGTCATCATCATCTAATGGTGAGGCTGGACATTAATATTCCGCCGGCAACGGCGACGTTCAAACTTTCCGTGACGCCTGGCGTAGGAATCGTAACCGCACGAACAGAACTCGCAATTTCCTCGCTCACGCCTTGTCCTTCGCTACCTAAAACTAAGCACACTCTATTGTCATTATTACTATTATTACTACTATCGCCGTTCAACTCTCTGGAAACGTCCACGCAACTCTCACCCGCGAGCATCGCCGCCAACACGTTTCGTTTCAACTCAAACTTGCCGCCATTCACCATGCCCTCGAAAAAGTCCTCGTTCGTTTTCCAGGTAAACATTTGCATCCGAAACGCGGTTCCTTTGCTCGAACGCACGCTCTTATCGTTGAACGGATCGCACGTTCTCGGGCCTAATCCAACCGCGTCGAATCCAAACGCCTCGGCGGTTCGTAAAAGCGTCCCGACGTTTCCGGGATCCTGCACGCCGTCTAAGCACAACACTTTCTCTACTTTCTTATCGCTATTTTTTTGTTGTTTCGTAAACACATCCCGAACCTCTCTGATCTCCGGCATTTCTAACTCGGCGACGATATCTATCCCATCAGCGTTCTCCACGCCGGCGAGTTTCTTCATCACTTTCGCCGTCGCGCGCGCGTACGCGCACCTCCTCCCTTCTTCGCTCCGCGCGGCGACTAAACCTCGCACGACATTCTCCTCCACCGCGTCTCCATCCTCCATCGCATACAAAGCTTTCACCCTCACTCCTCTCGTTCCTTTACCGTTGTCGACGACGACGCCTTGGTGCTCTAAAATCTCTTTCAAAACCGTCGACCCGACGACGATAACCGACTTTTCCTTCTCTCGAAACGATTTGGACGTTCTCAATTTCACGATTCGTTTCACGTTCGAGTTGTCCGCGCTCGATATCATCACAGAAGAAGAAGAAGAAGAATAGTCTTCGTTCGCGACGACAAACGTTGTCGTTCTCCTCGTCGTCCTTTTGTTCGTTCTCGGCAGCAGCAGCGCGGCGGCAAAGAAGGAGGCGGCCGGAGGAGTGATGATTTTACTTCCTCTCAAAGTCGCTTCCAAAGTCGTCGTTTTTTGCTGCCCCCGCTGCGAGTAAAAGTAACGACAGCACGAATAACAAAACCGGTGGTTTTTTGTGATGACGCTACCACCAAAACTAATGTCACTCGTAACTCTCGTCCTCCCCCTCATCGTCGTCGTCGTCGTCGTCGTCGTCACTCTCATTCGCGCGAGAAGAAGAAGATGCATTATGGTTCGTTAGTTAGTTCGTTTGTCTCTTTTCGTGCAAAAACTGTTTTGTGTCGTAAAACTCAATTCGCGAAAAAATCAAAAATTTCTGTGTTTAGGGTTTCATATCTGATTTTGGCTCGCACGAAAGGAGAGCCTCAGAAATATAAACAGAACAAAAAAAGGTGCCAGACAAGACACTCGACAACGACACCACCCATCAATCACCATCATGGCGAAAGCATCTCCGGAAGACTTGAAAGCGCTGTTCGACACGCAACGAGGGTGAGCGCACTTGTGTTTTGATTTTTTTGCGAGTCTTTTGTATCTCTCTCTCTTTCTTTCTCTCTCTCTCTCTTTGGCGCGCGCGAAGAGAGAGAGAGAGAGGATGTTTTTTCGAAAAGATGATTGATTAGAAAGAGGGACAAAGAAACACCGCGCTCTCTCTCTCTCTCATTCTCTCTCTCTCTATTTTCTCGCGCACTCATGTGCACGCGCTTCTTTTTTAACGCAATCGTTCGCTTTTATGTTACATTTACACGAACACGCACAGGTACATGAAGTACTTCTTCGATGAGCTCGATTACGAACCTTTACAAAAATTCTGCCAACTCGTGTTGGATTGCAAAGGGACGGTGTTTTTCACCGGCGTCGGCAAGTCTGGTTTTATCGCGCAAAAGATTTCGATGACGTTAGTTTCTACCGGAACGAAATCGGTGTTTTTGAACCCGACGGACGCGTTGCACGGAGACATTGGGATCGTGTCGAAGGAAGACATCATGGTTATGTTTTCGAAATCCGGCTCGACGACGGAGTTGTTGACGTTGATTCCGTACGCGCGAGCGAAAGGGGCAACTTTGGTTGGGGTGTCCTCGAACGCGAAGAGTAAGTTGGCGACGGAGACGGATATGCACGTGATGTTGCCGTTGGAGAGAGAGTTGTGCCCGTTTGATTTGGCGCCGGTGACGAGTACGGCGATTCAGATGTTGTTTGGCGATACTTGCGCGGTGGCGATTATGCAAGCGAAATCGTTGACGATGGACCAATACGCGATGAACCACCCGGCTGGGAGAATCGGAAAGAGGTTGATTTTGAGTGTAAAAGATGTGATGAAACCGTTGAGTGGATTGCCGTTGGCGAAACCGGACGAGAAGTTGGTGGACGCGTTGGTGGAATTGTCGAGTAAAGGGCAAGGGTGTTTGTTGATCGTGGACGACGCGAACACGTTGTTGGGCGTTTTCACGGATGGCGATTTGAGACGATCGTTGCACGAGAAAGGTGGAGAGGTTTTGCAAGCGCCGATCAAGGATTTGATGAGCTCGACGCCGAGAACGACTTTAGCGGAGGGGAAGGCTGTGGATGCCATGAGAGAAATGGAAGCCGGGGGCAGACCGGTGAGTTTCTTACCGGTCATCGACGAGGAGAAAAAGTTAGTCGGCTTATTGACTTTGCACGGGTTGGTCAACGCCGGTTTGTAAGTGAACGGAGATTGATATGACGTGATAGCAATTATATATGCTCAACATTTTTTTTGTTTGTGTGACTATTTCGATACGAGTACTACTTCTACTTCTACTACATCTATATTTCCTATTTTTCTTCTTCTTCTTCTTCTTCTAACACGGTTGACACGTAACTTCGTCTTCGCCGCACGCGCCACACGAACACGCGTTCAACATCTCTGCATCGCTATTAGTATCTAGTTGTTGTTGTTGCTGCTGCTGCTGCTGTTGCTGTTTTTGCTGTCGCTCAAACCGTTCTAACGCTTTCCTCGCGGCCATTTCCCGAGGATTGTTATCGAGTGCCGTATTTGCTCCTCCTTCTCCTCCGCCTAACTTCATCCCGCTCAATTTTCTCGTTTCCTTCATGCACTCGTCTTCGCTCAAAGAATCATACTCGACGTCGCGAGCGTTATCGTTTGCGTACCTCTCGCCACTTCCTCCGACTCGTCGACCTGTATTCCAATCTCTTTCGCATAATTTCACCAGCTCGCTGTTCAGCGCCTTGAACTCCGCGTTGTGCTCCGAAATGACGTTATGCGCCAACTCGTGCATCAACACTCTCCGGATCGATTCGTACCGTCTCAAACCACACCAATCGTCCGTCCGTAACCTCAAATGAATTTCCATCCCATTATTTTTATTGAAACCTAACACGCACGTCTCCGAAATTCCAACCAAACCTTCCGGCGGCATCTCGCACAGCAGACCAACTTGGAAGCGTTTCGTCTCCATCACGCGAACAACCCCGGGATCTCGCTTCAACCGTTCCAAGATCGCCATCGTTTTCGCTCTCGACGGTTCGACGATGCCCTCGGGTACCGCTAAAACTCTCAAACTCTGAAACGTATATTTCGAAGACGTCGTGTCGTACGCAGCCGCTGCGGCGTCCTTATTCGATCTGCTCAGATATCTCACGTCTCTCCTTCTCTCTCGTTTCAGCTCGTCCTCGAATCCGCGCACGCGCACGTCCACCTTCTCGTCTCGCTTCATCTTCTCCACGACCGCGACTTCCGAGGCCACGAGTAAAACTTTTTTCCCTCTTCGTATCGTCGGATTTTCGCTCAATCGAAGCTTTCCATCCGTTTCCGGATTCGCGAAAGGTTGCAGAGGCACCCCTTTCGGATGAAGGCCGATGAACTTCATCGTTTTCCTGTCGAGCTGCTTTCGCTGCGAATTTAATAACGATTCGAGCACGGCTTCGCTCAAATCGAGAAGCGTGTGTTCATCTTCGTTTTCTTCGTCGTCCTCTTCGCCGAGGCGTATCGCGTGGAGCTCGTTTCCGAAGGAGACGTTGATGATCATTTGTGTTTCTCTCTGTTATCCTTTTTTTATGACGTTTTTCAACTGTTTTCTCCCTAAACGGGAAAAAAAATGACGCTCGTTACCTGCAGGTATTGTTCCACCCCGTCTTCGACGACGACGAGAAGGCGGTGGCGTGGGACGAGGAAAAAGGAAGCGGTTTTTACCGCTGATCCTCCTCGCGCGAGCGACGACCGCGACGACGATAAAGCGACGGCTTCGCGAATCGTAATCGAAGAAATCTTGAGCGCATCCACTCCGATGCAAACGTTAGGAATCACCACGGAAGAAGAAGAAGAAGAAGAGGAAGAAGAAACAGAAGCGGCGAAAAGAAGAACGAGAAGACGGTCGAAAGTGCGAAAAGCATTCTCGAATAGGGTAAAACTGATCCATCCGGACGTGTCCGACGACGAGCGGAGCGCAGAAGCGACCGAGAAGTGCGTCAGAGCGTACGCGTGGTTGTTGAAGGAAGAGGCGTCGACGAGAGATGAGGAGGAGAACACCTACAACGACATATACGCGAGCGTGTTCGTGAACGAGATTTTATGCGTCGGAGCGTCAAATTGTCCGTCGCATTCAAATTGCACGGTCACCGCGAGAGAATATTTTCGAGTCAATCCAAAAACAAAAGCGGCGAGGTTCGAGAGAAGTGAAACGAGCAATCATCCTCTAGCCGAAACGTATAGCGTACACCTCGCGGTCGAGCAATGTCCGAGACGTTGCGTGCACTGGTTGGACGAGAAGCAAACGCAAGCGTGTGAAGAAGAATTACAAAAAGCTATAGACGGGTTAGAGTTGATAGACGACACGGCGCTTCGGCTGGAATACATGATTAGCGCGTTCGCGGCTGAAAATAGGCTCATCGAGAGAGAACTGAGAGCAGCGGAAAACAGACGAGAGAGGAACCGAGGAGCGGCAGACAACGCGAGCTGGTGGAAGTAGAAAAAAAGATATAGATAGAGCAACGCTAAGCAACACTAGAGAGAGAATACAATCATCAAAAGGAATCGGTTAAATCTATGCAATTCCCGCACATCGTCTTCCGTTTCCCTTCGCAAAGCCAACACGGCTGTCCTTTCCTGTACCCATCTTTCCCTCCGTATTTATCCTCTTGGTTCACCCCGGTCCCTTCGCACTGCCCGCACGGCTTTAACCCGGTGCCTCGGCATATCGGACACAGAACTTTCTTTTCACCCGCACCCGCGGTAGCGGCGTCGCCGCCGCTGCTTCTTCTCCGGACGAATCCAACTCCTCCTCCTGGTCTTCTTCCACTACTCGGGAAAACCTGTCGTCGCTTCTCATCATCGCACCGCCGCAGAGAAGAAGAAGAAGAAGAAGAAATAGAAAAAGAACGCGATGGCGTCGTCGTTTTCAGCGCGTGGAGATTGAACATTTGTCTCTGCGTTTGCGAGCGTGTGATTATAAACGCTTTTGCGTGCTGAGGCGTGTGAACACACCCCTAACTAACCGTGTTGTGCCGCAAATTCGCAAAATCTGAAACCGTTACGATACCGTTAGGGAAAAACAACAATCCGCTTCATAAAAAGTAAACGACACATGCTCTTTTTCTCTCTTTCCCCGCCGCGTCATCACCCACAGCGACTCTCTTTGCTCCCACGACGACCACAACAACAACAACAACCGCACGCGACGAAAGCAGCAACAATTTGCCGCTGCGCTGCGCTCGCGTCTTCGTCGGACGCGTCTTCGTCTTCCAGACGCTTTCAGTTCGTGCGGTACGGAGACAGCGCGCCTTTGCAAACGACGACGATATGCTGCGATGGTTTAGTCCCGAACGCGAGTTTACAGCTCACGCACTGGACGAACAACGAAACGCCGGAGCAGTTTTACGCGGACACGAGCACGGAAATAGCCATGAATTTCGTGGAGAGTAGTAATAACGGGGCTTTCGATGGAGGAGGAGCGTACGAAGACGCGTTGGTCTTGAACAATCACTACGACACGGATGGCGTTTTGAGCTGCTTCGCGTTGCTCGAACCAGAGTTTGCGTTGAAACATAAACAGATATTCATCGAAGCCGCCGAGAGCGGAGATTTCGGAGAGTTTAGCTCGGAAGATGGGGTGAAGTTGGACATCGCGTTGTCGTCGATTTGTGATCCTTTGTCGTCGCTGTGCGTGACGGACGACGACGAGTTGGCGTACGCGCTGGCGTTCGAGAAGGTGAAAGCGTTGGTCGAGCGCTTGAACGAAGATTTCGGGGAGAAGTTATGGAACGAAGGATACGATCAAGTGTTGGAGGCCGAGAAGGTGTTTGAGCGAGGGAACGCGAAGGTGCGGAGGAGCGAGAAGGATGCGAGGTTGGCGATTGTCGAGTCGAGAACGGAGGATGGTTATTTATCGTCTCAAGTAGTGCATAAAAAACTGAAAGAGATTGGCGCCGATGGTTTAGGGGAGAATCCGGTACTTCGCGTGTTGCGGGCGACGAAAGACGAAGGCAGCGGGAAATATCGGTATTTTTACGAAAAACCGAGTTACGGATGGGTGAAGAAGTTGAAAAGGCGGAGAGAGATTCCAGACGTCGACGCGGACGTTTTGGCGGAGAAATTGAGCGGAAGAAGTAGCAGTAGTTGGTCCAAAGGTGGACCGTTGGGTCTCTCCGCCATTTGTCAAATGAACGAATACGTTTCCTTATCCCCGAACGACATGGCAAAGATAGTTTTGGATATCGAGAGAGGAAGTGTGTTCACGTGAAGTAAAAATGGTCAACAGCTAAAGTCTAAATTATTATTAACATAAGTCATCGATCGATCACTCTAGGTTTTGCTACTTTGTGTTAGTCCTATCATCCCATTTCAGCTTCTTATACGCCACTTGCTCAGCTTCCACCATCCGCGCCGCGTTACTTTTTTTGCTCAAGACGTGCAAAATAGCCGATCGCGATCGAGAGTTTGTGCGCATTTCAATATCTGTGGGCCGTTTACAATCGTCCATTTCCGCCGCCCAGGCGTTGTCGTCGTCGTCGCCGCCGCCACCACCACCTTTCTTCTTCTCTAATAGTTTCGTCACGGACTTCTCGTGATTTGTTTTCAACCATTCGAAGATGGGCGCGTTTGTTCGCACTTTCTCAACTTTTCGGAAATACTCAATCAATATTGCGCACTCGGAATGTTTCCACGTTAATACGCCCAGTTTTCCATTCTCTTTCAGTAACTTCATTGCGCCTTCCATGCCTCTGCGAAACTCGTCGAATTCTTCGTTTAAGTGAATGCGAAGCGCCTGGAAAGTCATTTTCGCGGGATGCATGGCTTGGTACTCGGCGCCCTTCGCATTCGCCACGAGCGTCGCAAATGCCTTGGTCGTCTTCGGGAGCGCGTTGGTATCCCGAGCTAGGACGATGGCATCCGCGATGCGTTGCGCGGACAATTCGTCGCTCGTTTCTCCGTATTTAAAAATAATTTCTCGCAAGTCGTCTCTGGAAACTTTCAACAAAAAATCGTACGCGCTCACACCGCTCGTCACGTCGAACCGCAAATCCAGCGGCCCGTCCTGCTCCGGTCGAAACCCGCGAGACTTGTCGTCAAACTGCGGCGAAGAGATACCCAAATCAAGAAAAACGCCTGAAACTTTTACGTTCGAATCTTTCTCTCGCATTACTTTGAACATTTTCCCGAACGGCGAGTGGTGCATGTGAAACCTTGAATCTTCCTTTTCCAACGCTCTGCCAACCGTAATCGCTTCGGGA
>Ga0181607_10006067_pt1 | contig 10157 bp, 7 predicted proteins | sample 041ome_9_FD_132420 | JGI IMG/M metagenome (GOLD analysis project Ga0181607, IMG submission 132420) | Coastal salt marsh microbial communities from the Groves Creek Marsh, Skidaway Island, Georgia - 041413US metaG (megahit assembly) | ecosystem: Environmental > Aquatic > Marine > Intertidal zone...
AAACATAAAAGAATAAAAATTATAAAAATTTAAAACCCTAATAAAAAGAAAAAAAAATAAAATACCAATAAAAACCCCCTTTTTGTGTTGGACTAGTAATTATTGAATTTTTCAATTGTTTTACTTATCTTTTTTTTTATTTTATCTATTTTTTTGTAAAATAAGTATTCAGTAATAGCGTATATTAAGATAGCAACTGGAATTATATAAATTGTTAATGTAGGAACTTTACAGTCTTGGAATACTAAACAATCAGTATCTCTTACTAAAAGTGCAAAGAGTATAATTTGAATTAAAACTTTTTGAAGATTAAAGTTTTTTAAACTACTAATAATTACGGAAGCTAATCCAATACATCCAATAATTTTTCCTTCATCTGAGCGAAACATATTTTTTATCATTTATATAATCTAATAAATTATTTTTTTCTGTTTTTCTTCATAGTCTTATTAATTCTACGCATACCACCTTTAGTCGCGGCTCCTGAAGCTTTTAATTTGTAGGTAAATTTAGTCCCACGTGCTAAACTACGTTCAAAACTCTGAACTTTAGTTAAATCGGCAGGAAAAGTGCGCAAATGTTTTAAAAATGGATTTGCTAATTCAATCTTTGGTAAATGTCTCTCCATTAAAGAAATCATAGTTTCATAAAAATCAGCGTTAGGTTTAACATCTACACAAGACTTAATTTTACTTGTTAATTTACCGTATTCTATTAATAATGATTTATCAAGTTTCATTCCGTGTTTATTAGTAGCATCATTAATAACTGAATCAATCATATTGTTTAATATTTTATAAGCTTGACAAATTTCATCGTATTTTTCTGCAAATGCTCCAACCCCAGTTTTTGTTTTTGGGATTGATGGTAATGCTTCTATATGTTTTTTTGCTGTAGTAGGTTTTTTTACTACAGTTCTACCTCTGTAACTTTCCTGTGCGTCTAAAAATTCCTTTAATGTTTTATCTGTAAATCTTTCAAATCCATATCCCCTGTACTTATCTTGAAATGGTTTGCCTTTAAAAGCAACTATTAATCGTGATCTAACTGCACGTTTTTCACTTTCGGTAGCCAATAATCCATAATTTAATATAAATCCCCTTGCTACATAGAATACAGTTTTACCATCTTTAGTTCTTCGTGTTAATGAAAATCTATTATCATCTTTTAATTTAGAAAACCACTTATCTACATCAAAATTAGATGCCATTTATATAAATATTTAACACAAAAAAAATTGTCTATATATTAAAATATACAAGTGAAATTAGAAGTCTCAGTAGTAATAGCAATGCTTAAATAATCTAGTATTTACCTTTTTTACTTAAAAAAATTATAATGTAATAGAATTTATAGTCAATTTATTTATTTAGTAGTTAATGACTACAATTAATCAACAGAAAATTACCCATTTTTTCTCTAAAAAACCAGGTCAGGATAAATCTAAAACAGGAATTAAGCAGAATACTATTGAACCATTTTGGGAACCATTATTTTATAACCGTAAAAGAGCATGTGATATATTGAGATATATACCAACTATTAAAAAAGAATGTCAGGAATCATATAAAACTAGAGGCGTAAGGTGTCCTAAGGGAAAAATAGATAAGGTATTTTCTGTATTAGAAACACCTGAAGCACAAAGACTAATGTCGCTTTTTGAAAGAAAACTTCCAATAAATAGGAAATATTATAAGAGATTAGCAAATGAGATGCATCTTATAATAGATAAAAATTTTGTTGAAGTTTTTATTCAGGTTAAAGAGATACTTAGTATGACTACCGATTTTCCTCATATAATTAGAGGGTCGGCAGGATGTAGTCTAGTGTGTTATTTAATGAATATTACAGCAATGGACCCTATAAAATTAAATATTAACTTAACGCGTTTTATGCACGAAAAAAGAGAAGATTTGCCAGATATTGATATAGATTTTCCAGCGCACAAACGAAACATTATTTATGAAAGAATATTTAAACGCTATAAAAATAGGGTTGCTAGAATATCAAACCATGTATTGTATAAACATAAATCCGCAGTAAAAGAAGCTATTCGTAGAGAAGGATATCACAAGTTTTTATCTAGAGACTTTCAGCTTGAAGACATATTTGATTCAGATAAAACTATTCAACGTGTATTAGAAAAGGCAAATGAATTACAGGGAACTCAACGATGTTTTTCACTTCATTGTGGTGGAATTGTTATTTTTGAAGAAGGTGTTCCAGATGAATACTTTTTAAAAGAATATTCTATCTTTCGTGGAAAAGAGAAGCATAAAAATACTGTTAAGGCAGCGCAGATACATTTAAATAAAGATCAAGTTGATGATAAAATGTTAATAAAAATAGATATTCTTTCTAATAATGGATTATCACAATGTATTGAAATCAATCCAGAGTTAGATATTTCTAGTTTCTCATTTGATGACCCTAAAGTATATGCTGCATTAGCTGATGGAAATAATCTAGGAATTACGTATGCTGAATCTAGAGGAATGAATAAGATTTTTACTCTTTTAAAACCAACTAAACTTGAAGATATTGCGGTAGCATTGGCATTAATACGACCAGCTGCTGCTAAGAATGGACAGAAATTCAACTTTTTAAAGAATTTTCACGCAGCAAATAATTGCGACCAGAGGGATTACATTATCTATGATGATGATGCTATTGAATTTATAGCTAAAACTTTGAAAATAACACATTCAGAGGCAGATATATATAGAAAAGCATTTGCTAAGAATAAATTTTATTTAAAAAAGGAATTTCAAAAAAGAATACGTGCAAGCAAACCAAAATGGGATTCTGAAAAACACGATTTAATTTTCTCACAACTAGAATGTCTTCAAGAATATTCATTTTGTAAATCTCATGCTTTTAGTTATGCTATGTTGGTATATATTTTAACCTATTATAAATTGAATAATCCGATTGAATTTTGGAAGGCAACATTGAAGCATTGTAATACTAGTTATAGGGTTTGGACGCATTATCGTGCTGCAAGAATGGCTGGTGTATCTCTTAAACCTTATTTGAAAAAAACAGTATTGAATCCAGGAAGCAATGCTAGTGAATATTTTACAAATGGATTCTGGACAGGACCCAGTTTTCTCTCTAATATGTATTTGCGTTTAGAAGACCATCCTGACCGCGATAAAGTGGGTAAAAATGGTCAGCGAGGACCACAAAAAAGAGCATATTTTCGTGGTTTAATAGCGACAAGCAAAATATATCTTCCTGATAATAAAATACGAGAACGTGAAAATGATTCTAAACGACGTAAAAGTCCCTTTGTTACATTTATTACACTAGGAATATCAGATAATCAATGGATTGATGTTGTTGCGTGGGGTGCTAGAAAATTATCAAAAGTTCATTGTTTTGAAGGATTTGGTGTTTGGGAAGACGATTCATGGATACGTGTTGAAAGTATGAGTGCTAGCAGTATTTAGACTTACATAAATTTCTATTTATAATTTCTATTTTTTATATCAATATAAGACCTTGTTTGATTCTATTATTTATTTATTATGAATTATGCTAAATTATATTCAAAACTATTACCTAAAATGGGACAATATGGAAATTTTACACTACCAATGACATTTCAAAAATTTAAGACAAGTGATGTAGTTCGTAATACTAGAAAACCGGGAAATTGCACAATTTTTGATGTAAGTCATATGGGTGTATTTGAAACAAGAAACACTAATAGACTAAACAATTTACTCTATTTAAATTTAGGTAAATTGAAAAACAATAAGGGTCGTTTAGCTGTAATACTAGAAAATGAAAATCGTGTAGTTGATGATTTAATAGTTTCACATATTGATTATCGTAAATATAGACTTGTAGTTAATGCAAATACGAAAGATTTTTATAGAGAAAAAGAATATTTAGGAGAATGCAATAAAACAATATTGGCTATTCAAGGAGAATATTCACAAAAATTATTAGAAGAACTAACAAATACAGATTTATCGGATTTATATTTTATGGAAAATAGGACTATTCATAAAGACGAGTTTGAAATTTGTAGATGTGGTTATACTGGTGAAGATGGATTTGAAATTTATATAGAAGGTCAAGAATCAGATTTGTCTAAAGAAATTATAGGCACTTTAATAGATAAATCATTAGATTCTTCTTTAGAATCTAATATAATGTTTGGTGGTTTAATTGAACGAGATATTTTAAGATTAGAAGCTGGTCTTTGGTTAGCTGGTAATGAGTTTTCAAGAGCGAATCCTATTAAATTTAATGCATTAAATTCTAAATTTTTGATTGATAATAGGCACCGAAATAATAAACATTTTGAGACAAATACTAGAATGAAATTTATAAGTTCTGAAAGACCTTTTAAAAGGGGAACTATTTATTACGATGACGATAAAATTATAGGTGTTGTTACGTCTAGTGGTAAATCATTTAATTTAGATAAATTTATTGGTATAGGTTTTATTAATAACGATAATAGACCAGTCCATTCTACATTAGCATATTCACTTGGAAATAACAATAAAAGGAATCCTTTGACTATACATGATTCACCATTTATAAATGGGAAATATTATAGGAAATGAAAATACTTAAAAACATAAATCTTTTATATGCTACATAAAAATGAACAATTTATTAAAATTAGAATATATTTGGATAGATGGACGAGGTGAAATAAGGAGTAAATTACGTGTAGTTCGAGACAATAATGTAAATATATCTACTGGTTTTACACAGTTTCCAAATGGTTGGAATTGGAATTATGATGGTTCAAGTTGTTATCAGGCTGATGGTAGAGATTCAGAAATTATACTTATTCCAAAGGCAACTTATAGAGACCCATTTACTATAAAAGATAACCATTATCTCCTTTTATGTGAAACAGAGTTGCCAGATGGAAGTCCAACACCATCAAATATGCGTAGAAGTGCTAGTGAATTATTCGACAAACATTACACTAACTTAAAACCAAGATATGGTATTGAACACGAATTCTTTGTTATCGATAACACTACAGGTTATCCTATTGGATATGTTCCTGATAAAACAGAAGGTCAGGGTAAATATTATTGCGGAGTAGGTGGTGGAAGAGCTATTGGAAGAAATTTTTTGTATAGTGCAATGAGACTTTGTGAAAACGCAGGAATAAGTGTAACTGGATGTAATTTTGAAGTTGCTCCAGGACAGATGGAAATTCAGATATCAGATTATGGTATTAAAGCAGCAGATGATTCTATCGTGTTGAAGTATATCTTAGGAAGATTAAGTGAAGAATATAATTATAGTATTGATTTTTCAGCAAAACCATTGAAAGGTGATTGGAATGGTAGTGGTTGTCACGTAAATTTTTCTACAGCTGCTATGATGCAATCTGGAAATGGATATGAAACTATAATGAGTTTTATCGAAAAATTAAAAAATAAACACGAGGAACATATTGCCGTATATGGTGATGATAATGTTGAACGATTAACAGGAACTCATGAAACATCGGATATGTCTAGTTTTTCATTCGGAGTAGCTAATAGAACAGCAAGTATTAGAATACCAAGAGAAACAGATAAGAATCGTTATGGTTATATAGAAGACAGAAGACCTAGTGGTTCTGCTAATATGTATGTTGTAACTGCAAAATTATTGGAAACTTATGTAAGTTAATTAGGAGCTATAGAAAGGGAAGGAGCGGATGCAGTTCCAGACAAAATTGTAGGAGTAGCACTACCTTCACTTACAACACTTGCAGGTTGTGCATATTTTGTAGTCATATTCGCAGCAGTAGTATTCATAGTATTAGAACGAGATCTAAATTCTCCTTGTGTTACTGGTTCTGAAGGTGATACTGGAACTGATCTTGATATTGTAACTGATGGTGTTACTGGTGCTGATGTTTGACTAGGTAATTTAGTAACACTTTTAATAACTAAATAACTTTGTCTTAATTGATAATATTGGACTAAATGTTTCATTGATTGTTCTATTGTTATCATTTCATCAAACATAGTCTGTTGAAAATATAAATTACATAATCTTCTCATGTATGCATAATATCTACTAGTTGGTATGCTAGCTTCTCTTGTTCTTTCTTCTACATATTTTTCCTGTTTTTCTCTCTTTTTTCTATAATATAAATCAGAGGCATCGGTTACAGCTTTCGCTTGTCCTACTATAGGTAGAGCGGTATATTTTAAAAAATTTAGACCATATTTTCCAATAGTTTTAAAAGTTCCATCTTTCTTTTTTGTATAAATACCTTTATATTTTTCGATAGTATCTGTTTCTCCTTCGAGAGATAAATAAATTTCAGCAGCAGAATTATCTTGGTTAATTGCAAATTTTATATCATTTAAGTTTAATTTATAAAATTTAGTAAAATCTTCTTTGGTTGATATTTTTCTCTCCCCAAATTGATTACTGTTAAATCCCCAATAAAATTTATGGTATTTTCCCTCATATGGGTCAGTCATAAGAGTAGGATAACAAATTTCTTCATCAACAGTCATATATTTATCTCTTAATATTGGTGCTCTACTTTGGTCTTCATTGAATAATTTACTAAAAATTCCTTTTTGACTAGGTCCAAAACAATTTTTGTCTATATCTTTTCCTTTACTAGAAGAAACATCTGAAAATTTACTATTACCAGTAAAAAAGAATGGTGGATATATACTTGAAGAATTTACTTTATAATAATTTCCATCCTCTTTTAAATTAAGTTCATTATGAGAACCACCACTTTGTTTTGTTTTAGATGTTTCATCATATAATCGATTATAAATGCTAAACACAGATTCGATTATTTCATTCTTTTCACCAAGTTCTTCAATGGTTTGTTCAGATGATGATAATTTTAATGATTCCTTATCCATAGTAGTTTGTTTTGGTAGTGGTAGTGGTGGTGGTTTTTCTGGTTTTGGTATTCCTAATAATGATTGTGATTTTTTGCTATGAATTACTGCTAATGCAACATATACAGCTAAATTAGCTGATAATTTATTTGTTTCAGTTATAAATGCACTTTGTGATACAAGACAATATAATATGGTTTTTCCCTCTACACAATTTTTTAAAAATTTTTTTAATTCTTCATATCTAAACCAACCATTATAATTATCATCCCTACTGCTGCTATAAAAGTAATTTAAGAATTGTTCATCATTGTTTGCCTTTCTTAATTCTTGAATAAGTGCATACAAAACTTCACATAATTTAAATACACTAGACATATCAGTAGCACTATAATCATTTAGACCTTCAGTTTTAACAATACCAAGTCCCCAATTATAGACTCCATCTACTCCATCTTTATTTATTTTTACATTAAGTAAGATACAAATTAAAAATGTAAGTGTATGAAACTCTGATGTTATTTTGTATTTATCTTTTTTAGAACTAGTCACAAAACTATCAACAAACTGTCTTATTTGTTCTGGATTATGTCTATGTTCAGGATATGCTAGTCTAATACGACTTTCTAATCCTACTACCTGACTTTTCAAGTCTTCTAATTTGGAGAAACGTTTTAATCCTTTCAATTCATCATTTAAAATATAAATATCATAGTATAATTTTAAAACTTGTTCTAGTGAAAATTCTAGTTTATCATTGATATATTTTTTTAGTAAATCATATAATGATTGTTGTTCTACGGTTAATTCTACTTGTTCTACCGCTTCAGATGAACCGAATTTTTTACCCTTAGTTTTCCCTTTTTTTAATTTTCCTAACATTCCTAATATTTTTGATATTAATCCTTTATCGTTACCTAATTTTGCTATTGCAAGTAATTTTAATAACCACTGTCTTCTAACTTTTTCTTCACTACCTTCACCACCTTCACCATCACTACCATCAATAAATGGTGCTAATTTACGTTTTTTTCCTTTTTTCTTTTTTCTCTTATTAGTTTTTTCTCCTTCACTAATACCTAAACCAGAATTTGTTTTCTCCTCAGAAGAAATTTCAGAAGAATCTTCATCAAAATCTTCAACTACTGCATATTTGTATATTTTTTCGTTATGTAATGAAAATCCATCAAAATAATCTATAAAGTATTTTTCAATAAATTCTAAATTATATTTAAAAAAGTTACCTCTATTATTTCTTCTTTCTTTTAATTCATTTAACTCTACTCCAGTTTCTCTTTTAATTATATCATCTAATCCTTCAAAGAATTTATCTCTATCTTGTCCTAAGTTAAATTCACCTATTACTCTTTTATTAAATAATAATTGCACAGATTTATCACTAATATCATCAGGTAATGTTTTTTCTATATATGTTCTAAATTGTATTTCAGTTGTGTTTGCGCCTTTTAAACCTTTTCCAGATTGTTCTCTGATTCTTAATTCGAATAATTTTAATTTATTTTTTATTAATCTATCAAAATAAACACTTTCGATTTTTAAATGATTAAAAAAATCTTCAATAGAAATGTTTCCTTGACTTTTTAAATTTTTTTTTACAGTATAAATAAATTCAAGCATCAATTCATAAGAATTTTCTTCTCTATCATTTTTTACATTAAATAATATTTCATACAATTTCTTATCTAAATCTTCAAAATCAACTTCAAATTTATATTTTGTATTGTTAAATCTATCATCTAAAAATTTTGAATATTCTTTTCCATCAAATAAAACATTCCAAAATTTTCTATTAGCACTAGTTGATAAAAAACAGAAATAAATTGTATCCATGAATGAATTTGATAATTTCATTTTTGTATTATTCTGGTCTCCTGATACATTTAATGAATTAATACCATAATGTGTTTTTATTTTTGAAGATAGTTTTGAAAGTCTGTCAATATTATATAATTCAAAAAATCTAAAGTATAAATGTGTTTGAATAACCCTGTTTTCAGATTCTAATTCTTTCATTATTTCAGTTATTTCAGTTGATGAAACTTCATTGAATTCTGATTCATTATTATTTTCATTTTCATTATTTCCGTTTGAAGAAAAACCTGAATTTGATACTTGTTCTGGTTGTCTTTTAGTATTTTCTTCTTCTACCTGTCTCTCAATTACTGGAGTAGTTGAAGCTGTTGCATTTTCAGCTGTTTTAGCAACTGCTACAGCAACTTTTTTTTCAGTTTCCAGTGTATCATTATCACCGCCTTTTAGGGTGTCTAATGTATCATTTACATTAAAATACTCTTCTAATGTATCTTTCATTCTTACAACTTATAACTATATATAAGAAATTAAAATATAAAATAAACCATTAGAGTTTATGTTTCAACTCTTGGTGCAAGACAGAGTTTTATTTCTCCTAAACTTGCTACAGAATATTTAATAATTAGTGGATAATCGTTTTTAAGATATAACTCTATATTACTACATAAATTAGTGCATTTACTAAATAATACCAAATGTTTAAGGGCAAAAATACCTTGAACAATATCATCTGGTGAATCATTCTTTAAAAATGTCATACCACCACTTCCTGTTTCACCAATGGTAGTTTCCTGTGAAGCAAAATCACCATTACATCTAAATATTAACTGATTTCCTAAACTCTGGATTTCTATGTTATCTGCTAAATTATGCATGTCGCGACATATTTTTTGGAAATCAACAGATGGAAGTGTTATGACAGATTCAAATTCTGCTGGAGGACAATGTATATTATCCTCATGTAAATCCATCAAATTTAATTCATATTTAGTTCTAGTATTTTTATCATTGTTTTCAAGCTTAATTCCTAAAACACTTTCATTATCTTCTTCAATAAAAAGTGATAATGTATCATTGTTACCCATGGTTTTAATAAGTTTAAAAAGATTAATCATATTAACACCAATTGTTATCTTTTCTCTATTCAATTGAAAAAATTCAAAATTCTTTGCATTAAGCTTTAAATGAACTAATACAGTATGACTAGAATCCATAGCCATTACCTTAATTCCATTACAATCAAATTCAAAATTAGCATCTGTAAGAATTTCTTTTAGTGCTTCAACTAAAACTCTAAACGCAGAAGATTGAACTGTTTTAACGTTCAATAAATACTTGTTTTCGTCCATTATATTGATAAATATCATCCTTTAAAACTCTTTAAATACCTATTAAATTTAATTTATGCAGGTTTTGTAATTTCTGAATCAATTAATTCTTGGAAATTTATGACTAAAACTCCCAAAAAACATGTTAATA
>Ga0181607_10006082_pt1 | contig 10141 bp, 7 predicted proteins | sample 041ome_9_FD_132420 | JGI IMG/M metagenome (GOLD analysis project Ga0181607, IMG submission 132420) | Coastal salt marsh microbial communities from the Groves Creek Marsh, Skidaway Island, Georgia - 041413US metaG (megahit assembly) | ecosystem: Environmental > Aquatic > Marine > Intertidal zone...
GTTCATAGACAAAATGCTTAAATATTCATCAGACTCTATAGAAAACTTATTTTTTGGAGCAAATCTATTTTCTAAATTACCAGGATTTATTTTCAATAGTTCAATTAATGATGTTGGTTTAATTTTTTATTTATTTCATTTTTCAGGTTTATTGGGCTTCACTATTATTCTTGGCTTTTTTATATATTGGATGGTATCAGCTGATAAATTTAGTAACATGACTTTACTAATCATACTTCTTTCAAAATATTCTATTTTTTATCCTTTTTTCCCTTTAATGCTATTAATTACGCTTAAAGATGAAGAATTAAGACAGTAACTTGATTTTATGAAAAAAATTACACATATTGTGAACTCACTAAACCCAAGCGGCGCAGAAAAAATGTTACTTCGGTTGCTTTCAGCCTATAAAGCAAAAGAAACTACCTCTTTTCAAATAATTGTTTTATCTAGTAATTTTGATCAAAGCTTTTTATTAGAGTTTAAAAAAATTGTTGAAGATATTCATGTTATTCCTAGTAAAAGTATGTTGATGAAAATATTTCATGTTAAGAAAATTATAAAGTCAGTTAGACCTGATCTTATTCAAACATGGATGTATGAAGCTGATGTAATTGGAGGAATTGCTGGTATATTAACAAAAACAAAAGTTATCTGGAATGTAAGATCTATAAGACCTGCCAACCATAGTCTGCTATATCTACAAATAATAGGAATACTATCATGGATTATCCCGCATAAAATAATCTCAAACTCAAAGCGTGCAATAGCATTTAAGAAAAAAAATTTTTATAACATTGATAAATTTGTTTATATACCAAATGGCTATGATTTTGATTCAATCACAAGTTCTAATAGTATTTTAGATAAAAGCCATATGGACATTACTTTTGGAAATGTGTCTAGGTTTGATAAAACTAAAGGTCTAAATTTCTTATTTGAGGCAATTGCTGAACTTCAAAAAAATAATATTTTTCCCCATTTTAAATTTTTTGGAAAAGGAATGACCACAGAAAATACTGAACTAGTTCAAATGATTGCTCAACACGGCATGCTTACAAAGAATATCGAATTTAATGGCTTTATTAAATCTACAGATGTAATTTTTAACAGTTTTGATGTGTTGTGCCAATCTTCTGTGACTGAATCATTCCCAAATGTGATTATTGAGGGAGCAATGTATGGAAAGATTATATTGTCAACAAAAACTGGGGACTTAGAGACTATATTAAAAAATACAAATTATTTGTGTGAAACTCATTCTGCTTATCAAATTTCTTCATTAATTAAAAAAATACTAAAAACCGATAATAACCTACTAGTCAATATATCAAAAAATAATATAAAACTATCAAAAAGCTATAATATTGATAAAATTGCAACTGAATATTATGAATTATATTCAAACATAATTTAACAAGGAGCTAAATTGAAAATTTTAATAACTGGGACGGCTGGTTTTATCGGCTTTCATTTAGCAAATAGACTAATACATAAAGGCTATGACGTGGTCGGTCTGGATTCTATCAATGATTACTACGATATAAGTGTTAAACATGGAAGACTTAGTAATGCTGGAATTTCTATGGATGAGATAGAATATAACAAACCACTTCTTTCTAATAAATATTCTAATTATAAGTTTATTAAGTTAAACCTCGAAGATAAAAACAATCTTTCTGAGCTTTTTGCCTCAGAAAAATTTGATATTGTATGCAACCTAGCAGCACAAGCAGGAGTCAGATATTCTATTGAAAATCCCAATGCATACATAGATGCAAACATTATAGGATTCATGAATATTTTAGAAGCTTGTAGGAATTATAATGTTAATAATCTTTCTTATGCCTCAAGCTCATCTGTATATGGTTTAAACGAATCTTATCCATTTTCAACACAGGATAATGTTGATCATCCTATTAGCTTATATGCTGCATCGAAGAAGGCTAATGAACTTTTTGCGCATACTTATTCACATCTTTATGGAATACATACCACAGGCCTCAGGTTCTTTACAGTATATGGCCCATGGGGAAGGCCAGATATGGCTTTATTTATCTTTACAAAAGCAGCTCTTGAAGGAAAGCCAATAGATGTTTTTAACAACGGAGATATGCTCAGAGATTTTACGTATATAGATGATATAGTGTCAGGAATAGAAAGGACAATAGATAGTCCCGCATCTGCTAATAAACAATGGAGTGGTAAATCTCCTGATCCATCTTCATCCTCATCTCCATATAAGATTTATAATATTGGTAATAATAACCCTGTTAAATTAATGGATTTTATTTCTGCAATTGAAAAATCAGTAGGAAAAGAAATTAAGAAAAACTTCTTACCACTTCAACCTGGAGACGTGCCTTCAACTTATGCTGACGTATCAGATCTTGAAAATAATTTACATTATAAGCCCTCAACATCAATTGAAGATGGAGTTGAACAATTCATTCGTTGGTATAGAGAGTTTTTTAAAGTTTAAAAGGGCAGGCAAATAAAATGAATAATATAAAAATTTCGATAATTGGTTTGGGCTATGTTGGACTTCCATTGGCTGTTGCTTTTGCAAAAGTTTTTCAAACTACTGGTTTTGATATCTCAACTTCCAGAGTAGAAGAAGTCAATAATGCTATTGATAAGACTCTTGAAATTAGCAAAGAAGACCTTAAGACGGCTATAGAATCTCATGGGTTTCGTGCTTCTCAGTATTTAAATGATATTAAACATTCAAATGTTTACATTGTTACAGTTCCAACACCAATAGATAAAAATAAAAGACCAAATATGAACCCGTTAATTAATGCATCAAAGTTAATAGGATCGGTATTGTCTGAAGGAGATATCGTTATTTATGAATCTACAGTATATCCAGGAGCAACAGAAGAAGAATGTGTTCCAGTATTAGAAAAGGCTTCAGGCCTTAAGTTTAACAAAGATTTTTATTGCGGTTATTCTCCGGAAAGAATTAATCCTGGAGATAAAGTTCACACAATAAGTGAAATTACAAAAGTTACTTCTGGGTCTAATGCTGAGGTAGCTATAAAAATAGATAATCTTTATAGAAAAATTATAAAAGCCGGAACATATCTTGCTCCATCAATTAAAGTTGCTGAAGCTGCAAAAGTTATTGAAAATTGTCAAAGAGATATCAACATTGCATTTGTCAATGAATTGTCAATCATTTTCAATGAATTAAATATTGATACTCTATCTGTCTTAGAAGCAGCTCAAACCAAATGGAATTTTCTTCCCTTTTACCCTGGTTTAGTTGGAGGTCACTGTATAGGTGTTGATCCATATTACTTGACTCATAAGGCTCAAGAGCTTGGCTACAATCCTGAAGTTATTCTTGCAGGAAGGCGATTGAATGATAACATGAGCAAATTTGTTGCCAGTCAAGTTATTAAGATGATGGCATCAAATAAAAAACATCTAAAAGAAAGCAAGATTCTTATAATGGGTTTTGCCTTTAAAGAGGACTGTCCTGATATTCGTAACTCTAAAGTTAGTGATTTATATTTTGAGTTGAAAGAATATGGGTGTTGTGTTGATGTTTATGATCCATTGGTTGATGCTAATGAAGTCAAAGAGGAATATGGTATTAAAATGTTAACTGAAAAAAAACTACCTAAATTTTCTAATTATGAATCTATAATATTTGCAGTAGCTCATAAGTCATTTCAGAATATAAAAATTAAAAAAATCCCTAGCCAAGTCATATATGATATAAAAGGCTTCATAGATGGAGCTGACAAGAGACTCTAATATGAATAATATTCACAAAAAAACAGTTGATGGATTTGGTGATGAGTGGGAGCGATTTGACCAAAGTCAACTCACAAATCAAGAGCATCAAGAATTATTTGATAGATATTTTTCAATTTTTCCATGGGATAAGTTACCTAAAGACTCCACTGGTTTTGATATGGGTTGTGGAAGTGGGCGTTGGGCAAAATTATTAGCTCCTAGAGTAGGCACGCTACACTGCATAGATCCAAGCTCTGCTTTGGATGTAGCTCGGCGTATTTTAATAGATAATAATAATTGTCAATTCCATAAAAAGGGAGTTGATGAAGAAATCTTACCTCATGGCTCTCAAGATTTTGGAGTTTCACTTGGTGTTCTTCATCATATTCCTAATACCGAGGCTGGTATTAAAGCATGTGCTAATATGTTAAAGCCAGGCGCTCCATTTTTACTTTATTTGTATTATGCTCTTGATAATAGACCATTTTGGTTTAGATTTATTTGGTTGGTTAGTAACTTTTTCAGACAAGGAATAAGTCATTTGCCACATAAATTAAGATATTTAGTTAGTCAAATCATAGCTACTTTCATTTATTGGCCTTTGGCCAGGCTTGCATATCTTCTTGAAAAGTTTGGTGCTAGTCAGTCATTTGTGGATACATTTCCTTTAAGCACTTATCGAAAACTTAGTTTCTATACTATGAGAACAGACGCATTAGATCGATTTGGAACAAGGCTTGAACAAAGATTTACTAAAAAGCAAATCATAAAAATGATGAAAAATAGCGGTTTAGAAGATATAAGTTTTTCAGAAGAAAATCCATATTGGGTTGCTGTTGGTTTCAAGAGACAGATATAAATGTGTGGAATTGTCGGCTATCTTGGAGGTGAATTCAAGAACGAAAAAATAAGTACAGACATTCTTAAGGTTATGTCAGATCAAATTTTAATGCGCGGGCCAGATAGTTCGGGTCATTGGATAGACTTCTATAAAAAAATTGCTCTTGGCCATAGACGACTTGCAGTTGTGGAATTATCTCAAGCTGGACATCAGCCAATGAGCTCATATTCAGAAAGATATGTGATGACTTATAATGGAGAAATTTACAATAATACTGAAATAAGAAGAGAATTATCTAAAACTGGTATAAAAATAAAATGGCAAGGATTATCTGATACTGAAACAATTTTGGCTGGGTTTGATGTATGGGGTATTAAGGATACGATTTCGCGAATTACGGGAATGTTTGCTATTGCGGTTTGGGATAAAGAATTAGAACATCTTTTTTTGGTAAGAGATAGAATCGGAGAAAAACCATTATATTATGGTTGGCAAGGTTCAGGTTCTAATAAAGTCTTTTTATTTGGTTCTGAATTAAAAGCATTAAAACAACATCCAGAGTTTAAAAATGAGATTGATCGTAACTCATTATCTTTATATATGAGATATAACTATGTGCCTGCACCAAGCTCGATATATAAAAATATTATGAAAGTTGAGCCTGGGACAATCGTTACTGTAACATTGCAAAAAGATAGTCATAAAATTGAAAAGTATTGGAGTGCCTTGGATGTTATAAAGAATGGAATCAACTCACCCTTTACAGAATCAACAAAAAATATAACTGATAATTTAGAAATAAATTTAAAAAAAACAATCTCCCGGCAAATGATGGCCGACGTCCCATTGGGAGCTTTTTTATCTGGTGGAATCGACTCTTCACTTGTTGTATCTTTAATGCAAGCACAATCTTCTCAACCAATTAAGACTTTTACGATAGGTTTTAATGAAGCCGGTTATAACGAAGCAGAGTTTGCTAAATCAGTTGCTACTCACCTTGGCACTGATCATACAGAGCTATATGTTTCATCTCAGGATGCGTTGGACGTTATACCAAAATTACCAAAACTTTATTGCGAACCCTTTGCAGACTCATCACAAATACCGACATATTTAGTTTCTTCTCTTGCACGCCATCATGTAACAGTCAGTCTTTCCGGTGATGGTGGGGACGAGATTTTTTGTGGCTATAACAGGTATTTGTTTACAGATAAGCTATGGAAAGGCCTTAAAATTATTCCCATTTCACTAAGAGGAATTATTGGCAAAGGCATAAAAAATATTCCAGAGTCTAAGTGGAATAAAACATTTGGATTAGTAAATAAATTTACACCTAATAGATATAATGTAGTTAGCTGGGGTGACAAACTTAAGAAAGGAGCTGGAGTTGTTAGTTCTCGAGACTTAACCGATTTATATCAAAGACTGGTTTCAAGCTGGCAGAATCCAGCAGTTGTTGTAATTGAAGGTAAACAGGATGACAAAATTATTCATGAAGAACTTAATAATCTAAATGATATTCAAAAAATGATGGCAATAGACTCTATTTCATATTTGCCAGATGATATTTTAGTTAAAGTTGACAGAGCTGCAATGGGAGTATCTCTTGAAACTAGAGTACCCTTTTTAGATCATAATATTTTTGAATTTGCATCTAAGATTCCTCTTTCAATGAAATTAAAAAAAGGAGTTGGCAAATTAGTATTAAGAGACATACTTTATAGATATGTACCAAAAGAATTAATTGAACGACCTAAAATGGGGTTTGGAGTTCCTGTTGCTGAGTGGTTAAGGGGTCCGCTAAGAGGTTGGGGTGAGGAATTGCTTAATGAATCTAAATTAGAATCCCAAGGATTTTTTTATCCCAAAGTTATAAGAAAAATGTGGTCTGAGCATTTAAGTGGCGTCCATAATTGGCAGTCCCAATTGTGGGCAGTTTTGATGTTTCAGGCATGGCTTGAGGATAATGCTTGAATAAAAACACCAAACCCAAGACCATACTTATCTGCTCTAATTATGCATGGACCATTTTTAATTTTAGAATTCCTATAATAAGAAGTATTCGAAATGCAGGGTATAGGGTTGAAGTTTTAACACAGTTTGATGGATATGAAGAATATTTGAGGGAAGAGGTAGATGGTATATATAATTTATATATCTCTAGAAAAGGCCTCAACCCATTTGTAGATTTTACTACTTTCTTACATATATCTTTTATTTTGCTGAGATCTAAGGCAACAGCTTGCTTATTTTTTACCATAAAACCTGTTATTTATGGTTCTTTGGCTTCAATGTTTTTAAGAGTACCTGCAATATCAACAATAACAGGACTTGGAACTGCTTTTATGTCAGAAGGTATTCTTTCTAGAATCTCCACAATTCTGTACAAAGTATGTTTTTTATCAGTTAAAAGAGTTTTTTTTCAAAATATTGATGATAAAAATTTCTTTATAAGTAAAAAACTTGTTAATCCCAATGTTTGTCACCTAAGTCCTGGATCAGGAGTAGACTTAGATAAATTTGAATCCTGTGAACTGCCCAAAAGCAATGAAATGAAATTTTTATTGATTGCACGTATGCTTTGGGATAAAGGTATAGGTGAATTTGTTGAGGCAGCTAGAATTGTTAAACATAAATATCCAAATACTCGCTTTCAATTACTGGGCCCAATAGGGGTTGATAATAGATCGGCAATACCTTATGAGTATATAGATAAGTGGCAGAAAGATGGCGCCATTGAATATCTAGGTGAAACTAATAATGTAATTAAATATATTAAAAATGCTTCCTGTGTAGTTTTGCCATCCTATAGAGAAGGCACATCAAAGGTTTTGCTTGAATCAGCTTCAATGAGTAGACCACTCATAGCGACAAATGTTCCAGGATGCAAAGAAGTTATTGAAGATGGTATTAATGGTTATCTCTGTGAGTCACATAATTCAGCTGATTTAGCAAATAAAATTGAAAAAATGTTACTTCTTTCTTATTCATCTCTTTGTAAAATGGGTGAAAAAGGTCGTCAAAAAATGAAACAAGAATTTAATCAAGATATAGTTTGCAAACTTTATCTTGATGCTGTAAAAGAGCTAACAATATGATTAAGTTACATCCTTTAAAGATAAGATTACATTATAATAATCGCATAATATATATTCATAGAAGAATTTTATGACATACTCTATTAATCCATTAACACAAGAAACTCATAAAGTTCCTAAAGACCCTGAAGACATAGTCAATATTAAAAATTTCCTAAAAAAAAATAATGGAAAAAAGGTTGTTGTTGTTCAAGGGCTTGGTTTTGTTGGTGCGGTAATGTCTTTAGTTTGCGCAAATGCATTAAAAGAAGAGTATGCTGTCATTGGTGTAGATCTTGCAAATGAGAAAACATATTGGAAGATAAAAGCTATAAATGATGGTGTTTTCCCGTTAATTGCAGATGATCCAAAAATATCAGAATTTTTTAACAAATCCATTGATAAGGGAAACTTTTTAGCTACATATGATCCCGCAGCATATAGTTTCGCTGATGTGATAATTGTAGATATAAATCTTGATGTCGAAAAAGAATCAGATATAAATCAGGAATTACAAAACTTTGATGTAAGCTTAGATGGATTTAAATCAGCCATACAATCTATTGGGTCCAAATGCAAAGATAATGTATTAATCTTAGTTGAAACAACCGTACCCCCTGGAACATGTGAAAAAGTTGTGAAACCTATAATTGAAAATGAGCTTACCAAGCGAGGTTTGTCTTTAGCAAATTATCGTCTAGGTCACTCATATGAAAGAGTAATGCCTGGTCCAGAATATATTGATTCTATTCGAGATTTTCCAAGAGTTTATTCTGGGTTAAATTCGGTGAGTGCTGATGCTGTTGAGATTTTTTTAAAAACTATTATTGATACTTCTAATTGTGAATTAACTAGACTTGAGCATACCAATGCTACTGAAATGGCTAAAGTTCTTGAAAATTCATATCGTGCAATGAATATTGCATTTGCAGTAGAGTGGTCCAGATTTGCTGAGGAGGCAGGTGTTGATCTTTATTCAATGGTTAATGCTATTAGAGCTAGACCAACTCATTCCAATTTGATGTTTCCAGGTATTGGTGTCGGTGGCTATTGTTTGACGAAAGATCCTTTACTTGCAAGTTGGGCACGCAAATTCCACTTTGGAGGTACATCAGATCTTGAAATGAGCATTAAGGGTGTTTCTATAAATGATCAAATGCCGAAGTTTGCTTTCAACCGCCTTGTTCAAGTATTTGGTAACATCTGTGACAAAAAGGTTGCTTTTCTAGGTGTATCATATAGAGGAGATGTTGGTGATACTCGCTTCACTCCAGTAGAACCTTTAGTTAAAATGGTTAAAGAGACTGGAGCAAAAATAGCATTACATGATCCATTTGTATCATATTGGGAAGAACAAAAGTGTAGAGTTGAGTCCGATTTAAATGCTGTGCTTGATTCAACTATTGATCTAGTTCTAATATCTGCTGGACATAGTCAATACAAGCTGGAATCAACAATTGAAAAATTGATGGCATTAAACCCGGTGATGATTTATGACACTATAGGCTTGTTCAATAAAAATCAATTATCCCTTTTACAAAGCAAACACAAAGTATCTGTTCTGGGGCGTGGAGATCTAAAGTAGTTATTTTGAGGTAAAGTATGAAGGAAGTATTGGTATTAGGCGGAAGCGGATTTATTGGTAGAAATATTGTGGAGTTTCTCGTGAATAGGGGAGATTGCAATGTTACAGCTGCCGATATTAAAAAAGGTTCTAATTGGCAGGAAATCTATGATGATGTAAGTAGGCGCGATCGTTTCAGGGCTGTACTAGCAGATTTTACCGATATTTCTGCTTTTAATAACCTAGATCAAGGTTTTGATGAGGTTTATATGTTGGCTGCTGTTGTTGGTGTCAACCGCACATTAAAGTTTCCTCAAGATGTAATTAGAACAAACACGCTTTTAACGATGAACACTTTGGATTGGATATCTCGTAATCCCATCAAAAGATTATTGTTTGCTTCATCAAGTGAAAATTATGCAGGCACATCTGATTTATTTAACATAGAAATTCCTACCTCGGAGAATGTGCCTCTGTGTATTGGAGACGTAAAACACCCTCGTTGGACTTATGCGATGACAAAAATGCATGGTGAATCTGCGTTTATTCATTCAGCTGAAGTATATGATTACGAATGCACTATTGTCCGGTATCAGAATATCATTGGCCCAGAAATGGGATTTGGTCATGCGATTCCGCATATTGTTGAGCGCTTCGTTAAGGGTGAAAAGCCCCCATTTAAAATCTATGGCCATGATCAAACACGAGCATTTTGTTATGTAGATGATGCCGTTATGGGCACAGTGGGAGCTATGGAGAGTGATAGGGCGGCAGGAGAAATTTATCATATTGGCAAGCAAGACGAAATTAATATGGAAACTTTAACTACCTACATAGGCGACTTGATGGGCTATAAAGGGGAGTATAAGGCAGCAATGACTTACCCTGGTTCGGTTGCAAGACGTTCTCCAA
>Ga0181607_10006088_pt1 | contig 10136 bp, 10 predicted proteins | sample 041ome_9_FD_132420 | JGI IMG/M metagenome (GOLD analysis project Ga0181607, IMG submission 132420) | Coastal salt marsh microbial communities from the Groves Creek Marsh, Skidaway Island, Georgia - 041413US metaG (megahit assembly) | ecosystem: Environmental > Aquatic > Marine > Intertidal zone...
ACAAAATTATATCATGAAAAAACATCAAATCACTATAGTTCATACTAAACATCCAAGCATTGTTAAGTTTGAATCCACCGGTTTTATATCTCCTCAAAAGAATTATGAATTCAATACAATTGATGAAGCTGTCAATTCTCCACTTGCCAAACAATTGTTTTTCTTACCTTTTGTTAAAGCAGTTTATTTAGCATCTAACTTTATTGGTATACAAAAATTCGATATGGTAGAATGGGAAGATGTTCAAGAAGAGGTGAAAGAACAATTGGAAGACTATTTAAATTCAGGCGAGGTTATCGTTCAACAAGAACCTGCGGAAAAGCAAGCCATCACGGTCTATATAGAAAACACCCCTAATCCTGCAACCATGAAATTTGTTGCTAATAAACCCATTGTTCCTTCTGTCTTTGAATATAAAAATATCGATGAAGCTAGTGAAGCACCATTAGCTAAAGAGCTCTTTATGCTTCCTTATGTCAAGGAACTTTTCATGGATGTTAATTATATTTCAATTACTAAATATGATATTGTTAATTGGGAAGATGTAACTACTGAATTGAGAGAACTCATTAGAGATTTTATCAGTTGTGGCAAAGAAGCTGTAGAAGAAGCTGCAAAAGTTAAAGCTGTAGATGCGATGGATGAAATCAGTCAGCAAATCTTTACCATCATCGATACTCAAGTAAAACCTGCGGTTGCTAGTGATGGAGGAAATATCGTTTTTAGTAATTATGACGCTGACACTAAGGTTGTAAGTGTAATTCTTCAAGGAGCTTGTAGTGGATGTCCCTCCTCTACCTTCACCCTTAAAAATGGAATTGAAACCATGTTAAAAAATATACTTGGAGATCAAGTCTCCGAAGTGGTAGCTATCAATGCATAAGCAACAGTCAATACGTGATATTATAAAATTAAGTATTTTTAATTATTAAAATACCTTGCAATGGAACAGATCGAAAACTACCTTGAACCGAGTAAATTGAAACAATTTTTAGAACAAGCCTACTTACTTGCTATTGAAATTGGACCTAATTTAATCAAAGCGGCCTTAATATTTTTTATTGGAATGTATGCAGTTCGTTTCATTAATAGAATCGTTAACCGATTTTTTGATCGTAAGGACTATGATGAAACTCTTGAAACTTTTTTAGCTAGTTTTATCAATATTGCGCTTAAAGGCGTGTTATTTGTACTAGTGATTACCCAACTTGGAGTTCAATCTTCTTCTTTGGTTGCCGTAGTAGGAGCCGCTGGTTTAGCTGTTGGTCTAGCACTTCAAGGATCACTATCTAATTTTGCTGGAGGGGTGCTTATTTTAGTATTCAAACCATTTAAGGTAGGGGATTATATAGAGGCTCAAGGTGTAAGTGGCACGGTTAAAGAGATTACTATCTTTACTACCAAGATCAATACCTTTGGAAATCAATCTGCTGTAATCCCTAATGGTGATTTATCGAATCATACCATTATCAATTACAACAGTGAACCCATTCGAAGAGATAAAGTGGAGGTTGGAATTGGATATAGTTCAAACATCAAAAAAGCTAAAGAAATACTGCTAACCCTTTGTGCACAAGATGAACGTATTCTCAAAGAACCAGAGCCAGTAGTGTATGTTGCAAATTTAGGAGATAGCTCTGTGGACCTTTCTCTTCGTTTTTGGGCTAAGAATGAAGACTTTTGGGCAGCACATTTTGATATGATAGAAAACTTAAAAGGTGAATTTGATAAAGCTGGTATTGAAATACCTTTCCCTCAACGCGTGGTTCATGGTATCGACTAAATCAAATAAACTGGAAGGATTTTTATTTTAAAAACGTAACGTATCCTTCTTCTTACTAGGAGTTACCACAAAATCTTTAAGGTAAAAGGGTTCGAAATAAGCTGTGTCTTCAAAAAGACCTTTATTGAATTTATTCCAAGAGAGTTGAGCCATTTCTTTAGCAGAAGGTACGGCATCTTTTACATAGATTCCGTTTTCTATTGGAGCAATACGTTCACATTTTTCAGCTCCAGGTCCAATGAAATATACTCGGTTATAGTTCTTTAGGTGATTAAAACTATCCCCTTCAATAACCTTTGCTTCTACTGGACTTTTAACTTGTAAATGATGATTATATACACTCACATATACCTCATCTCTTCTAGCGTCTAAAAGCGATACAAGGAGTTCTGAATCAGTAACAGGTTGTTGTAAAGCTAGGGCTTCCAATGTTGACACACTGACTAAGGGCAGATCAAGAGCAAAACATAACCCCTTAGCCGCTGAAACACCAATTCGAAGACCTGTATATGATCCAGGACCTTTACTTACTGCAATTGCACTTAACTCATTTTTATCAATTCCTGCGATATTTAACACCTCTTCTATAAAAATATGTAGGTGTTCCGCATGAGAATAATCTTTAGAATTAAGTTCTCTAAGGGCAATTAATTGCCCTTGATCGGCTATGGATACCGAACAATTTGTTGTTGCCGTTTCAATATTTAAAATCATATAACAGTGTATTAATTCACTGAAAGAGGCAATCCAAAATAATACTCCAACACCTTTAGTTTAAAGATGTAATTGTACTTGGAACGAATAAATTCAGCTTGAGCATTATCTACCCTTGATTGTGCTTGTGAAAAGTCAAAAGCATTCATTAATCCAACATCAAATCGTTCTTTTGAATACTCAAAGGCAGTTTGTCGAGCTTTTAAGGCTTTTTCTGCTGCAATAAATGATTTAAAATTAGCCTCCACATCAGCATAAGCTTGATTGACATTTGATTCTAAGTCTAACTTCTGTTGATCAAGCTGTAATTTAGATTTTAGCACATTTATTTCAGATCGCTTCACAGAATTATTCACACTAAAACGATTAAAAATGGGAATATTCATACTTGCACCATAAGAAATACCATCATTAGAATAAAGCTGCTCTCTAAGAGACACTAATTCTCCAGTTAACGGATCAAAGTTTTGATCCGAATAGCGGGTATTATAATTGATAAAAGCACCTATTCTAGGTGATCGAGCTCCTTTAGCAATTGTTAAATCTTTCTTAGCAATCGCCACATTAAGTTCAGCTAATTTAATATCAGATCTAAAAGCTAGAGCCTTGTTGTATATTTCTTTAGGAGCGTAACTTAAGATATCATTTCCTCCTACTTCAAAAGCAGCGTCAGCTACATCAAAATTGGTGTAATCAGTGATTTGAAGCAATTGAGCTAATCCTATTTTTGAAATTAATACGGTATTGGCGGCATTGACTAATTGTTGTTCTTGAGAAGCAACTTGAGCTTCTATTTCTAGCACATCACCTAAAGGAACTACGCCAGAAGCATTCAACGCCTTTGAACGCTCTAAATCTTGCATAGATATTTTTAACTGAGTTTGAACAACATTAAAAGCTTCTTTTGAGGATAGCACCTGTAAATAAGAATTCGCTACTGCTAATCGTATGTCATCTTTTAAGTTATCTAAACGATATTGAGATCCGATTTGACTTAGCTTAGCTCTGTTTAATCGATTTTGATTTCGGAGGCCATCATAAATAGTAACGGAAGCCGATAAATCTCCAGATGCTGAAAATATGGTTTTACTAACCAAAGTGTTCGTCGTTGGATCTAAAGCCAAACCAGTATTACCTGACGTTCTCATCGAAGCATTTAAACTCGGAAGAAAGTTGCCAATGGCATCTAATTTATCCAATGAAGAAACTTGATAATCCAACTCAAATTGAGCTAAACTAATATTGTTTTCTTCAGCGTAGGTGATACATTCTTGAAGTGTCCATTGCTTTTGAGCAAAAGATACTGAAGAATACATCACTACAATAAGACTTAGTATGTTAGCACTTTTTATCATGTTAATAATTCTTTAGCTATTAATTTACTTCAACTGTTTCGTCATTGTCTCCTATCTTAAGAGGCTCTGTCTTATTCCAAACTTTTATGTTATCCTCAGCAGTTATTCCTGAAAGGATCTCAACCTTAATTCCATCTGAAATTCCAATTTCAACAGATCTACGCTCAAACTTTTGTTCAGCGGTCTCAACCTCCACAAAAGGTTCATCCGTTTTCTTATCGAACTGTAAAACTGCTTCTGGCAGCACTAAAATCCCTTCTTTTCGTTCTAATACTAATGAAGCATTTGCTGAATAACCAGCTCTTATAAAATTATCACCATCAATAACAACATCTCCTTCAATTTTAAACTTTACAGCACCCTGTTCTTCTACCCCCTTAGGTGCAATAAAACGCAATTTAGCTTTGAGATTTACATCTTCTAACGCCCCTAAACTAATATCTAGTGGCATTCCTTCTTTTAGTTTTCCAACTTCCCCTTCGTCAACTTTACCTTCGAAAATCATATGGTTCATATCAGCAATAGTTGCAATAGTAGTTCCTGCATTGAACGTATTAGATAATATTACTTGATCCCCTTCTTTAACTGGTATTTCTAAAATAGTACCTGCAATTGTAGCTCTAATATTGGTATTCGCAGTCGTTGATCCTCCTGTTGAACCCAATTTAATAATCTGATAGTTTGATTTAGCATCTTCAAGAGTTAAAACTGCTTGATCATATGCTAGCTTCTGAGCTAAATATTCCTGAGTAGAAATTACCTTTTTCTCATAGAGTTGTTTATTGCGTTCAAATTCAATCTTAGCATTGGCAAGACTCACTTCTGTTGACTTAACACGCATCATAGCTTGGTTGAGCGTTTGTTCATTTGGAACTACCTTTACCCTTGCTATTAGATCTCCTGCTTTTACTAAAACTCCTTCATCTAAGAAAATTTCATCGATGATTCCTGAAATTTGAGGTTTAATCTCCACCTCATCTTCAGGAATAACTTTTCCAGTCGCTACGGTTTTCATTTCAATATCAGAGATAAAAGCCTGGGTAGTTTCATAGACTATAGAGGACTTTGAATTTGATTTTATAAAAAAGGCAGCTGCCCATAATACAGCAATTGCTCCAATAGTAATCCCTGCGTATTTTAAAACTTTTTTCATTTTATTTATAATTTAAATCGGTACTAATTAGTTACTTTAAATTCGTTAGTTAACTTATTCTTCTCTTAGGGCATCGATAGGCTTAATACTAACAGCACGCTGAGCAGGTATCATTCCTATAAGAGTTCCTAATACTATCATAATTCCGATCGCACCTAATACGTAGGGTATGGGAACTGTAGGATTGGCGTAAGGAAAATCTCCTCCTTCAGTCATAGCTCCTATACCACTAAGCACTAATGCTCCAAGTACGATTCCGAATATTCCAGCTACAACAGTTAAAAACACAGATTCCAATATAATAAGTGTTTTAACTTCTCCAGGAGTTGCGCCTAATGCTCTACGCACACCTATTTCCTTGGTGCGTTCTTTAACCGAAATCAATAAGATATTTCCAATCCCTATAACTCCCGCAAGTATTGTTGCTATTCCAACAATCAGTGATAAAAAAGTCATACCTTCTGCAAAACCCATAAATCGTTGAAACATTTCTCCAAGATTAAACCCACCAAAGGCTCGTTCATCTTCTGGAGATACCCGATGTCTTCGCTTTAAAGTTGCCTTAACATCTTTTTCTACCTGAACCACATCAGCATCATCATAGGCAGCAACAATAAAATAATTCACCTTATTTCCAGTATTATATAATTTTTTGAATGTGCTGCATGGGATATAGATATCACTATCGTTATTAAAACTAATCGAATTATTGAATTTATTAACTCCTATTACCTGAAAGTAAACATCATCGATCTTTACGTATGCTCCTATAGGGTCTTCGTCCTCTTCAAATAGTTCTGATTTAGAACGTTCACCAAGCACACACACTTTTCTACTTTGCTGAATATCTTCCTGATTAATAAATCGTCCTCCATCAAAAATTTCCATAGACATGATATTTGCAAAATCTGGATAATCAGCATAAATTGTATACTGTCCATTTTTGGCTCCATGTACAACTCTAGAAGCAGAGGTTCCAAAATTACCCTGAGCATTTCTAGGGGCAATGTCTTTAATATCTGGAATACGTTTTTTTAAAGCTTCCACATCATCCAAATCAAGTTCCAAACGCCTTCCTGTTTTATATCCTTCGTAAGGAATTGAAGTCGACTGTGCCCAAACTATCATCGAGTTAATCGATAAGGATTGAAAGGTAACTTTAAATCCATTATCTAACCCTTTTGCAGCACCACTCATAGCAATGTAAACAAAGATTCCCCAAAGAACACCAATAATTGTAATTATGGTCCTTGTTCTATTTTTTTGAATAGAACCAAAAATCTCTTGCCAGGTATTACTATCGAATATAATTTTATAGTTACTCATCTCTTAAGGCTACTATAGGTTTTATATTGGCTGCGCGTTTAGCTGGAACGTATCCTGCTATACCACCAAAAATAATGAGAACAATTGTTGCAGAAATTGACACTCCTAGATCTACATATGGATTTTTGATAAAATAATCCGCTAAGGCCTCACCAGTGAAATTCAATACAGCAATTCCAAAGAGTAAGCCAATAAATCCAGAAATAGTCGTTATAAATATTGATTCGAATAAAATGGTACTAATGACCTGTCTAGGAGTTGCGCCCAACGCTTTTCGTATTCCTAATTCCTTGGTACGTTCTTTAACTACAAAAACCATAATATTACTAATTCCGATGATGCCAGCGATTAAGGTTCCAATACTAATAAAAGCAATAATGATTTGTAGTATCGTAGCAAATTGTTGATTTTGCTTGTATTGATCAGCGACATTACGAACAAACATGGCGTTGGTATCTCTTGGATGAATATTTTTCTTTTCTTTTAAAAATTCAACTAAACTCTTTTGAAATGCCATAGCACCTGCATAACCTATTTCAGGTTTAAAAGCTACAGTCATCATATCGATACGAACATTATTTCGTTCAATGAGTTGTCGTGTAGTATAGTGCATATATATAAGACGTTCTTCATTATCGCCTCCCTCGTCCTGAAAAACTCCAACCACTTTAAAAGCAGATCCAGCTATATCAACATAAGCACCAATAGCATCTTCACCTTTAAACAAATCCTTTTCAACAAGACGTCCGATAACGACAATCTTTGATTTTTCTTCTATATCCTTTTCATTGATGTAACGACCTTTCATAATAATGGTACGTTCAGCAAACATATGTGATGGTGCTACAGCTCTTGTCGAATAATTATTGGATTCATTTTTATACTTAACATTACCCCCTCTTGAAATTCGTGGCGTTATGTAGTCTAGAAACTCAGAAAAATTTTCTTTGATATCGCTTAAATCATCATTTTTAAATTCAATAAAACGATCGGATTTGTAGCCCTTATATGGTTTTGTAGTCTTTCCTGGGTAAAGAAAAATAATATTTGTAGAGTCATCAGAAAAGAATTCATTAAACTGATTTTTCAATCCATTTCCGAAACCAAATAAAATAATGAATATCAGAATACCAAGAGCTACCGTAAATCCTGATAAAAAAGTCCTAAGTTTATTCTTTCGGATAGTTTCAAATATTTCACTCCAGGTATCCCTATTGAACATAATCGGCTGCTCTTACTTGATTGACATTCTTGTCTTCGAGGATCACTCCATCTTTAAGCACTACTACACGCTTACACATTTCGGCAATATCGGGTTCATGAGTAACAACAAGTATGGTATTTCCTTGATCATTGATCTTTTGAATAAGATCCATTACTTCATACGAGGTTTTAGAATCTAGAGCCCCTGTAGGTTCATCAGCTAATAACACCTTTGGTTCTGCTGCCATAGCTCTAGCAATTGCTACACGCTGCTTTTGACCACCTGATAATTCAGACGGAAGGTGACCAGCCCAGTTTTTTAGACCTACCTGTTCTAAATATTTCATAGCTTTTTCAGCGCGCTCTTTTCTACCAACTCCTTGATAATAAAGAGGTAATGCAACATTCTCTAAAGCAGATTTATAATTAATAAGGTTAAATGATTGAAAAATGAATCCTAAAAATTTGTTGCGGTATTGTGCTGCCTTAGTTTCATTCATATTGACAATAGGAACACCGTCAAGAATATAACTACCCTGATCTGCAACATCCAACATTCCCAAAATATTTAAAAGCGTTGATTTACCAGAACCAGAAGATCCCATAATAGCAATTAATTCACCTTCTTCAACATTAAAATTTATTCCTTTGAGAACATGGAGACTGTTTTTCCCCATTTGATAAGACTTGTGAAGGTCTTTGATTTGAATCATAATACGATTATTAGTCAGTCTATTATAAAGACACTTTTAAGAATAAAAAGTTACACTGAAGTATCTTAAAATTTTGTTAAAATCTTTAATCAGCAGTTTTAGATTGCTTCATTTTCTTGTAAACAAAGTAGAAAACACCACCAACTAAGATGTAAGGGATCGCCATCAAGTATACAATACCATCATTAATTCCTTCTGCCATGGATTGATCTTCACCTGATTGTAACACCGCTCTACACATAGCACATTGAGCTGATGCCGAAAATTCGACTAATACTAATAAAAATATAAGTAGCGCTTTTTTCATATTAGCTATAGTAAGGAGCAATCATCAAATACACAACAACCCCTGAAATAGCAACATACAACCATATGGGAAAGGTTATCCGTGCAATTTTTTTATGACGTACAAAATCACCTGTGATTCCACGTAAAAAAGTAACCAATACTAATGGAATTACCGCTATAGAGAGTGTGATATGTGAAATTAAAATAATAAAATACAGAAGTCTCATCACACCTTCTCCTTGATAGGAAGTAGAATCAGAAGTCATATGATAAGCAACATACATTACCAAAAACAATAAAGATAAGATCATCGCAAACTTCATCAATTTCTCATGTAATATTCTATTTCCTTTTGAAATAAAATAAACAGCAGCTATAAGCACAAGAGCTGTAATGGCATTTATTGTTGCATAGATTGGAGGTAAAAAAACAGGGAGTTCAACATCTATTTTAACTCTAAATAAAAGTGCTACTACGATGGGGATTGCAATTGATGCAACAGTTATCAATACAGATGCTTTACTCTTATTAATTGTATTACTCATTTAATAATTTTTTAATGTCTTGAATTAATATGTCAATTTGTTGGGTTTCCCCAAAATCATTTACTCCTTCATTCAGATCAATTGATCCTCTGTAATATACTATCGGATTTCCAAACTCATCTCTTCTGGAACGAATAAAACCATCTTTATCAATTAACGCAAATAAACCAGAATGCTCAAATCCTCCTGGCACATCAGCCTGTTCTTGAGCGTATATATTAAAACCGGCGTTTGCAAGCTCATAGACTTGATCTACAGGGCCATTTAATAGATGCCAATCCAAATCAATAATACCATAGTGGTCAGCATAATTTTTTAATACTTCAGGGGAATCGTGTTCTGGATCAATACTAAAAGATGCGATACCAAAGGCATCATTATCTAAGAATTGATTTTGAACTTCTACAAGATTTTTACTCATTACTGGGCAAATCGTGGGACAAGAAGTAAAGAAAAACTCAATGACATAGACTTTACCCTTTAAATCTTGTTCTGTAATTAAAAGTGAATCTTGATTATAAAAAGAAAAAGATGGAATACGCTTTTTCTCTTCATTAATTTCAATATAAGCTAAAGGAACCCGCTTTTGTAAGTCTTCCTTTTGTATATAGGTGCCTGTGCTAACTCTTTTAACAATCTCAGGTATAACAATAAGTGCAAAAACACTAATAATCACAACTAAACCAAGATATTTTAAACGATTCTTCTTCATTATCGATTCGCATTATTACGCTTAAGGGCAAGACGATACTCCGCTAGTAGTATTTTGACATCATCAATCATTACATTGGTTAATGTAGCAACAGAAGTAGCATTATAGGCTGGAAAAGAATGTTCTTTATCGTCTGTAGTTCTACCACGTTGTCTTCTGGACTTATCGATGATAAATACATCATTGGTGGCAAAATTCGCATCTAACATTGACGAGGAATTTAAAGACTTATAAAGCGCTATAGCTGCTGCATCGTCCATATAAACATACTTCCATTTGGAGGTATCGATTAAGGTTTCTAATTCCGCGCTCAACTCCTTAACCTGTTCTTTAGCAGTTGGAGA
>Ga0181607_10006090_pt1 | contig 10135 bp, 10 predicted proteins | sample 041ome_9_FD_132420 | JGI IMG/M metagenome (GOLD analysis project Ga0181607, IMG submission 132420) | Coastal salt marsh microbial communities from the Groves Creek Marsh, Skidaway Island, Georgia - 041413US metaG (megahit assembly) | ecosystem: Environmental > Aquatic > Marine > Intertidal zone...
AACTTAATTAAAGATAATAAACGTCTAGATATAAAAAATATTTATCAAGATTTTTTCAGAAATCAAAGAAAAATATGATCTTGTTGTCTTTTTAGATGTTCTAGAACACGTTGAAGATTATGAAACGTTTTTACTAGATATTAAAAGTTTATTAGAAAAAGATGGAATAGCTATACTTAGCGTTCCAGGATACCAATTCATGTTTAGTGAGCACGATAGAACCTTGCATCACTTCAGAAGATATAATTGGAAATTAATAAGAGATCAGGTAGGAAAAGAATTTAACATTATTGAGAGGTATGGATACAACTATCTTTTATTTCCAATAAGATTTTTACAAATAAAAATATTGAAGTCAAATATTAGTGACACAACTGTAAACAAATTATCAAATGAAATATTAAAAGTAGTCATTAAACTAGAAATATTCTTATTGAAAATAAATCTGAATATAAAAGCTGGGCTCTCACTTTTTACTGTTTTAAAAAGTAAATGATTTCATTTCTAACTAAAATTAACAACAGTTATAAAGTAATTTAAATTATGTTTGAAAATATCTATGACTTTGGTGCAAATAGGGGACAAAATCTAAGATATTTTTTAAACTATACTAAAAAAGTAATTGCAGTTGAGCCTATTCCAGATCTATTCGAAGAAATATCTAACGTATTTAAAGAAGAGATTATTAGCAAAAAAATAAATGCTCTAAATCTAGCAATAGTTACTAATGAGCAAATTAAAACAACTAAATTTTATATTAACGAAGAAAAAAATTGGGAAAGTACCCTTTTAAAAAACAATTCATATAACGAGATAGAAGTTCCAGCTGCCACACCAAAACAAATATTTGATATTTACGGCTATCCAGATCTTTTAAAAATAGATGTAGAGAATTTTGATATAGAGGTTTTAAAGTTTTTGAAATCAAAAAAAATTGTTCCAAAGTACCTGATATTCGAAGTCCAAAATCCGGAAACTTTAGAGTTTGTATTAAGTAATTTCGAATATAAATATTACAACATTGTTCTAGGTCATAGAGTCTCAGTAGATTATGGTGATAAACTGTTAGAAAATCATTCTTCAGGACCTATTTTTACTGACCTTAAGTTTAAATGGGTAAGCAAAAAAATAATCTATTTTTACTTCAAAATATGTAATTATGGCTGGATAGATGTTCACTGCACTGATCAAATGATAAATAATGAAAAATCAATAGGAATTACTCAAACAATTTATTATCTATTCAAAGATAAAATTTATAGAATATTCAATCCTTATATAAATAGAGTTAAGGGAAAATTTAGATTATAAAAAATTATGTTAATAGACTAAATTTAAATAAAGGTTTTTTTAACAAATTCTTAAACATACAATTCAATAAAATATAGAATATTTTAATCGGAAACAAAAATTTATTAGACATAGCATATAGCTATCACGCATTTTCTAATCTTATCCACATTGGGGCACACATGGGAGAAGAAATTCCTCTATATCAAACCTATGACCTAAAAAATGTTTACTTTGTTGAACCCATAAAGAGTTGTGAAAAAATTATTCAGGAGAAGATTAAAAATCTTAGTAATTTTAAATCTTTTAACATTGCTTTGGGATCTAATGATTCCAACAGTACGCTGTATGTAGCTGATGGTGAAGATTCTGGAAGTTCCTCGCTGCTTGCACCTAGGGAGTCTGAAATAACTTTTTCCAAATCGCAGGAGATTACTGTTAAGAAATTTACTTCTTTGGGTTTAAAAAATATTGACATGGTTGTAATAGATACACAAGGTTATGAATTAGAAGTTATCAAAGGATTTGAAAGTTATATAAATACAATCCCTTGTTTTATTATTGAGTTTGCAAATTATGAGGGATATCTTAAACAACCAGTATATAAAGACCTTAATTTTTTTATGAGAAAGAAAGGTTTTGTTCCAATTGCTCAAATTAAAAGAATCAATAAACCATTTCCGACTATAAATGGAGGAAGTTTTGGAGATGCATTATATGTTGATAAGAAACTACTAAGAAAATCTGAAATTATTTTTTTTACCATTAAGTATTATTTAATAAATTTGATAATTTATGATGCTTTTATATTTTTCAAGAAAAGACTTAAGAAAAGACTTAAGAAAAGACTTAAGAGATACATCGGCAGATAAAGCTAAATTTTCAAATGATATTAAATCTGTCTAAAAATATAAATTATATAAAAAAATAATTCTGTAGATAATACATTTATGTTAAATCTATCTTTTTAAAAGAAAAATATAAACATAAATTAGACTGAAGTTATGAACTTTTACATTTTATTTCAAGTAAAAATTTTAAGTTTTATGCTTAGGAACATTAGTCCAAATTATTACGATGCTGTAGCAAAATTTAAAACAATAAATAAAATTTGGCATAATATTAAGCTCGACTCCATTCCAGGTGATTATGCAGAATTCGGGATTCTTAACGGAAAGACCTTTTTGCACTCTTATCAAGTTTCAAGCAAGCTAAAATTAGACAAAGAAATTAAATTTTGGGGCTTAGACTCATTTGAAGGATTTCCTGTTGAGAATCATAATTTCTATCTTAGTAAAAACTTTAAAGCCTCATATGAAAAAGCTGTAAAACTTTTTAGAAAATATCCAAATGTCGAAATTTTAAAAGGATTTTTTAAGGACTCACTTTCTTCGTCGAGTATAAAAAACGTGGAAAAGTTTAGCTTCGTCTTTATTGATTGTGATATTTATGAATCTGCATTAGAAATATTTCCACATATAAAGGATAAACTTTATCCTGGTGCATTTATTATGATTGATGATTATTCAAGTATTGATAAAAATGGCAACTCTATTGTCAAAGCATTTAATGAGGTCTTTGATATCAACAAGGAAGTAATAGTTTTTGACTATTTTTCAAATGGAATTGTTTTTAGGCGTATTTAGGCAAAATGAAACTAAATAATAAGTTTCTTAACTTACTTTTCTATACATTAATTGTCTTTGGATTATTTACATTCGTCATCAATAGTGGTTTAGACATTGAGTTGAAAATTTATAATTATTATTACTTTATTGCTGCTATTTTTCTCAAAATTATTAATTTTTTTATTTTCAATCAAGTTCATTATCATATTTTTAATATATTTAATCTTAAAATTGGGATCTCTGAAAATTTTGACTTAACTTATAAAGGTTATATAGGTAATTTTTTTGGCTTTGGTAAGTCTGGTACCGGGTATAAAGCAATATTTCTTAAAAATAAGTATCAATTTAGTTATATAAAGTTTTTATCTTTCTATATTCTTTTGCAAACAATAACAATAATCTCTACCGCATTCTTTTGTTTGCTTATCTTATTCTTATCAAGCGACTATCAAATTAATGAAAATACCAATTTGATTCTAGTTTTAATTTCTATAATTATATTTTCTATAGCAAGCAATCTAATTTATAAAATATTTACAAATATTAGATTTCTCTCTAAAAATAAGTATCTTCAAAATCTAGTTCACACCTATGAGGAGATAGCTCTAGTCTCTGATAAGTTTTCATTTAAGGATAAAAACTTTATTAAGGTGATTTTTTATCAAATATTTATACAACTAAATTTATTTGCACAAATACTAATGTTATCTCAATCTTTAAATATAGATCTTAAAATTTTGAGTAACTTTGTTTATAATATTATCTCTCAATTATCAACTTTTGTTTCAATAACCCCCAACTCTATTGGCTTAAAAGAATTTATTTTAGTAATTTCTGATCAGTTTATTGGTTTAACTAATTCTCAAATATTGAACATAGCAATTTTAGATAGATTGTCAGACTTCATTTCATTAGCTGTATTTTCTTTAATTTTTTACTTTGTAAAGACACTTTTTATGAACAAAGGGGATGAAGTTGAAGACTAAAATAAAAAATCATTCTTTAATTTTAGGAGTTACCTTACTATTTTTGATGCATCAGATTTACTTCATACTTAAGGGTGGGACAACTTGGGATGACCTAGAAATTTTATTAACTTCCGAACGAGTATTAGATAAAGCATATTGGAACTTTATTGATAGGAGCAACCCATTTTTAGGTGATTACAATTTTAATCTTGAATATTATGGGTACCTTGTTCCAATTATTGTCTATTTACTGACTCTTTTACTTAAGTCATCAAGTCTGTTTGTACCTTTATTAGGAGAAATTACTCAATTATCTAATGCTGGTGAGATGGAAGTCACTTATATGATTAGATATATAGTTTTAAACTTTTATGTTGCTGCATTAGTTTTAGTTTTTTACAGACATCTACTAAAAATAGACTCAAAGAATAAAGCAGCTCTTTTTTGTGCACTACTGTATCTAGTACCATCTTTCAGCGGGCATGCACTTTTTAATATTAAAGATATTCCTTTTGCACTACATTATTTTTTATGCGTATTGGTGATAATCAATTATCCGATTGAAAAAGTGACATTTGACAGTTTAAATATTATGAAGTTAATTTATTTTGGAGTTATTTTTGGCACGCTTGTGCTTGTTAGGTTCAATGGATATGCTTTCTTATTAATTCTCTCTTTTTATAAATTTATAAGTACCTACAAAGTATCGATAAAAAATATATTAAACCTTACAAGGAACTGGTTGGTTGTCTATGCCACATCGTTTACTGTCTTAATCTTGGGAAGCCCTTCATCGTGGTATAAGCCCCATCAATGGTTAAAGGGTGTTTATGAAACCCAATTTAATATTAAATGGGGTGGTTCCACTCTAACTAATGGAACTCTAATCCCAGGGGATGATGTTTCAGCTGATTATTTAGCCACTTGGTTTTTATATAAAATGCCAATTAATTTAATCCTTGGTTTTATGATTTCTATTTTTGCTGTAGCCTTTTTAAAAAAAGTAAAATTTTCCAATCTTGGAAATTACAGTATTTTCTTAACATTGGTTATATTTACAGCTTTTTCAGTAGTAAGACCAATATCATATGACGGAATAAGACAATATATTTTTCTAATACCATTTTTTGTGTACATTTATGTCGAAATGCATGAAAAACTAATTAAGAAGTTTTTGAAGCCTTTTTCATTAACATTTTTGATAATATCTTTTACTTACTTATTGTTGACACAAGGAAGTTTAGAACAGTATAAGTATGTATATTTTAATGAATTTGTTAACGAGGAAAGTATAACCTCAGATTGCGAAGAAATTGGGGGATGTGGAATCTGGGAAACGGATTACTGGGGATATTCTGGAAAACAACTTATGATAAACAATACTGATTTATCTAATATTCAGCTTTGTGAACCAATAAATGTATTTCAGCCTTATACCTCAAAAAAAAATATCTCGCAGGAGAGCAAATATTTTTATATTGCAAGTATTCACAGAACAATAGCTGAAGATAAAAACCTTTGTCAAAATCTATCGGGTCCATTAAGTAATTGCAAAATACATAGCAAGGAAACTGTTTTTTTAAGAGGTGCCGAGTTAAATCTGAGCTATATTTATAGATGTTACTAATTTAGTTACTAAGAGAGCTATTTAAAAAGGCGTTTTATGGTTTACGATCAAGAAAATTTTTCTAAGAGCTACAGTCAAATGTATGAAAAAGAGATACGAATCCTCAAGGCAAAGAAAGCATTGGCTGTAATACAAGATTTCTCGGACGAAACTAATGAGCTTTACCTATTAGATATTGGTTGCTCCACAGGGATAATGACAAATCAGTATTCTAAAATTTTTAAAAGCACTCTTGGTATTGATATAGACAAATCAGCAATTGAGTTTGCCAAAAAAAATTTTCAAAATCAAGCTACCGAATTCAAACAATGTTCTCACGACGATACGATGCTAGGAGAAAATAAATTTGATGTTGTTATATGTACTCATGTATATGAACATGTAATTAGTCCAGATGAGTTGGTAAAGTCAATATATCGTATTTTGAAACCCGGAGGAATTTGCTATTTCGTAGCAGGCAATAGACACAAAATTATAGAACCACATTTTAAATTACCTTTCTTATCATTTTTCCCAAATAGATTTGCCAATTATTACCTCAAACTTTTCAAAAGAGATGGTGAATATTATCAAAAACATTTATCATTTAGGAAACTCAAAGAGTTAGTAAATCAATTTACCATTCATGACTACACTTTAAAAACTATTAAAAACCCTAATAAATATTTTTCAGAAGATTTAGTAAAAAATGGCTCATTTTTACAAATGATTTACATGACCATAGGTAAAGTCTTCTACTTCTTAATCCCAACTTATATTTGGATATTAAAAAAGGAAAATATCAGTAAAGATTCTGAATAAAGCAGTGAGTATTTTTTATAATTTCTAGATGCTTGTAGTCGTTATCATTTTTCTGGATGTAAAGAATAAAATCATCTAATTGTGCATCTAGAGGTTGAGTGTCCACAGTTAATTGTTGTTCGGAGAATATTTTTTTTGTTATTAAATCTTTTTTTGTAATTTTTAGTTCAACCAAATCTAATACATACAAAAAATTATCAGTGAAGACTTCCCATATTCTTTTTTTTTCATCAGCAATATTCGAAGTTTCCAATAAAAAGTTTATATTACCTATAGTAAAACTGATATTTGCTTCACTGACTAAATCATTCTTTTTATTAAGATCTTTAGTTGCCATTTGAAAATCTTTAAGATTAAATAGTTTATTAATTATTGAAATGTCATGAATTGCAAGATCATATAAAACATCACTAAGACCTCTTTGCATACCATCAGGAGGTGAAAGTCTTGAAATTTTAATGTTATTTATGTTTTCAATTATTAACTTTTCTATATGAATTATTACTGGATTGTATAATTCAATAAAACCAACTCTCATTATTGTGGAAGATTCTTTACTAATCTTTATTAATTCATCAAGTTCTGTAATTTTTACTGTGACTGGTTTTTCAACTAGGACTGGAATTTTATTTAGCAAAAGACTTTTCACTATTTCATAGTGAGAATTTGTACTACTCGCAACAATTGCTCCATCGATATTTGAATCATCAAAATCTATCTCGCTAAGATCTGAGTAACACTTAATCCCTTGCTCACTATTATTATTTGCAAATTGAGGATCCACAATGCCAATTAAATCAGATTTCGTAGACTTCTCTATAGTTCTACGATGTGCATTTCCCATTTTTCCATAACCAATAAGAATAAGATTTTGCATTATGGTTTAAAGGATTCAAATTTTGACAACAAGTAATCTAATTCTTGTTCAGTGGGAAGTGAATAATAAGGCAGAGACAGTACAGTTTTACTAGCAATCTCTGTGTTAGTCAATTTTTGTGTTTGATTTACATGTTTTGATAATGCTTCTTGAAGGTGGATGGGTTTTTTGTAATAAATAGAATTTGATATACCGTTATCATTTAGATATTTTGAGAATTTAGACCTGAGGCCAGGATTTAACGTTACTGTAAAGTAATTTAAAAGTGTAGTTTTATTATCTCTCTCTGGTAACTCGAGCCATGAAAAATTAGTAAAATTTCTGTTGTAAAATTGAAAAAATTCCTCCCTACCATTTTTAATTCGATTAAAAATATTCAATTTTTGATCTAACACAAATGCATTTAATGAATCTAGCCTCGAATTATGGCCAACCATAACGTGTTCATAATTCTTGCTCTGTCCATGATTTTTTAACTTAACAATTAGATCGAAGTAATCTTTATTATTCGTTGCAACCATCCCTCCGTCACCAATACCTCCTAGGGTTTTACTTGGAAAAAAAGAGAATGCACCAATATCACTTTTAGTCCCTAGATACTCCCCAACTTCATCTTGGCTACCAAATGCTTGAGCCACATCTTCAACTACTAACAAGTTATTATTTTTTGCTATTTCAATTACTTGATTAATTTCTGAGTTATTTCCAAATAGATGCACAGGCATGATAGCTTTACTATTTTTTGTGATTTTACTTAGCAAGTCTGACATATCCATACAAAATGTCTTTGTATTTATGTCAACAAAAACTGGGATTGCACCTAAATGAAGAATGCATTCAACTGATGCAAAAAAAGTAAATGAAGGAACAAGAACCTCATCTCCTTTCTTGACACCAAGAGCAATCAAACTCATCAATAATGCGTCTGTTCCAGAATTCAGAGTAGTTATATATTTTGAACCTAAAAATTTCTTCATATTATTTTCAAAATCTGTGACAGAACTACCCCCTATATAAACTCCATCGTCCAAGAGTGAGTTAAATCTTTCATAAAAATTATTAATGAGTTGCAACTCTCTGGATGGACTTGCAATTGGTATATTCATATTATGTATTTTAATTACCAAAAAAACTTTCTTTTTATAATTCGAGTTAATTAAATAAAAAGTTTAAATTATTAACTATGGACTTATTATTTGTACTAGGTACTAAAGCTCAATTTATTAAAACTATACCAATGATTAACTTAGCTATTGAAAACAACCTCAAAGTAACACTCTTTAATCTAAATCAGCACCCAGAAAAAACAAAGCTACTTTTAGACAACATAAACGGGGAGTACCAGTATATTTCATTTGTAAAAAATGATAAAGATTTAGGTACATACACGGGTTTACTGATGTGGGCTATAAAAGTATTAATTCGTATATTAGTTCCTCAAAAAAGCTTCCAAAACAAATACTCAATTGTACATGGAGATACTCTATCGACACTATTAGGAGCAATTCTCATAAGAAGGAATAGGGGTAGGTTGGTACTGTTAGAGGCTGGACTAGGTTTTCCTGGAATGTTTAAGCACTTTCCTGAATCGTTTGTCAGATATTATGTTTCTAAATATTCTCATGTCATGATTGCAAATGGAAAAGATCAAATCCAACAATTAAAAGACTGGAAAGTCAAGGGCGACATAATAGAGATTTCAAAAAATACAATTTATGATAGTTTAGATCTTGTTAGTTTATCTCGTAAATCGAGTGGAAAAAAAGTAACAATTTCAATTCACAGAACAGAAAATATTAACAGCAAAGAAAATATGGAAAAGTTAGTCAATAACATTTTACAAATTAGTTCAGATTATGAAGTTAGTTGGTTCTTACATATTCCAACAAAAAATAAATTAAAAACGTACAACCTTTTAACTTTACTGGAAGAAGGAGGAGTCATCCTTGAAGACTTATTACCATATGATGAATTTCTTAATAGTCTTTATAATTCTAACTTTGTAATTTCAGATGGAGATGGAGTAGTTGAAGAATGCTATTTACTAGGAGTACCTACACTTGTCTGGAGATATGAACATCTTGATTCGAACCATTTATTTGTAGATGATACCAGTTTATTACTATCTAAATTTGATCAAAATGTATGTTTAGATTTTTACGACAACTATAAAAGCTACAAGAAAGAAAGAAAGACTGGAGCCAATAGTCCCTCAGAGGAGGCTTTAATGAAACTTATAAATTTATAGGTTTATTAAATAGATTATCTATTAATAAATACATAAAATCTATTAACATAAATTAAAATGATAGTTAATTTAAAAAAATTTCTACAAGACATTTATTTTGTATCAAAATTAACTGGTACTAAAAACAAAAAAAAGAGAATATTCCTTTCTATTTTATTTCTATTCTTGGCATTCGGTAGTGACATAGTAATAATTATTGTTATTGCCAGTCTCTTCCAAAATGCCAATTTTACAGATATATTTGTTATACAATTTTTTATTGAAAATATTTATTTATTGCCAGTCGTTGTTGTACTTAGGCAAGTCTTTAGTTATTTAGATGTTTTGAATACATTTTCTCTAAAATTTGATGTAGAAGAAAATTTAAGAGTTTATTTATTAAATGAAGTTTTTGATAAAGGAAACTTCTCAATCGGTGATGCTTATCATTTTATGAACTCCTTTGCTTTAAGTGTTGGAGCTTTTTATCACAGTTTAACTTCTTTTTTAGCAAGCATTATCCAACTTAGTCTTTATGCAGGCTACTTAATATATTCTGACTTTCAAACACTCGGTATTTTAATTATTGGTGCTACAGTACTGTACCTACCAACTAAGTTTTTTACAAAAAAAGGAAGAACATATGCACATTTAAACTGGGAAGCAGATCGAGATTACAATGCTCATCTCCAAAAGATTTTAGAGAATATTTTCTTG
>Ga0181607_10006091_pt1 | contig 10135 bp, 6 predicted proteins | sample 041ome_9_FD_132420 | JGI IMG/M metagenome (GOLD analysis project Ga0181607, IMG submission 132420) | Coastal salt marsh microbial communities from the Groves Creek Marsh, Skidaway Island, Georgia - 041413US metaG (megahit assembly) | ecosystem: Environmental > Aquatic > Marine > Intertidal zone...
CATCTATCTCGAGTTTAACGATGGGACGGAGGAAAATCCGCATCGAACGCATTAAAGACGAGCGAAATCGACAGGTGACGTTTACGAAACGCAAGAACGGTTTGATGAAGAAAGCGATGGAATTGTCTGTTTTGTGCGATTGCGACATCGCTCTGGTCATCGTAAACTCGAACAATAAAGCGTTTCAGTATTCAAGCGTGAAAGATGGGGAGATTGAGAGCGTTTTGGAGAAGTATAGGAAAGCGGCGATGAAGAAAGTGAATGGTAACAATAACGGCGGCGGTGGTAATAACAATAGTAATAATAATCCGAGCAGAGATGGCGGTTTATCGGTCTCGGTCATCGGAGACCCCGGCGGAATGACAAACGTGGAGGAGAAGAAGTCGAACAAGGATCTGTTCAAACAACACTTTGCCGATCAGAGTTTAGCGGGAACTGCATTGGATGATAGAAAGGAACAGAAGAGAAAAGAAAAGAACGCTCCGAAAGGGTCGTTGGATACGGACGACGAGCACGAAGAGGAGGAAGGCGGCGGAAGCGAGAGCGACGACGACAAAGAGGAGGAAGAAAAAGAGACGGTAAGGGTGGAGGCGGGAGAAAAGAAACAGACGACGAGGAAACGCGCGAAAACGAACGCTGAAGCTAAGACGGCGAAAGGGAATGGGGAATCAAAGAGTAGAATCGTAGCGCCCGCAGCGATAACGATCACATGCGCACCAAAGAAAGGCAGATTACACGTCGACCAAGAAGTAGAAAAAGTAGAAACTCTGGTAGCCTCGCGTGCCGCAACGCCGCTCGGGTCGTTACAAGCGAAGAAGTCGAGTGGAGTTGATGGTAAAAAGAAGAAAAAGAAAAAGAGACAAAGCACGGAAAAAATTATCAGCAGTTACGACGAACGCTCGGCGCGAGCGGTGAAGAAGTTACGACTGGAAGCGAAGAAACTCATCGGGAGCGACTGCGACGACGACAACGACGGCGACGATAACGGCCATCGAACGAAGCATGTTGACGCTGAGAAGATGAGAATCACCGAACTTAGCAGTCCAATAAAGAAAAGACGCTTCAAGATGTGGTCGTCTGATAGTACTGGGCGAAACGATGATGGTGCGCGGGAAGCGCGCGAGAGAGATTCAGCCAACGCCCCGGCAACAACATCAAAACAAAAGCAGGGACATCAAGATCATCATCACAACCGCCAAACGCGTCCAGCTTTGGCGCGCGGTAACGGTATCGGGTTTTTCAACGGAGGTTTTCGACTATGGGGCGGCACTAGCGCAGATACTAATACTAAGAAGAGTAAGAACGCTACGGCGGCGACAGATGCGAGCGCCGTTCCCATCGGAGGATCTCACGCCGGTTTCAACCTCGATGAGATTTTATCGCCTACGGCCGCCGCGCTCGCCGGCTTACCATCGCCGATGTACTCTCCGAATAATAATAACAACAATAATAATAATAATAATAACAACAATCAGGACTCGTCGATGATGACGTTCAAATCTACCTCTGGCTCTACCGGATGGCTTTCGTACCTTCTCGGAAACAACAACAGTAACAACGACGACGATAGAAACGCCGTGGGATGTTACTACTCGGACATGCTCCTATCACCGCCGACGATACCTTTTCTCCCTGGAAAGACGATAACAACGAATCGAGAAAACGACAAAAACGACGACGGGATAAACCTCACCTTCTCGCAAAAGCGGAAACTCTCCGTAGAAATCCCCCCTCGCGGCGTAAGAATACGCGGAACGGGAGAACGAGGCGGCGAATACTCCACCATCGACCATCACCATCACCACCACCATCACCACCCTCCTTCGTCCTCTGCCCTCCTCACATCGTCAACTTCATCTTTCCTCTTCTCCCCGATCCCTCGCAAAGCCGGCTTCATCTCCCCCGGCCCGCTAACCGCGTTGCTCCGCTACGACGAGATGGAGCGAAAACAGCGTTTGAAAAAAAAGCAGCAGCAGCAGCAGCAGAAGCAGAAGCAGCAGCACCAGCGCCGCGAAGGAAAAGGAACAGAAAAAGGAAAGAAACGATCCTCCGCGGCCGATACATTCGCGAAGACGACGCTCGACCAAGAAGAAGAAGAAGAAGAAGAAGAAGAAGGTTACGAAGAGACGCGCGACGACCGCGACGCGTCTTTTTTTCCCGCAGACCAAGACGAAGAAAAAGAAGAAGAGCAAAGAAAGAGAAACGACGGTAACAACGATAACGACGACGACGACGAGTGCGGTGGTGCCATCAGCAGCAGATTACCGTGGATGCACGACGACGACGTCTGGTTGTTCGGAGGCGCAGGAGAAGGAGGAGAGAAAGAAAAAGTACGCTAGAAAAAAACAAATGCTATATTTTTAGGGTTTCAATCTAAAAGTCTGAGTCAGCTAAAGTTCATTATTATGGACTCCATTCATAAACACGCGCGCGCGCTATCTTCACGCTCCCGATAGAGAGAGAGATATAAAAGAGAGAGAGAGAAAAACATGACGTTCACGTCCTCCTCTCTGCTCTTGTCTCCGTTTTCCCCCTCGTCGTTGTCGTCGTCGAGGAGGAGTACAAAGTTTTCTTCCTCCTCCTCGAGTTCACCCCAACTCGATTCGGCGGTTAGTAGATATGGTCGCAAAACGCGCTTTGCGTTGATGTCTTCTTCTTCATCATCTGGAGGAGGAGGAGGACCGTCGTCAAAGAAGAAGAGAGAAAAGAAAGATCCAGCCGGCGCGTTGCGAGAGCTGCTCAACGGGCCCGCCATCGTGCAAGCGCCGTGCGCGCACGACGCGTTATCCGCGCGGTTAATCGAACGCGCAGGTTTTTCAGCCGCTTTTATGTCTGGCTTTTGCGTCTCGGCGTCGCACTTGGCGTTGCCGGACGTTGGATTGATTTCGTACGCGGAGATGCAAGACGTCGGCGGACGGATATGCGATGCGGTGTCTCCGAATTTTCCAATCATTGGCGATGCGGACGATGGGTACGGGAACGCCATGAGCGCGAAGCGCACGGTGGAAGGGTACATCAAAGCCGGGTTCGCGGGGATTTTAATCGAAGACCAGATGGCGCCGAAACGGTGCGGACACACCGGTCCGAGACCAGTGTGCGATCGAGAGACGAGCATAGCGAGAGTGAGAGCCGCGTGCGACGCGAGAGATGAAAGTTTAGAAGATATCGTGGTATTCGCGAGAAGCGACGCGAGAAGTTCCATGGGTTTAGACGAGGCTTTGGAACGCGTGAAAGCGTACGTGGACGCCGGCGCGGACGCTGTGTTTATCGACGCTTTACAATCGAAAGAGGAAATGCAACGCTTTTGCGACGCGTGCCCGAACACGCCGAAAATGGCAAACATGTTAGAAGGCGGCGGCATGACGCCAATTTGTCAACCGAGAGAGTTACACGCCATGGGGTTTAAAATCGTCGCCTACCCGCTGTCGATGTTAGCGGTGAGCGTAAAAGCTATGGAAACTGCGTTGCAAGGAATAATGTTCGAGGGGTACCCGGACGAAGAGTTGCTGCCGACATTCGACGAATTGAAGGACGCGGTTGGAATGAACGAGTATTTAGAGGAGAGCAAGAGGTACAAGTCGGGGAGCAGTTCGCGAACTCCCGCGTAAAAGATTGATTTTTTTTAATACACATTATCCTACTAAAACGGTGTTGGTACACGCTCACAAAAAAGAGAAGCTTCTTCTACTACAAATACACGCACGCAAACACAAAGAGACAGAAAGATGAATACATTCTACTGCTTCTGCGTTCCCGCTCTATTTCTACTACACTTGTCATCGTTCTCGGATGCGCCTCCTTCGTCCTCTCTCTCTCTCTCGCGCGCGCGCAACACCAAACCTCATCATCTCTCAACTCTCTCTCATCTCTCACGTTCGCTTCAACTCCTCGTTCGCCCACTCCATCTCCGTCAAAATCTTCGCCACGGACACCCGCAGCTCCTGAAACATTTCCAGAGACATCTCGAACGTCTCTCTTTTTCTCGTTGTTGTCGCCGCGCTTTCTGTTTCTGTTTCTTCTTCTTCTTCACTCTTCTTCGTTTCCAAACTCATCAAAATCGTCGGTCGCAAAACTTTCTTCGCCTGCGAAGAGGACAAGGTCACGTCGACTCTCCAGCTGCAATCGACGAGCGCGTTGTTGTTCGAAGAAGAAGAGGAGGAGGCCATTTTTATTCTTCGCGCAGAGGTGAGAGCGTGCGCTCTTCTCTCCGTTATCACGCAGAAAAATTCCTTTTTTTTCCCGTTAAGAATTGGAAAAAAAATGGAGCACGAAAAGCCTCACAAAGCACAAAAGACCGCACACGCATAATAAACGCTCGTAAACGGAGAGAGAACGAGCGACCTTTGGTCGAGCAAAACAGAGAACGACGACGACGCAGAGAGAGAGCGCGAGAGGTCGTTTATTTTTTATTAAAGAGAAGCCCCGCGCGATACGATAAATAATACACACCACACAAAACATGTTTGGTCTCTCGGCGAATGCGACGACGAATCAGCAGCAGCAATCGAACCTCTTCGGAGGAGGGGGAGGAGGTTTGTTCGGTAATTCCACTCCTGGAGGTTCTGGGCAGCAGCAGCAGCAGCAGCAACAACAACAACAACAACCTGGTGGTGGAAGTGCTTTTGGTGGCGGTGGATTGTTCGGGAACGCCGGGAACGCGAACGCTGGGAGCAGTAGTCCCTTTGGAAGTTCGAATCAAAATCAAGGAGGAGGAGGAGGAGGACTTTTCGGGGGGGCGCCGGCGTCGTCGTCGTCGCCCGGTGGATTATTCGGGAACGCGACGAATACTGGCACACAGCAGCAGCAACAACAGCAACAACAACAAGGAGGCGGAGGAGGTTTATTCGGGAGCAGCAATCCGACGAGCACGACCTCGACGCCTTTGTTTGGAACATCCGGCGGCGGAGGAGGAGGAGGAGGAGGGTTGTTTGGCGGCGGCGCGACGACGACGACTACTACTACTACTCAAGGAGGATTGTTCGGGAAACCACCGACAGGAGCGACGACGACGACGACGAGTGGTGGAGGGTTGTTTGGGGGAGGAGGCGCTGCGGCGGGTGGATCGGGTCTGTTTGGGAAACCGGCGGGAACGACGACGACGACGACGACGAGCGGAGGGGGACTTTTTGGCGGAGGCGGAGGATTATTCGGCAACGCGAGCGCTGGAAATCAACAAAACCAAAGCAGCGGCGGTGGCCTTTTCGGTGGTGGGTTAGGACAACAACAGCAACAGCAAACGAACGGGACGACGTCGTCGTTGTTCGGCAATCGGCCGTCGCTTCTCGGCGGGACGCAACCGCAAAATCAACAAGGACTCTCGCAATTTCAGCAACAACAAAACTCCTTCTTTAATGTTCCAGAATCGATCGCGACGCAAGCGCAAGGCGGCCCGACGTTATTTGGCGGCAACTTAGCGCCCTCGGAAGCTTTGCTCAGAGCGCGACAACAAAGACAACTAGCCAGTCAACCTCCGGCAAACGGGACCACGTTAGAACCGGTCAAAGAGTTACACGACGTCATGAACGCGTATAATCCTCAGCATCCGGAGTATAGATTCAAAGCATTTTTCTACAACATCGCGCAAGATCCACGACAGAAAGTAAAAATTCAAAACATCGACGAACGGACGTGGCACGAGTTGCTCGATAAAGTCGGCGGCGAAGAAAACGAGAACGGATTGTGGCCGTGTCGAGTAGACGGTTTCGACGGGTTGTTTAAGCGAGAACAAGCTCAGGAAGAGGAATTGAAATCGCAAGAGGCATTCGTCAACGCGTACAACCAGTGCATACGCCAAATTAACAGCTGGAAAGAAGGCTCTTACGAAGTGAGACGCACGCAGTGCGAACGCCGACGCGAAGAACACGCGCACAGAGTGTTGAAAGTCATGCGAAAATTGGAATCGTTCAGAGCGGCGTATCACAGAAGAGTAAACCCGCAACTGAGCACGTCTTCGATGAGAAGAAGCAGTGGTGTGAACGCATACAACCGAGGCGCAATAAATGGTGGATCCACTTTCGCGTCGAAAGAAGAGCGAGAGTTGTTCGAAGTTTTGCAAAACTTGAAGAGAGCGTTGGATGGCTCTGGAAAGGAAAGTTTGAGTCGACAGGCGCAACAGTTGACCACCACCGCGCGAGTGAAAACGCAAGAGTTATCGAGGCAGTTAGCGACGTCACCTTTACGAGGCGGAGCGGGTAGTTTATTAGCGGGAACCACCACCACGAATGGCAGCGGTTACTACGAGATCAGCAACAACGACAGGACGAGCACGTCTCCTCCTTCTTCGTCGGGACAACAACACCAACCGTCGAACGCGAACAAGAAAAAATCCAACAAACCGGTCCTCCTCCAACCGTACGACCGCGAGCGCACGAAAGTCACCAAAACCGACTTGGACGACCTCTCCTCGCACAAAGACGTCGTCGACCTCCTCGCTGGAAACATCAAATCCATGAGAGAGGATTTAACTCGAATGTGTTTGGCGTACGGTTTGCAACCGGTTATCAGCGCGAACGCGGATCCTCAGCAACAACAGTACCAACAGCTTCAACAATCGACGCAGCCGCAATTGCAAACGCAACAACAACAACAACAACAACAACAACTCAGTGTTGGTGGTTTCTCCTTCGGACAGCAACAACAACAACAACAACAACAGCAACAACAAAATCCCGCTTTAGCCGCGCATCAGTTCGGAACGACCCCAGCTCGGTCCTCCTTTTTTTAATACCATACTGACGATACTATTTCACATATATAGCGAGAAAGAAGAGTTTACATGAGTAAAAAATGTGGATTTCATTTCTTTCTTTTTTTTTGGCAAACACTTCCTCTCTCAAAATCGCCCAAACGACTCCCACGTAACGTCACTCTGCTCTCTCTCTCTCTCCTGCCACCGATAATTCTTTACGCAACGCATAACGTCATAACTTCTTTCGAACCATCCGCGGGGAACACAAAACAAAGGGATACGCACGTGTACACATCTTATATTTTCCCGAGAGAGTTAAGAAGAGAGAGGGATTTAAAACAATGAGCGCGTCGACCTCGTCGTCGTCGCGACGAGCAACCTCGTCGCTCTTGTCGCTGCGACGCTTTTCTTCCGTCTCCTCTTCGTCGTCGTCGTCGTCGTCGTCGTCGTCTTCGCTGATGACGAGCAGAACTAATGTAAGCATCTACTCCGGGAAATCGTTCAACCGATGGGGGGGAGACGTGTCGTCTTTTTACCGAAGAGCGACTTCGTCTTCTTCCGTCGCGGTGACTTTTCCGTTGAAGATCGGAGAGAATAACGCGCGATGCGACATCAACCCTCGTCGAGGAAGAAGTTACTCGTTCGCCAGCGACGCTTTGAACAACCGCGTTAAAGAAGAGAAAGAACGAAACCAAATTTCTTCGAAGTCGTCGTCCCACGCGTACAGCGCGGAAGCAGCCACGTTGTTGGAAGAAGATGATGAAAAAAAAGCAACAAAAAATGTTGGAGTAGAAAAGGATAAAAAATCGTCGGCGCAATCGTACATGCTGGCGCATCCAATCTACGATTTCGGGTACATCGAACAGCTCAAACCAAAACACCGGCAACCGCAAGGCGCGAGGGATTACGTGTCGATGTTTGCGGTGTGGTCGGCTCGGAAAGGGTTCGATACGATCACGAATTACTCGCATGACAGGAGCTTGACGAAGGACGAGTGGTTGTTTCGGTTTATATTTTTAGAGACGGTGGCGGGGATTCCTGGGATGGTGGCGGGGATGTTGAGACACATGAACTCGTTGAGGCTTTTGAGGCACGATAATGGGTGGATTCACACGTTGTTGGAAGAAGCTGAGAACGAGCGGATGCACTTGATGACTTTTTTGAACATGAAACAACCGTCGATGTTGTTCCGAGCGGGCGTGTTGGCCGCGCAAGGGGTGTTTTTTAACGCTTTTTTCTTTAGTTATTTGATCTCGCCGAGAACGTGCCATCGATTCGTCGGGTACTTAGAGGAAGAGGCAGTCAGAACGTACACGCACGCGCTGAACGACATCGATAGCGGTGGCACAGACGCCAGGCAATGGGCCAAGGAAAGAGCGCCGAAATTGGCCATCGAGTACTGGAAGATGGACGAAGACGCGACCATTCGAGATGTTTTACTCGCCGTCCGAGCGGACGAAGCCAGTCACGCGCACGTCAACCACACGTTTTCCAGCATGGGCACCACGCAGAAGAACCCGTTCGTGAAAGGCGAGAGTCACTTGCCGGAAAACTTTGTCGAACCGCCGCCCGGGTTTGTCCCGAGCGAGGAAAATCGAGTCGCCAAAGACGCGGATTCGTTTTAATTCAACATACATCATCATTATTAGTAGTGAGAGAGAGTCAACTGCAATCATAACAACAACAACAACAACAACAATAAAGAGAGAGAGAGAGAGAAAGGAATCTGTTTGTAAATACACGTGTACTAAAGAGCATTCAATTCATCGTTTCCGCGCGAAAAACTTTTGTACTTTTTGCCTTCTGTTTTGTCGTCAAAAACACACGAACAAGACGACAAACCGTGAAAAGAACGACAACAACAACAAAATGTCTTCTTCTCCGCCGTCCGCGAAGCGTCACAAACCCGACGACGACGATAACGACGAACGGAACAACAGTAATGTCTCGATAAACCGCGCGTTAACCTTTCAAACGAGAAAAAAAATCGACGACGCCGCGCAGAAGAACGATCGAGTCTCCGCTTTTGAAGCGTACGACGCCGCCAAAAACGACGCGTCGATTCTGTTACCGATGCACACGTTGAACGTCTTATTGCATCTCTGTTCGACAGCCAGGGAGAGAAAAGGAGGAGAGGGAGATGAGAAGAACGAGAGCGACGACAAAGACGGGGCGTCGGGAGAAGAAGAAGATCGGTTGGATAAAGAACGCGCGGAAGAGATTTTCTTCCGAGTGATGCCGCAACGAACAGACGTGAAAAAAACAGAAATGAGTTACACGGCGATGGCGAGATTGTATTCGCGATTGAAAGAGTACGAGAAAAGCTACGAGATGGTGGACGCGTGTAAAAATGGAGGCGCGGATGGGAAAAAGTTGACGCCAAAATTGAGAACGTTCACGCCTTCGTTGCATGGCTTCTGCGCGAGCGGGAACGTGAAGAGAGCCGAAGACGTGTTCGAAGCCATCGAGCGAGAAGGATTGGAATGCACGGAAATGGAGTTTACCTCGATGATGGATTTGTACGGGAGAGAGAAGAAGACGTGCGAAGAGAGTGGGTTTAGGCTGTTGAGGAAGATGAAGTCGAAAGTGAGGACGTGTGGGAAGGAGTTGATTGAAAGTATCAGGAGATTTTTTGAAGCCGAGCCAAACGCGTGGCGGTGCGAGACGGTTGAAAACGTGGAGAGTAGCTCCGGACGGTTTGAGGTGTCCAACGCAAATGGCGAAAATGATAGCAAGCAATCGTTCAAGTTGAAACAAGTCGGCTTAAACGATGTCGAATCGAAAGAGCTGATCGCTTCGGTCGGGAAACTCGCTCGAGAGCGCGAAGCTGGCGCAAATTTTGACGACTTTTGCGATTGGTTGGAGAAGCGAGAGGCGAAGGTGCAATGCATCATCGACGGAGCGAACGTCGGGATGGCGAACCAGAATTTCGCCGGTTCGAGATTTCATTTTGGCCAATTAGAGAACGTCGTCGAGGAGTGTCGACGACGATACTGTTCTTCCACGTCGTCGAGTAAAGAAAACAACGACAGCGCCGCATCCAAACAACGCCCAGTCGTCTTCCTTCACCAACGCCGGACGAGAGACCAAGCGGCGAAACACCAGTTTGGTGAAAAAGTACTGAACAGACTGAGACAAAACAAAGAGATATTCGTCACGCCGCACGGCTCGAACGATGATTGGTATTGGCTCTACGCCGCGTTAGTCGCCGGAGAAAACGCGGTTTTAATCTCCAACGACGAGATGCGCGACCACGTGTTTCAAATGCTCCCGGATCCGAACTTGTTGAGGCGATGGAAAGAGAGACACCAGGTGCGATTTAGCGTGACGAAAGGTGAGGTCGAGCTTTACGAGCCGGACGTATACACCACGTGCATACAAGAAGACGAGAAAGATGAGTACTGGATGATTCCTTACGTCGAAGACGAGGACGAAGAGAAGGAAGGA
>Ga0181607_10006094_pt1 | contig 10133 bp, 8 predicted proteins | sample 041ome_9_FD_132420 | JGI IMG/M metagenome (GOLD analysis project Ga0181607, IMG submission 132420) | Coastal salt marsh microbial communities from the Groves Creek Marsh, Skidaway Island, Georgia - 041413US metaG (megahit assembly) | ecosystem: Environmental > Aquatic > Marine > Intertidal zone...
AAAATTGACGGCAACAAAGCTATATTTAAAGATGGTACTGTCCAAGAAATGGATGCTTTAATTCTTTGTACAGGATATTTACATCATTTTCCGTTTTTATCTGAGGATTTAAAACTTAAGACTTAAAATAGACTCTACCCACCTATGCTTTACAAGGGTGTTGTTTGGCAAAATAATCACAATTTATTCTATTTAGGAATGCAGGATCAATTTCATACTTTTAATATGTTTGATGCACAGGCGTGGTATGTCAGAGATATTATTATGAATAAAATTAAAATTCCTAGTGATGATGAAATATCAAAAGACATTGATACTTGGGTAAAGAAAGAAGAAGCATTAGAAGATGCCTATCAGATGATTGATTTCCAAACAGATTACTGTGTAGATCTATGTTCAGCTGTTGATTATCCAAGTATTGACTTCGAACTTATTAAAAAACACTTTTATGATTGGGAACATGATAAAGAAGCTAATATTCTTACATACAGAGATAAATCTTTTTCATCTCCTGTTACTGGTACAACCGGACCAGCTCATCATACTACATGGTTAGAAGCTATGGATGACTCAATGGCTACCTACTTAAATACGAAATAAATTAGATTAATGAAAAATAATCATATCAATCTTTTGGGTTGGATCTTATTTATCATATCAGCTGTAGGATTTATTATTTCTAGTATTGGAAGCTTTTGGGCTATGTTTGGGAGTATTTTTTTCTTTGTAGCCTGTTTTGTTTTTCTAATTCCCTTTTTTAGAAAAGAAAAAGAATAGTAAAATGTTTTATTCAGGTATTTGTTTTGGAACAAACGACCTGGATAAAGCTGGTAAGTTTTACGATGTAGTATTCAAAACTATTAATGTTGTCAGATGTCAAACAACTGATAATGAAATTGGTTACGGATCCTCAATAGATGAGGAGTGTTTTTGGGTTATTAAACCTTTTAATAAAGAGCCTGCTACACGTGGTAATGGTTCTCAAATGATCATTACGGCTAATTCAAAAGATGAAGTAGATTTATTTTATGCTGCAGCTCTAAAAGCTGGTGGGCATGATGAGGGCGCGCCAGGATTAAGAGATCATACTCCTAATTATTATGGGGCTTATATCAAAGACCTCGATGGAAACAAAATCCATATTTACAAAATACTCTAAGCTTAATTTATTTTAAGGAATTGTAGTATCCTTACCTCTCGGGATAAGTTTATCTTTATCGTAGAATGGCAATTCCACTACTTCACAATCTATAAAACTATCATCTAAACTTTCTGCTCTTACTTTAAAATCAGTCCACTTACCTGAATAGTTAAATCTTACATAACCAATGTATTTTTTTAGAGTTGGGGACCAAGTTGATGCAGGAAGATATCCAACAACTTCATCATTAGATAAATAAACATTAGATTTGTATTTAAAAGATTTTTCAGAAATTATACCAAATAATCTTTTTCCTGATTTTTTACTTAGTTCCACTAATGCTTTTTTTCCAATAAAATCATCTTTTGTTAAATCAACTAGTTTGTCTAGTCCAGCTTCAAATGGATTCATAGAAGAATCAAAATCAGTATTGCTGTCTAATATACCTCCCTCTATTCTTCTCATTTCCATTGATAAAATTCCATCAAAATGTAGTCCCAGAGGTTTGCCTATTTCAAGAATTGTGTTCCAAAGTTTTTTATAATTGGTATCTCTACCTAAGCTATAAATTTCATAACCAAGCTCTGCTGTCCAGCCTGTTCGTGAAATATAAACTTTTTGCCCTGCTATCTCAAAAAATCCAGAGTGGTAATATTTAAAATTTTCATCCAAGGATCCATTTGTAAGTTTTGATAATATTTCTTGTGATTTTGGTCCTTGTATTTGAATAGACCTTGATGAGGGATCTGAAATTTTTACATTATAATTTGCTTGATGAGCTTTAAGCCAAGTCTCCAGTGGGCCATCAGGTTGAACGTACCAATACTTATTTTCTTCTAATCGAAAAAAGACTCCATCTATGAAAATTCCACCATCTTCATAACATGCTATGGCATATCTTCCCCTTCCCACATTCATTGTAGAAATTTTTCTACTAAAAACTTTGTCTAAAAACTCTCCTGCTTGAGGACCTTCAATTTGAATGGGCTTTTCTGGAGTATCATACATGACTGCTTTTCTTCTTAAATTCCAGTACATTTCCTCCGTATCATTGCCTAGCGAAATTGGATAAAAACGTTCAGCATAAACGCCATATAGATTATCTTCCTTATGATAAAAATCAAAATATGGCCCTTTATCAAATCTTTTCATACCAACAGGTAATGTTGTTGACTTACTAACGAAGGTGGCTTCTTTTCCCACAAACTCCTTTTTTTTACTCAATTTATTTATGCCCTAACCCTTGATTTGGTTGGATCGTAAAAAGGGAATGGAACCACTTTTGCTTTGATACGTTTTTGATGACCATCAAGTTTTCCAATTTCTACTTCTGTATCTAATTCACAATAATTAATATTCATTTTACAAAGAGCAATGTTTTTATTAAGAACGGGTGATTTCATTCCACTAGTAATAATTCCAATTTGCTCTCGTCCATTATCTGATGGATGAACGCAATCACCATGACCACAAATCTCATTTCCTTCAATTTCAAGCCCAACTAGTTTTCTTTGTGGATTGGCTTTTCTTTCAATTAAATTATCTTTTCCGATAAAGTCATCTTCTTTTGATTTTAAAGGAACCGTAAATCCAATTCCTGCTTCGAAAGGATCTGTTTGATCATCAAATTCATAATTAGCAAAAATTAGTCCAGCTTCAATTCTCACTAGATCTAGTGCATCAAGGCCCATCGGGGCTATATTAAACTCTTTACCCGCTTCCATTACTGCGTCCCAAATTTCCGCAGCTTTACTTGGATGACAAAAAATTTCATAACCTAATTCACCTGTATAACCAGTTCTCGATACCATGATCGGAGTTCCATCAAGTGTGTGAAGACGACCGACAGTAAATCTAAACCATTCTAAATCCTCTAAAGTAGTTTGATGAGGCGGAGTCCAAACAATCTTTTTTAAAATTTCTCTACTCTTAGGACCTTGGACAGAAACGTTATGGAGATTGTCTGTAGATGATTTAATCCAAACTTTTAAACCCATTTCTTTTGCTTTATTTCTTAACCACTCTCCACAATACTCATCACCGCAAATCCATCTAAAATTATCATGAGTCATTTTAAAGACTGTCCCATCATCTAACATACCACCGTGGTCATAACACATCGCGGTATAGACAACTTGTCCTACAGAAAGTTTTCTTATGTTTCGAGTACACGTTCTTTGAAGTAATTCTTCGGCATCTGGTCCTCTTACTTCAAATTTTCTAAGTGCTGATAAATCCATGATGATTGCTCTTTCGCGACAAGCTTCATATTCTTGTAAGGCGCCATAATTATTAAAGTTAGAAGCTAGCCAATAACCTTTATACTCAACTATGTTTTCAGTTAATGCAGCTACCCTCGGGTGAAACCCAGTCTCTTTGGTTAATTTTGGTTCTGAATCTGCTTTCATTCTGTACGCTACTCCTTTACTAAAAGGCTTATTGGGCCTGTAAACTCTAACAAATATGTCTGTTGGATTCCATCCATTTGCAGCATCCACATCATCTGGGCAAGCTGAAGAAACACAAACAAGATTTTTTAAAGCTTTAAACATAATGTAATCACCAGGTCTAGACCAAGGTTCATCAAAAATGATTGAATTGTTTGCATCTATAGCTGTATTGTAGAAAAGATTTATAGCATTCCAGCCTAATCTTTTTCTCATGGTAAATTTATTTAGAGCATAGTTAAAATTATCTGAGCAATTAGGATGACCAAAATAACCTAAATCATCATAAAATTTTGAAGTACACGCTGTACCAAAAGTATCATGTCTTCCCACTGTATCTCTATAAACTTCAATCATTGGATATTGGTTCTCATCATAATATTTAGAATGAAGCCCAGGCATTGGGAACGCCGACCCCATCAAATATCTGCTATTAGTTGTATCTATACCAAGTTCTTGGCCCTTGTGAAGTTTATCGGCATCAAAAGCCATGAAATCAGAGCACTGTCGTCCATAAATATCTATTACTTGAATAAAGTCACCTTCTTGAACTTCATAAGCCATTGCTGTGTATCTTTTAACAAATATCTCTTCAACAGGATCCATGAGAGGATCTGGTAATAAAAACTCACCCTCTTCTCTTTTTCTCAATCTTTGAACAATAACCCTTAATTCGGAAGCCGGTATATTTTCATGAGTAATTTCAAATTCACCTGGAGCTGAGATAATACAAATAGAGGAGTCATTTGATGAAAACTCTTCTATGCTATTTGCCTCAGCTTCTTTAGAAAAAACAAGAACCGATTGGTTTATTGAATTAACATCATGCCCTAACCTTTTTAATTTTGAATAAGCAATTTGTGCTGACTCTTCATTACTTGTTAAAATTTTTTTTGTTAGCTCACCTTTGTGTTCACTTTTCAAACTTAGTGGTGACAAGCTACACTCACCCTTAGAATTAAATGCAACAAGCTCTGCCTGTTGAAGGCCTTCTAGATTAATTATTTTAAATTTATCTCCTGGTTCTAATTTGAGAGTAACTGATCCACCGGCAACAACTAAATAGTTTTCTAAATCATCACCTAAAGCTGGTAAACCGGGTTCATATGGTTTTGTAATTCTGGGTATAATCATGACTAATGTGACATTTTTGAAAATAAGTTTAGCACTACTGCGCCTATTACAATTAATGATATTCCAATAATTCCACCTAAATCAACTACGTTCTTAAAAAATATTACACCTAATAATGTAATTAAAACTATTCCTAAGCCTGCCCAAATTGCATAAACATAACCTATGGATGCAAATTCATTCAAACACTTTGATAGAAAGTAAAAACAGATAATATATGAAACGGCCATTCCTATTGTAGGTACAATCTGCGTATAACCTTTTGATAATGTTAGAGAAATAGTTCCTACCACTTCAAATATTATTGCTAAAGACAGATAAACGAACTTAAGCATTAATTAATCTAAACCTAATGCTTTTTTTCTTTCCTCGGCCCACTTCCTCACAATTACATCTACAGAAATAGCCATTAAAGAAACAAACAAACCTAGTGTTAAAGCTACACCAGGACCATCTTGAGCTCTTGATAATGCTCCAAAAATAAGTTGGCCTAAATCTTCAGTTCCAATAAGCGCTCCTAAAATTACCATTTGAAGAGTGAAAACAACTGTTTGATTAACACCAAGCATAATTGTTGGAAAAGCTAAAGGGATTTCAATGTTAGTCCATCTTTGCATTCTTGAAACTCCAGACATGGTGCCTGCTTCATGTAAAGAAAGTGGAACACTATTTAGACCCCAAACAGTATAGCGAGTAGCTGGAACAGTAGCATAAACAATAGCTGCTATTAATACTGAGGTATCAGTAATATTAAATAAGAAAATAACAGGTATTAAGTAAACAAAGGATGGGAATGTTTCAAAGAAATCACAAACAGAGAGAATAAATTTTGATCCTCTTTCAGTTTGTGAAAAAATTGAGCCAACTATTATTCCATTGAGAGAAGCCATAATCACAGCAAATGTTGCCATGTACATAGTAATTAAAGCTCTGTCCCAATATTTAGACAAAGCAATAAACAACATCATACCACCAACTAATAGGCATGTTCTGACACCTCCGAAGATATAAGCGACACCCATGGTTAGAGTTAATGTAGCAACTACTGGCATTCCAAGATAAGCCTTTTTCATGGGACCTAAAACTTGCGTTAAAAGAAATTTATTAAAAGAGTTAAGAGAATAGAAAAAAGTCTCCCAAACCCAATCAACAGCTGCATCAATATAATGAGCAAACGTAAAGCCTTTTTCAATAGGAATAACATATAGGTAATTAATTTTATCAAAGTAACCATTTGCTATAAAGGCAACGACAGAGAAAATTAAAATTGAAGTTCCAAAGATAATTAAAAGCTTATATCTTTCAAAAAAAGTTAAATTTTCAAAATAATCAACTTGTTTATTTGCCCATGCTTTTGTAAATCGATCAAGAATAACAGCAATTAAAACTATACAAAAACCTGCTTCTGCAGCTTTACCAATTTTTAAACTATTTAAGGCAACTTTTAAATTAAGACCTAGCCCCTTTGCACCAACAAAAGATGCAATTACAACCATTGCTAGACATTGCATGATAACTGTATTAACGCCGTTTAAAATATCTCGTCTAGCTGTTGGAATTAAAACTTTGAATAAAAGTTGTCTTTTTGTGCAGCCACTCATAAGTCCTGCTTCTACAACCTCAGGTGAAATTCGTTTTAATCCTAATATGGTATTTCTTATCATTGGTGGTGTGGCTATTACTATAGTTGCTATTGAGCCTGCATGATCACCTAAACCAAATAAAGCGATAATAGGAACAAGATATGCAAATTGAGGCATAGTTTGCATCACGTTCAATACTGGTTGTAGGGCCGTCTCAACTTTTTTATCGAGGTAACCCCATATTCCAAAAGAAAGACCTAGCACAAAACAAATTGGAGTTGTTATTAGAACAAAAGAGAGAGTTTGTATAGATGGGACCCAATTTCCAAAGATTGATACGTATAAAGAGCCTATTCCTCCAAGCAAAGCCAATCGAAAACCACCTAGCTGATAACCTAATAAAAAAGCACCAACTGTTGCAGCTGTCCATGGAAGAGCTGGCCAAGACATCCAATCATTTTCTTTAAGCCAAGCATCACTGACAAAAATATCTATTATTTTATCTCCTCCTAATAAAAGCTCTCTTACAAAAGTAATTAAAAATAATAAACCTTTTGATATGGATTTTGTGAATTCCCGAAAGGCTGCTTTTTCCTCATACATTTCAAATATGGGATCATATACTTTGAGAGGGAACCATTCATACAAGGCTGAGTGAATAATTTCATTTAATTTAATTGGTATAAAACCTAATAAAGAAGGAAGTCTCCAGAAATAGTTACCCTCATTTTGTGGAATGAAATGGTATAAAAATAAAAATATTATTAATAAAATACCAAACTGAGCTGGTTTTGAAGATCGAATGATATCTAAATAGTTCTTATCCACCAAATAAAACTTTAATAACTTTTGTTGGGTTTATAGAACCGACTACTGTATTTTTTTCATCAATAACTTTTATAACTTCTTTACTATTTAAAATCTTTTCTGCAACTGTTTCTACTATATCGTCTTTTTTTACAACGATTTCCCCAGAGGCATTTGGATCTGAGGCATCCATAATTGACTCTATTTTTAATACTTTTTCTCGAGGAACATCTTCTGTAAATTTTTTAACATAATCAGTGGCAGGATTTAAAACAATGTTATCAGGTTTGTCTAATTGTTCTATTATTCCATCTTTCATAATTGCTATTCTATCAGCAAGTCTTAACGCTTCGTCAAAATCATGAGTAACAAACATAATTGTTTTATTCAAAACTGATTGGAGCCTTAAAAACTCATCTTGCATTTCTTTTCTAATTAAAGGATCAAGCGCAGAGAAAGGTTCATCTAAAAACCAAATGTCAGGCTCAACAGCTAATGACCGTGCTATTCCAACTCTTTGTTGTTGTCCACCTGAGAGCTCTCTTGGAAAATAATTCTCTCTACCTTTTAACCCTACAAGCTCAACCATTTCCAATGCTTTGTGAATACTATTTTCTATAGTGACTCCTTTAATTTGAAGGGGGAAAGCAATGTTTTCTAAAACTGTTTTATGGGGAAGAAGAGCAAAATTTTGAAATACCATTCCCATCTTTTCTCTTCTAAGTTCGATTAATTGCTTATTATTCATTAAGCAAATATCCTCACCATCAATTAAAATTTTACCTGATGTTGCATCTGTTAATCTTGATATACATCTTAGTAATGTTGATTTTCCTGATCCAGAGAGACCCATAACTACAAGCATCTCTCCTTGATTTACTTCAAAAGAAGCATCGTTAACACCAACTATGCACCCTGCTTCTTGAAATTTTTTAGCGTCAACATTCCCTTCACTTTCAGATAAAAGTTTCTGAGCATTGGTACCAAAAATTTTATATACAGATGAACAGCTGATAGTTGGTGACATTAATTAATCTCTCCTATGATGATATAAGAAATTCCCCCCTCATAAAAGGGGGGGGAATTCAAATTATAAATATTACTGCATAAATAGATCGATTTGATCTCTGTTATTAGCAATATAAGCAGTTGCAGCTTCAGCATGAGTCATGCCTTCGTTGTCAACGTAGTTTGCCATTTCACCGATATTAGGTGCTGTAAATTCCATTTTTGTATAGAATTTATATGCAGATGTATGAGTGATAGGGAACTTAATGTGAGCAGCTTTTTTAAGCCATCCTTTTGGAGAACCACAACCAGTAGTCTCTAAAGTTCCACCATTTTCAATTCTGCAACCCTCAAAGTAAGGAGGGAAATCAATGAAAGTAAATCCAGCTGCATCAGTAAAGTTTGGAGACCAGTTAAAGATAATTGTGCCTCTTCCCTCTTTTTTAGCTGCTTCTAATTCAGCCCATAATGCATCTGCAGTACCTGCAAATTTAACCATCCACAAATCATCTATACCAAGACCTTTAAGTCTGTTAGGCATCACTTCTGTGTGCCACTCATAAGGACCTTCTAACCATCTACCTTTGCCTTCTGAGTCAGGTGTAGCAAAGTTAGCTGCACACTCAGGAGACTTAAGAGCTTCCCAACTTGGAAGACCAGGACATAAGCCCTCTTCGATTACCCAGTTTGGAACACCCATTTCCTCAAAAGTAATAAGGTCATGACTTCCAGCATCAATCAATCCACCTTTGTCCATTGCTGCATAGAAAGGCAGAGCCATAGTGGACTCCCAAGTTTCGTGAGCAACGTGCAATTCACCTACACGGACAGCTTCATATCTTGTTGCGGACTCAGCTGGGACTAATTCAACATCATATCCCATTTCTTCAAAGACTTGACCCATAACATTAGCCATAACAATTTGGCTTGACCAGTTTAAAACTGGAATTCTAATCGGATCTGCCGCTTTAGCTACAGTAGTAAAACCGGCAAATAGGACTAGAGCGTAGAACAATGAAAATAGTTTTTTCATGTTTTCCTCCATTTTCTATTATAATAGTTGAATTAGTTTATGATAATAATACATATCCTTGAAGTAAAAAAATCCGCATAATGAAACAAAATATGCTTTACAAACTTGAAAAATTAGATGAGAAGCTTGTTATTGTTGATAAAAGTAATCTAGCCCATAATTACAAAATCATCAAAAATAGGACCGGGATTTCAAAAATCATATCTGTAATAAAAGGTGACTCTTATGGACATGGCATGGTTGAGTGTTCTAAGACCCTGTATCAATCAGGAACAAGAGATTTTTATTTAGCTCGTCTTGAGGATGCTATCAAAATAAGAAAAGAAAATTATAAAAATACAAATATATACTTACTTTCAGGTACGATATCTAAAAATGTTTGTAAAAAGATTAAAGATCACAACATTACTCCAATCATTAATAATCTCCAACAATTAGAGATCTTAAATAAATACTCTAACACCCTTAAGTATGTACTACATTTTGATACTGGAATGAATCGGTTAGGTTTTAAATCTACTGAAATTGAAAAAATAAAAAACTTATCAAAAGACAATCAAATAAAATTTATTATGACTCATTTATCTTCTGCGGATGAAAAAAATTTAGATGAATGTAGACATCAACTAAAACAAATAAAGAAAATAAATTCTAATTTTAATAAAAAACTAAGCATAGCTAACTCATCTGGGATTTTTTTAGGAAAGTCTTTTCACTTAAATTATGTAAGACCTGGGAAAAGTCTTTATGGTATTAATCCTTTTTTAAAAAAATCTTTTGGATTAAAAGGAGTAATGAGTATTTTTGCTCCCATTCTTCAAATTGCATTATTACCTAAAGGACAAACAGTTGGCTATGGTAAAACTTTCAAAACAAAAAAAAGTATAAAAGTTGCTACGATTGATTTTGGGTACTCAGATGGGTATTTAAGAAGTGGGAGCAATAATGCTAAAGTATTTATCGACGGAAGAGCTTGTAAA
>Ga0181607_10006100_pt1 | contig 10129 bp, 9 predicted proteins | sample 041ome_9_FD_132420 | JGI IMG/M metagenome (GOLD analysis project Ga0181607, IMG submission 132420) | Coastal salt marsh microbial communities from the Groves Creek Marsh, Skidaway Island, Georgia - 041413US metaG (megahit assembly) | ecosystem: Environmental > Aquatic > Marine > Intertidal zone...
AAATGTTTAAATCTGTATTTTTCTTATTTCTTGCGTTATTCACTTTCGGTTGTTTGGATGAGGATGTGGAGATAAATGAAATAAAACAACCACAATACAAAATTGTCAAAGCAACACTACTAGAGAAAACCATAGTATCTGATTGGATTTCTTCATCCATTTCGAGTCGAATAAATGGGAGTTTTAACGTAGATGAATTACAAAAATTAGTAGATATTGAGAAAGGTTCTCAGCTTCTCACCATTCTAAATTCAAACAATCCCAATGAAGCTATTTCATTTTCATTAGACCAAGATGGCAAAATTGCATTTTCATTTTTAAGCAAAACAATAAAAAGTGAAAATGGTGACATAACTAACGAGATTTATTCTACAAATGGCACCTTGAAAATTTCGTACGTGGATAGAATAGACGGATCAAGGAATATAATTTACAGCGAAAATCCAACCGTAAACGGAAGAACTACGGATTGGTGGAGCGATATGGATGGTTGTCTGGGCAGATTTCATAATCTCACTTCTTCAAATCTAGCCAATATAGACATAAGTATTGTTTTCAATTCTGCAACCTTAGGTTTATATACCCCACTTACTATTGTTGTTTGTGTTGGATATGCCACTACCTTACTTGAGACATAATGGACCGATTACTTAACTATCACCTTGCAACGCTAATCCCGATGATTATAATCCTTTACCTCTACATCTATGGTGTCATTGGTTCGGGGCTTTTTGCAATTCTGTTTTGCCTTTATGCATTCATATACAGACCTATCATTGACTATAAAAGACTGCGTAAAAAAGGGCTAGTCACTAAAGAAGAATTTATAAAATCATTCGGCTTTATTCGGTTCAACTATTATTACGAATTACTATTTGAAAAATAAGTGAATCAAATGGGATAAGTACCTTCTTTGAAGATTCCCATTAAGTGGCTGGATCGGCTGCTGGGCAGTATCCACAGGTTTTTGTGTTTTTATTTCTTCTAATTATTAAAACTTAAACAGATGGAAACACTCCTAATCTCTCTTATCCTGCTATTGGTGTTGATTTTGGTAGTGGTCACGGTAAAAGAAATTGCAACGAATGCATCGCTTCCACTTCGTGAGCAACTAAGTTTTATTGCCGTAGTGATTGGATGCCCTCCTTTTGGGATTTTGTTTTACCACTTTTTCAAGCGAAAGAGGCAGAAAAATAATGGTGTGGTTCCCAAACTTTCCGTAGGTTTCGAGACCAAAACCGAGTTAAATGAATCCAAACGAAACCTCCATTTTTAAAAGAATGCTAGCCGGAGGGCTGATTTCTTTTGCGGACCCCGAATACCCCAAGATTTTTGAAGAGGTGTCCAAGACTTTCCAGCAATCCCTGGCCCTAAACACCTCCACTGATATTGCCCAAATTCGAGAGCACCTGTCTGAAGTAATCGGGCAGGTAGTGGACGAGAGCACCACGGTGTTCACCCCTTTTCATACCAACTTTGGGAAGCACATTCAGCTGGGTAAAAACGTGTTTATCAACCATGGATGCACCTTTTTGGATTTGGGAGGTATTGTGATTGAGGACGAGGTACTGGTAGGCCCAAAGGTGAGTTTGATTACCGAAAACCATCCCGTAGCTCCAGAACAGCGAAAAATGCTCGATCTCAAGGGCATCGTCTTGAAGCGGAACTGCTGGATTGGCGCCAATTCCGTAATCCTTCCTGGAGTGACGGTGGGCGTAAATTCCGTGGTAGCAGCAGGATCTGTGGTCACCAAGGATGTTCCAGACAATACCGTCGTGGCAGGAGTACCTGCTCGGATGATCAAAAAAGTGACGAAAGGATAAAACAAGAATATGAAAGCCACTGAAGACCACCACCAACGCGTTGCTCAGCTTACCTTTGCGTCGGTATATCCCCATTATTGCACCAAAGTCTTGAAACATCAAAGAACTATCGATGAATTGCATCAGGTAATCCACTGGTTGACTGGTTTTGAGCCCCAAGAATTGGAATCCTTGATCGCTGAAAATGTTCGCTTTGGTGAATTTTTTGAAAGAGCTCAGCTTCATCCTAATGCGCATTTAATCACAGGTGTGATTTGCGGTTATCGAATTGAAGAACTGGACAATGCATTGACCAAGAAAGTCAGGTACCTGGACAAGCTGGTAGATGAACTGGCAAAAGGGAGAAAAATGGAAAAAATTTTAAGAACCTAAAAATGAAAACGCTCCTCCTATTTTGTTTTTTCGCATTAATGAGCTTCGCCAAGGTCCAAGCGCAAGAGAAAAATATCCTATTTCAAGAATTGAAACACCAAGACAGTGTCTTTTTTGAACGGGGATTCAACCGCTGCGACCTAGACTATTTGAAAAATCAGGTAGCAGGGGACCTGCGCTTTTACCACGACCAAGGCGGGTTCCAGGACAAAACTAAATTCCTGGAAAATATCGCAAACAATATCTGTGGTTCCCCTGCCCAAAAGCCTATCCGGAAAGTCGCTCCCGAGAGTTTGGAAGTATTTCCGCTTTATGCATCGGGCAAAATCTATGGAGCCATCCAAACAGGCGTGCACCACTTTTACATCCGAGAGAAGGAAAAGAAGGATCGTTGGACCAGTACCGCAAAATTTACGCATCTTTGGATCTTGGAAAACGGAAGCTGGCAACTGACAGAGGTACTGAGTTACGACCACCAAAGCACCAGCCCTCCTCGATCAGAAACCAATTAAACACATGCTGGACTTGTTGATGTAAGGCTTATTTTTCTTGCCCATTTTTTTCCTATATTATTCAACTAATCAAGCATACCATGGAAAAACTCAACAAAGAAGATATCCCTCAGGAGGCCTTTGACCTCTACGACTACTACTGCCACAACAAGTTAGACCGACGAACCTTCATCGAGAAGCTTTCCGTCTATGCTGTTGGGGGTATTACCATTACGGCCTTACTGGGAAGTATGATGCCAGACTATGATACGGGAAGAACTGTTGCTCTAGACGATGAGCGCCTTCAAAGTTCGGACTACCTGATGTACGACTCTCCTAAAGGAGGAGGACAAATCAAAGCACTCTTATCCAAACCTACGGGTAAGGGAAAATTTCCTGGCATCATTGTGGTTCACGAAAACCGAGGGCTCAACCCCTACATCGAGGACGTAGGACGAAAGTGTGCCGTGGACGGATTTATTTCCTTGGCCCCAGATGCCCTGACTCCACTTGGTGGCTACCCTGGTAATGACGACGAAGGCCGTACTATGCAAGCCAAGCGTACGCGCGAAGAAATGCTAGAAGACTTTATCGCAGCCTATGAATTCCTAAAAACACATCCTGACTGCAATGGAAAAGTTGGTGTGGTCGGCTTTTGCTTTGGCGGCTGGATCTCTAACATGATGGCTGTTCGCATCCCAGACTTAAAGGCCGCGGTGCCTTATTACGGAGGACAACCAGAAACTGCAGATGTAGCACAAATTCACGCACCACTCTTGGTTATCTATGCCGAATTGGATGAGCGCGTGAATGCTGGTTGGCCTGCTTACGAAGCAGCCCTAAAAGCCGAGGGCAAAACCTACGAGATGATCAACTATCCGGGTGTAAATCACGGGTTTCACAACTACAGCACTCCACGCTACGATGAACCCGCAGCAAAAGCGGCTTGGGAAAAAACCATTGCCTTTTTCAGAAAAAATCTAAACTGAATAAAGGAGGCCTCGGCCTCCTTTATTATTTTCTATTCTTAGTCAAATTGGAATATTTATGAGGCTACAATAGGTACCTTATTATTGGTTTAGAACCTATTCAAAATAGGATGTTTTCTCAAGTTTTTTTTACTCTAAAATCAGATGCAAATCTTCCTTACTTGATCAGGGAAATCGGGAATTCAGAAGAGATAATTAAATGATGCGCATTACTTTAGCTCTATTTTTACTTTCTCCAAAAACAATCCTTCCACATAAAACTGCCAATCTGAAAACTTCAGGGCATGATTGGCTAAATGTCTGTGGTGGTCCTGGTCTAAAATGTAATCGGCAGGTTTATGGTTCTGTCGGGTTTTTCCATAAACTTCCTCTACTTTAGATTGAATGGATGCCCATTCCTCGCCCATTGCCAAGAGTTTGGCTCGAGCCTGTGCTCTTTTCTCTCCACTTGGCTCGTCATAATCCGCGAGAGTCAAGATAGCTTGATTCGAAAATTGAACCACCTGGGCCACCTGCTCATACACGTCAAGTTGATATGCATTACGTAGACCAGATTTTTTTGCCAACTGGATTTGCTTTATTACTTGATCGACTTGAAGCTTACTTGCCTCAGCTTTGGTAATTTTGTCCATGTATTTTTGACTCCATGCCCCAGCAGAATCCAAATTGGGAAAAGGAATTACTGCCTGATGAATGGGATCTTCTAGTTTTCGAAGATTATTTCGGTCTCTTTGGTTATCCAATAAACTATTTTTCCAATCCGCCACTGGACCTTCCAAAGCATTGATAAACTCATGCTCTGCAGAGGCCAATGCTGGCCCAAATGCTCGTTGACGATAAGCCTGGTGAAGTTCATCGCCTGACCTTTTTTCCCCAGCCCAAGTGTATTCAGCAAAAAGAGATATCCCTCGCTGGTACAACTCAAAATGTGGAGAATCATCATCCCAAAGGGTAAGTAACAAGCCATTCGCTTTATTTCGAATGGAAATCAATGCAAAATCTCGAATGTTATTGGTGTTGCTTTGATCCAATGGCATGAGGTTCCAACGCGTTTGTCCTGCGGTAGCACCCATGACATTAAACCCACGATCCGTAAACCAATTCATTGCCTTGATATTTCCTGGAGATTCCGGCATATTATAGTTCCAGCGCATGTACACACAGTTTTTAGGAAACATGTCAATGTATTTATTCAAGTTAGGCTCATTGACAGCCCAGATACTATCGACTTGTACTGCCGTCAATTTCCTATTATAAATAGATCGGTACACCCCCGCATTTTGCAAGGGCATATCATCCCAAAAGATGGGTGTCAAACCCTTTTGCAAAGCATAATCGCTTACACGATTCAACCAGATTAATTGAAGTTCTAAAGGGGATTTTCCGCTATTTCTGCCAGTAGTATGTACTTCATCCCCTCCAACATGGAGGTAATTGGCATGAGGAAATGCCCGAAGTGCATCTTCGTAGAGGTCAAACTGAACTTCGTAGGTTTCCTCATGCAATGGATTAAAAGCCCAATCACTTTTTGGATCATCACGCAAATGCGCGTACTCCTTGTGCTTCAGGATAAATGAAGCATGTCCCAAGCCCTGTACCAATGGACTAATCCGTATATTTCTCTTCCTAGCATAATCACTGATTGCTTGCCAGTCTTCAATTGAAAAAGCATCCGATGCCCCAACTACTGGTTGAAGTTTATATTTCAGTTTGTCTTCAATTTCCACTATTACTGCATTAATCTTTTGTGCAGCAAAGCGATCCATTAATTCAAAATAATATTCTTTTTTCTCCAAATGATGCTTCACATCCAAATGTACTGCACGGTAATCAAGGGCGGGGGCATCATAAATAACACAAAGGGGGAGGAAAGTATTTTGATCATTGGCATCTTGAAGCAGCTGATCCAAAGTCATTAGTGCGTACCAAAATCCAGCATTTGTTGATGCTTTAATTTCTATATTTTTTGTTGCAACTGAGAGGGAATAACCTTCAGCAGGAAGCTGCCCAATAGAGTCGAGTGTAAAGGTGAAAATCTCATCCTTAAATTCAGAAAGGAGTTTCCCTGATATAAAATGATTTTTGGCACTTTGGAGGTTCGACTCCAAATCTGACCCTTTCAATTTTGACTCTCTGCTGATAGTGAAAGCTGTCGGACTTGGTAAAAGCATGAATTGCACCTTAGCATTTTTATTAGGCTGACAAGCCATGAATACCAAAAGGGAAAAGAAAAAAAGTAAGATTGAATTACGCATCAGTTGGGCTTGGTGAAAAGGTGATTTACAATGCTTTAATGAACCAAATTTTGTTCTAGCCTATTAAATTAATGGAAAATTGAACTTTTACCTAAGGTTAAAAAATCAAATGCCTTTTCTAGTGACTTAGGATTTAAATGAACTTAATCCACTTGATTTCAATGAAAAATTTGATTGGACTCCTAGGGAGTTCAACTTCAATCCAAAAATCAAATTTGAAAATGTGGAGAAAATAGAATTAAGGGCTATTTTTTTTTTGAAATACTCAATTAACCATGGTCTTAGCTTATTTTATCCTTGGCTATTACCGCATATACTTCTAGTTTATTTTATAGAAATCTCTCCCATCCAATTTTTAAAGGACATATAAATAACCATCTATCCTTTAAATCACCGAAATCGTTTGGTTTTCTGCATTTTTCCCTAATTTTCAATCCTTGTGAATAAAACTTATTCTAAAAAATACTTGTCCGCCTAAAAAAGCCCAAAATGCTCACGCTAGTTATTCTTCTTTTGGTATTGGCTTTGATCTTACTAGCAATCATTCGCTATGAGATTCATCCCTTTCTCGCTCTATTTGGTGGGGCTATAGGGTATGGTCTGTTGGTAGGCATGGACCTTAAATTGATTCTTCAGTCCATCACAGAGGGATTTGGCGGAGTAATGGGTAGTGTAGGTCTCTTGATTTTGCTGGGAGTGATTCTCGGTACCTTTCTCGAAAAAACAGGAGGCGCCATGGTCCTAGCAGAGAAAGTGTTGTCCTGGGTAGGAGAAAAATCAATTAATCTTTCTTTGATGCTCAGTGGCTGGGTACTCTCGATTCCAGTATTCGGGGACAGCACCATCTTGATGATGAATCCCATCGCCAAGTCACTGTCCGCTAAAAGCTCGGTTTCCTATGCGGCCACCATTGTTGCCGTTTCCTTGGGCGCTATGATAAGCCATTCCTTAGTCCCTCCTACCCCAGGACCCATTGCTACTGCAGGTATCCTAGGAGCAGACCTAGGGCTGGTGATTCTTTATGGGACATTTATCTCGCTCCTCGCGCTAATTCCAGTACACTTTTTTATAAATAGATGGGTTTCCAGAATCCCCCTTCGCCCAACAGTAGTCTCCATAAACCAAGAGATCTCCCATCAAGATCGTCCCAAACTAGTTGCATCCCTACTCCCAATCCTGAGTCCCTTGGTTTTGATTTTTTTTGCTTCCATAGCAAATTATCCCTCCCAACCCTTGGGTGATGGCAAATTGAAGGAACTTATTTCCTTTCTTGGAAGTCCAGTAATCGCCCTATTTATCGGAGCCTTGCTGTCATTTACGCTACCCAAAAAATTGGATCGTAAACTTTTGGCCGCTACAGGCTGGCTGGGGGAGGCACTCGTTGCAGCTGCTCCTGTAATCTTCATTACTGGTGCTGGAGCTATATTTGGTAAAATGCTTCAAAACTCTGGAATCGGATCTTCGGTAACTACGGCATTAGAAGGTGCCAATTGGGGTCTTTTCCTTCCCTTTCTCTTAGCATTTGGACTCAAATGTGCCCAAGGATCCACCACCGTAGCCATGATCACTACTGCTTCCATCGTAGCTCCACTACTCAGTCCTCTAGGATTGGATACCGATATTCTAAAGGTTTTTACCACACTTGCTATCGGCGCTGGCGCCCTAGCAATTTCCCATGCCAATGATTCTGCATTTTGGGTAGTTACACAACTTTCAGGTATGAGTACCAAACAAGGAAACTTATCCCACAGCCTAGGAACCCTCATTGCTTCCATCTCTGCCATGGCTGCACTGTATTTGATAAGCCTCATCGTAGTGTAGCTACCACCTTGGGATAAATAAATTTTGAGTACACATTTTTCAAAAGAGCACTCCATTCCCTGTGCATTCGTACCTTTGTATAAATTAATCCCATGCTTTTTTCTGACTTAGGTCTAACCACTGCCCTACTGAAGGCTATTCAACGAGCCAACTACGATACGCCCTACCCCATTCAACTTGAGGCAATTCCGGTAATTCTCCAAAAAAAAGACCTCCTCGCGCTAGCCCCTACCGGTTCAGGAAAAACTGCTGCCTATATCTTGCCGATCCTTCAACATCTCCTGCAGCAAGAAGCTCCACGCGACCGACAGGCACCCGTTTTGGTGCTTGTTCCTACCCGAGAATTAGCAATACAAGTAGCAGAAGTGACCGAAAATTTCAGCCGTTTCCTCCCCCGACGCATCAAATCTCTAGCCATCTTTGGCGGAGTCTCCATCAATCCTCAAATGATGAAATTGGGAGGCGTTGAAGTACTTATTGCTACCCCGGGTAGACTGGTTGACTTAGTTGGCCGAAATTCCGTTGGCATTGGACGCCTCCATACGCTGGTAATTGATGAAGCAGACAAACTTCTACAAATGGGTTTTCGCGAAGAAATGGATCACCTCCTGGAACTGACTCCCAAAAAGAAACAAACGCTCCTGTTTTCTGCAACCCAAGATCAGGAACTCGCTTCCCTTATCCATCAACTCCTCAAAAACCCTGTTGAAATTCAAGTTGCACCCACTGACTTCACTCCTGATGCCATCCATCAGGAAGCCTACCGCGTAAGTCCGGAAACCAAAGGGCCATTTCTCCGCCAACTCATTCAATCTGGCGATTGGAAGCAAATTCTAGTATTTGCCTCCTCCATCCGTACAGCGGATAATATGGTAGTGAAGTTGGTGAAAAATGGCATTCAAGCAGTCGCATTTCATGGAGATAAAAGCCAGGGAGCACGCACAGAGGCCCTAGCCAAATTTAAGTCAGGGAAAACAAGGGTGCTTGTAGCCACCGACTTGGCAGCACGAGGAATTGACATTCAGGGATTGCCGCTAGTGATCAACTACGAACTCCCCCGCTCCCCAAAGGATTACATCCACCGCATCGGACGTACAGGCAGAGCAGGATCTTCTGGACACGCCATTAGCCTTATTACCCCAGAGGAGCAACACCACTTCAAAGTCATTCAAAAGAAAATGGGTAAATGGGTTACCTTGGTCCCAGCAGAAGCATTTGGCCAAGCAAGCGATTCAACGAACCCAAACGAGGAGTCAGCGGGCTGAGAACTTAAATAAACTCCCAGACACTCTTGTATTCGCCATTTTCCTCTACGTAACGAAGCAAGGCATCAAAAAATTCGTGCTGCGCCAAGGTACTACTATCCCCTACCAAGATTAGTTTCCTTTTGGCACGAGTGATTGCCACATTCATCCGGCGCTTGTCAGACAAAAATCCAATTTCCCCGCGCTCATTGGAACGGGTTAAAGAAATCAACATCAGATCTCGCTCTTGTCCCTGAAACCCGTCTACCGTATCAATGGTAATCAAGTCGGAAAAAGCCTTTAGGTTGGGAAAGGTATAGGTGTCGAAAATCAAGTGACGTAGACGCCGAACCTGTGCAGAGTAAGGTGCAATCAATCCTATAGTCCAACCTTTTTCCTTAAACAACCCAAAGCCAATCCGGAGGATCGTATCGTTGAGGTACTTACAGGCAAACTGGGCTTCTTCGGGATTGAAGGTACTCAAACTTTCCGCCTCCGCTTGTTCGCTATAACCCGATCCAGCCGTATCCACCCACTCCATTACAGGTTCATCTGAAGAAAAAGCATGCGTCTCCGTGTTTGGGGCTGCTTGGAGTTTTCCCTCATAAAACTGCTGATTCGAAAAACCCATAATCGTAGCCGGCATGCGGTACTGTACCTGCAGCAGCTGGGCTGCTTGGGAATGACGCTGAATCATTTTTTCAAACAAGGTAGTGGATAACCCCTGCCTAGCCGCATCGATAGACTTGATCGTGGGCGGCAATTGGCAATGATCTCCAGCAAAAACCACCCGCTTCGCCTTTAATATCGGTATCCAAGTTGCCGCCTCTAATCCTTGGGCAGCTTCATCGATACAAACGAGGTCAAATTGCATTCCTTTGAGTGCATGCGAACCCGCACCCACGAGTGTAGAGGCAAAAACTTGCGTTCTTTGAAATACATCCGTTCGAATGTATTCTTCCAACTGTTCAGCAGCCTCCCGAATTCGGCTGACCTCCTGGTACATCAACTTTCGCTGTGCCCGTTCCTCTGGACCAAAATTTCGTTTGTATTGCTTTGCAAGCTGTAGGTAGCTCTCTGTTTCTTTTCGTAATTTTCGTAGATCCCGGTAGCTCTCATGCAAAGCAATCTTCG
>Ga0181607_10006101_pt1 | contig 10129 bp, 9 predicted proteins | sample 041ome_9_FD_132420 | JGI IMG/M metagenome (GOLD analysis project Ga0181607, IMG submission 132420) | Coastal salt marsh microbial communities from the Groves Creek Marsh, Skidaway Island, Georgia - 041413US metaG (megahit assembly) | ecosystem: Environmental > Aquatic > Marine > Intertidal zone...
AGTTTGTGGCGGTCATAGCGGAGTGAAAAAACCCGATCCCATTTCGAACTCGGTCGTGAAGGCCTCCAGCGCCGATGGTACTTAGTCTTAAGGCTTGGGAGAGTAGGACGCCGCCTATTTAATCACACTTACATATTTACTTTTAATCCAATAATATTTCCCTAAATATGATTAGAACAATCAGCAAGATAGAGTTATTAGGTATAATATTTGCTATTTTTGCTTACTTGGCTTTTTCATTATTAGATACAATCCAAAAAACTTTAATTATTTACTACTCTGTATTCCAGATACTCTTTATAAAATATTTCTTCACTTTTTTTCTATCTTTTATTGAGTCTAAAAGAAAAAAAAATAAAAAATTCTATTTAACTCATAATTGGAAGTTACAATTATTAAGAAGTTTTCTATCAATACTTGAGTCAGGATGTTTTATTTTGGCATTTAGGTATTTAAGTTTAGCCGACGCTCATAGCATAGGCGCCTTAACGCCAATAGTTGTCGTAATACTCTCTTTTATTTTTTTAAAAGAAAAAATATCGCCTAGGGTATGGTTTGCTGTTTTTACAGGTTTTGTAGGAGTTTTAATTATAATGAGACCAGGATTAACTGTTTTTGAGCCAGCATCACTAATTCCTTTGATGGCAGCTTTCTTCTTAGGTTGGTATCAAATAGTTACTAGAAAAGTTTCAACTACGGATAGAAATGAAACCTCTTTATTTTATGCAGGTATAGTTGGTATGATATTTATGGGTTTAATTAGTTTTTTTTACTGGAAGCCAATATCAACGGACTTTGTTCTATTATTTTTAGGTGTTGGGGTTTTGTATTCATTAGGCGTATACTTCCAAATAGTAGCTCTCAGTAGAGCAAGAGCAAGTATTGTTCAACCCTTTCATTATACTTTAATTTTTTGGTCTATAATTTTTGGTTTTTTGTTTTACAATGACATTCCTGATTTATTTACCATATTAGGTGCACTTATAATAATTGTATCTGGAATATATATATTTATAAAAAAGTAGTTGGTAGCCTCGGGCGGACTCGAACCGCCACGGGAATAAATCCCACTGGATTTTAAGTCCAGACTGTCTACCAATTCCAGCACGAGGCCATGATGTATTAAATAGATAGTGTTCGAAATCTATTATAAATAACCATAAATACAACGCTTTTTTACTAGTTATTTAAATAATTATCAGTGCTGATTAAATCTTCAAACATAAGGTTTCCAAAGATGATATTTTTATTTAATTCAAAATTATCATCAAACCACTCGTATTTTGGATTTCTGATATTTTGATTTTTTAACTTTAGAATTTTTAGGTAGTTTTCATCAACATTTTTTATGTTAGCTATCTCAATTTCAGAAAAAGGGCTAATGGATATATTAAAATTTTTAAAAGTATTTTTCCTTACTTCAGGTTTTGTTAGATGACAGATAAATCCTATTTGATTAGAGTTATTAACGAACACACTGAATCCATAATAAGAATATGGAATATCGTTTAATCTTGTTATGTATGTTCCCTTTTCGTTATCCCACTCATAATTACTCTGAGAAAATAATTGATAGGATGAATATTTAAAGTCTTTATATAAAATAATTCCATCCGAAAATAATGTAAAAACATTTTCGTTATTTTCATATGAATTATTCATCTCTAAAAAATTCGATGAAAGAATATTTTTATTCATATTAAAATATGATTTGTTGAATAAACTCAATACTCTTTCAAAGTTATGATTAGATATTTCATAAGTGTTTTTATCTAAATTATAGTCAATGATTTCGGAATTTATTTTTGATGATAAAAAACTCATCCCTAAAGTGTATCTTAAAGGATCAAAATACTGAGCAAGTTCTTCAAAATTCTTTATTTCTATATTATCAATTTGAGTTGTTAAAATATATGTATCAAGATCTAAAGGTAAAAGGTTATTCGAAATAAGTATTTCATTTGAGTCGTAAAATTTTTTTAAAGTCTCTGGAAGAGTGATGTTGGTGAGAGATAATTTATTTAATTTTGAATATTCACCAAATATTAAATCAAATTTTTCTGCGTTGTTATCTACATATTCAAATTCAAATTCTATATTTTCAGTTAAAGCATAATTCCCCAATTCGTAATATAAATAATGTCTATAGTCTATGAAATCGTTATCTAACAGTCCTACTTTTAGATTTGATTTAGATTGACATTCTTGAGCAATTGAATGGTGATTGAAAAATAAAAGAGATAAAAAAAGGAAGTATTTAAAGTATTTTTTCAATTAAAATATATTTAATGAGATTTAAACATCTCTTTATAAACTCTCTCTTCAATTTTATGATCGTTATCAAAAAGAAGAGGTATTTCTAAACCCTCAGACATTTCTATTTCTATTGATATTACATCTTTGGACTCAATATGATCTGCATGAGCAACTATTGGACGTTTTGAGGGGTTATTATTAACTATTTTAATTTTTGCATTATCTCTTAATAAGCCACCTTTCCAATGCCTAGGACTATAAGCACTAACTGCAGTTAAGGCGATAACATTGCTGCCAAGAGGGATTATAGGACCAGAAGCGGAGTAATTATATCCTGTACTCCCAGCTGCAGAGGAAAGAATAACACCATCACATACAAGCTCTTCCATTCTGACCTCATTATCGACGATAATTTGAAGTTTAGCTGCTTGATACTTTTCTCTTCTAATGCTGATTTCATTTATTGCTATTGCTTTAACTTCTTTTCCAGTTGGAGAAATAGTTTTCATTACTAAGGGTTTAAGTTTTGTAAGTTGAGCATTTTTTAATCTTTTTTCTAGATTTTCAGTTTTGAACTCATTCATCAAAAATCCAACTGAACCAAAATTCATACCAAATATTGGTTTATTAATTTTTAGATAATCATGAAGAGTTTTTAAAATAAAACCATCTCCTCCTAGGGCTACTATAAAATCTGCATCTTCAGGATTACAATTTCCATATAATTTTATTAATTCTTCTTGAGCTTTTAAATTTTTTTCTAAAGGAAAAGAAACAAAACAAATCTTCATTTTAACCGCCTGTCTCATTCATATGTCTGTTAACATAGCCTTCATAATTATTTTTGGAAATTTCAAAGTTATGTTTTTGTGGTTTTATAGTCATAGCATATTCAATTTGTTTTATAATATCAATTTTTGACATATTTCTTAATGCATATTTAAGATCAACGTAGTCATTTTGGCCAAGACACATATAGAGTTTTCCCGTGCAAGTAAGCCTAACTCTATTGCAAGTATCACAGAAATTATGAGAAATTGCTGAAATGATGCCTATTTTTGATTCATTATCAGTATTTGAGAAATATCTAGATGGCCCATTGGTTTTATAATTAGAAGGAGATAGTTTTAGTTTTGAAACTAATTGTTCTTCAAATTTTTTCATAGAAAGATATTGATTGAATCTTTCTTCTCCAATCGAGCCAATTGGCATGACTTCAATAAGAGAGATATCACAACTTTTTTTTTGAACCCATCGGATTATATCAAAAACTTCTTCATCATTAAAATTTTGCGTCAAAACAGTATTTATTTTAACTTTAATATCAAGTTCGATGCAGCTTTCTATGCCATCAATTACTTTTTGTATATCTCCATGTTTTGTAATTTCTCTATATTTCTGAGGATCTAAACTATCTAAAGATACATTTATTCTATTCACTCCATTGTCTTTTAAGATTTTGGCATATTTCGATAAATTTGTTCCATTTGTAGTAAGCGTGTGTTCTTTAATCTTATTTTGATTTTTTAGAGAGTTTAGATATTCAATAACAGATATAATATTTTTTCTAACTAAGGGCTCACCCCCTGTTAATCTAAATTTTGTAACTCCAAGTTCATTAAATATGTTAATTAATTTTATGATTTCTTCTATTGATAATACCTCTTGCCTTGGTAGAAAAGTTACATCTTCTGCCATACAATAAGTACATCGCAAGTCACATCTGTCTGTAACAGAAACTCTCAAATAATCTATTTTTCTTTTGTAGTTATCAATCAGCATTATCTATGATTTCTAAGGTGATCACTTCTAAATCTATAACTTTTTTTCCAGAATTCTCAAAGTTAATTGTAGCTTTATTTCCAATACAAGACTGAATTTGTCCTATTCCCCATTTTGGTTGGCTCGGGCACTTTACTAAGGTACCAGGTGTATAATCGCTAAATATAAAGTTTTTTTCCATTATTGTTCTTGTGATGTAGATACAAATATTTAGTATCTATATTAGAATCATATGGATAAAAAAGATAATTTAAACAAATTAAAATCAGTCATTTCTAATATCGAAAAATCCTACGGCAAGGGATCGATAATGATGCTTGGAAAAAGAAATGAAGATGAAAATATAGATGTTTATTCAACTGGATCTCTTGGATTAGATATCGCCTTAGGTATTGGAGGCCTTCCAAAAGGAAGAGTAGTAGAGGTATACGGCCCTGAGAGCTCAGGTAAAACTACGTTAACACTTCATATCATAGCAGAGGCACAAAAAATGGGTGGCACATGCGCTTTTATCGATGCTGAACATGCTCTTGATCCTGGTTATGCTAAAAAATTAGGTGTAAATATTGATGAGCTTTTAATATCACAACCAGATACAGGTGAGCAGGCTTTAGAAATTTCTGATACTCTTGTAAAATCTGAGGGTATAGATTTACTTGTAATTGACTCCGTAGCAGCACTTGTTCCAAGGGCTGAGCTTGAAGGTGAGATGGGAGACTCTCTTCCTGGGCTCCAAGCTAGATTGATGAGCCAAGCTCTTAGAAAATTAACTAGTTCGATTTCAAAAACAAATACAATGGTTGTATTTATAAATCAACTTCGAATGAAAATAGGTGTAATGTTTGGTAGTCCTGAAACAACTACAGGAGGAAATGCTTTAAAATTTTATTCATCTGTAAGGTTAGATATTAGAAGGATTGGTGCCATCAAAGATAAAGATAGTATTATTGGCAATCAAACTAGGGTTAAGGTTGTGAAAAATAAAATGGCCCCACCATTTAAACAAGTTGAATTTGATATAATGTATGGAGAAGGAATATCCAAAATAGGTGAAATAATTGATTTAGGCGTGCAGGCAGATATCATTGATAAATCTGGAGCCTGGTATGCATATAAAGATGAAAAGATTGGTCAAGGTAGAGAGAATACTAAGCAGTTTCTAAGAGAGCACCCTGAAATTTTAGATGAAATTGAGTCAAGAATACGTTCTAACTCAAATACAGTCGAAGAATTAATGATCGATCCCCCACCACCATCTGATGACTCAGGTGAAAAAAATAACAAAGAATAATATTAAATTTCAAATAAATTAATCTATATTGCTAGGTTATGAATTCTAACCAAGTAAGAAATACATTTATTGATTTCTTTAAAAATAATGACCATACGCATGTAAATTCAAGTTCATTGGTTCCAGACAATGACCCAACTCTTATGTTTGCAAATTCTGGAATGGTTCAGTTTAAAAATGTTTTTACTGGGTTAGAGCAGAGAGATTATAGAAGAGCTACCACCTCGCAAAAATGTGTTAGAGCAGGTGGCAAGCATAATGATCTTGAAAATGTTGGCTTTACAACACGTCATCATACTTTTTTTGAAATGTTAGGAAATTTTTCTTTTGGTGACTATTTTAAAGAAGAGGCAATTTTTTATGCATGGAATTTGATTACTAAAGAGTATCATATTAACCCTGATAAACTCTTAGTTACTATTTACCATGATGATGTCATTGCTGAGCAGCTTTGGAAAAAAATAGCTAATTTAAAAGATGATAAAATTATTAAAATTAAAACATCAGATAATTTTTGGTCTATGGGAGATACTGGCCCTTGTGGACCCTGTTCAGAAATTTTTTATGACCATGGAGATAAATATTTTGGCGGCCCTCCTGGATCCCCAAATGAAGATGGGGACAGATTTATAGAAATTTGGAATTTAGTCTTCATGCAATATGAACAAATCGATACTAATACGAGAATTGATTTGCCAAAACCATGTGTAGATACGGGAATGGGATTAGAGAGAATTACTGCATTAATGAATAACAGTAATGATAATTATTCTTCTGATTTATTTACAAATATTATCAATGCTACTCAAGAAATTATTAAAGAAAAACTCACTGAAGAAAATAAATCAAGTTTTAGGGTTATTGCTGATCACTTACGTGCATCATCCTTTTTAATTGCTGATGGAGTCATTCCCTCTAATGAGGGAAGAGGATACGTTTTGAGGAGAATTTTGAGAAGGGGAATTAGACATGCTTACTCTCTTGGATCAAAAGATCTATTATTTGATAAAATATTTAATAACCTTCAATCCTTAATGGGCGATTTCTTTGATGAATTAAATACTAGATCAGATTTAATTAAAGAAACTCTCTCTACGGAAGAGAATAAATTTAGAGAAACACTTTCAAAAGGTTTAGAGATATTAGGACAGGAGCTCCCAAATATTAAAGATAATACATTGGATGGTAAAATTGCCTTTAAACTTTATGATACATATGGCTTTCCTCTAGATTTAACCCAAGATTACCTGAAATCAAAAAATATCAATGTTGATACAGATTCATTTAATATGGCTATGGAGGCTCAAAAAAATGAAGCCCGAGCTTCTTGGAAAGGAAGCGGAGATGATGGCATCCAAAAGATATGGTTTGATTTAGCTAAAAAATTTAAGCCTACTGTTTTTGAGGGTTATACCAAAAGTTCTATTTCATCAGAAATCATATCTATAATTCAGGATAATAAAGAGGTAGATAGTGTAAATAAAGCAAATCAAGATTATGCTTTAATTGCTAAAAATACTTGTTTTTACGGAGAGTCAGGTGGACAAATAGGTGACAGAGGAAAAATTTTTAATAATGATTTTGAATTTCAAGTAACAGATACTAAGAAGACCCCTCAAGGCATTTTTATTCATTTTGGTAAATTAGTTTCTGGATCAATTTCAATCAATGATAACGTAAAAATGGAACTTGATCTTAATTTAAGAGATCTTGTAAAAAAAAACCACTCAGCAACACATTTACTTCACGCTGCTCTACGCAATCAACTTGGTAATCATGTTGCACAAAGAGGCTCGCTTGTTAATGATGAAAAATTACGATTTGATTTCAGTCATAATAAACAAATCACTAGGGAACAATTACAAAGTATTCAAGAGGAAGTTATTAATATTATAAATAATTCATACAAAACTAACATTGAGATAAAATCACAAGAAGAAGCTATTAAACAAGGTGCTATGGCCTTATTTGGTGAAAAATATGGTGATGAAGTAAGAGTTGTTAGCTTAGGAGAGGTAAACGGTAGTCCTTATTCAATTGAACTTTGTGGAGGAACTCATGTTGATGATGTGAAAGACATAAATAAGTTTCAAATTATTGGAGTGGAATCTGTTTCATCAGGTGTAAGAAGAATTGAAGCTTGTACAGATAAAAAAGTTGATCTTTATTTAGATAGTCAGTCAGCAGCTCAAAAAGAGTTAGAAAATAAAAATGAATTGAAAATCAAAGAACTTAAAAACCAAATTAAAAACTTAAATGGTAAAATTAATTTTAACGAAGATAATAAAAGTTTGTATATTAAAAAATTAGAAAATTATTTAGACTCTCTCAAGAATAAATCAATCTTATCTAACGAAGATAATAACCAAAAAACAGAAGAAAAAATTAATGATATTACTTTTGTCACGCAAATCATTCACGGATTGCCCCCTAAAGAACTGAGATCAATTTTTGACAACTTTAAATCAAACAATATCAAGTCAATTCTAGCTTGTGTGACTATTAATGAAGATAAAATTTCAATAATAGTAGGTTTGACCGATGACTTAGTTAATGCTTATGATGCTAGAGATCTTATTAAATTAACTTTTGAACATTTAGGCTCAAAAGGAGGAGGGGGGAGAGTAGACTTTGCTCAAGCTGGCGGTGACCAAAAGGAACATATAAATCAAGCTTTTTTAAGCATAAAGGCTAAGATTTAGTTTAAAGCAGACTTCAAATTAGAGTCTAGGCAATTTAAGAAATCCTCAGTATTCATCCAATCTGTTTCTTTACCAATTAATATAGCAAGGTCTTTAGTCATGTTTCCAGACTCAACAGTTTCTACGCATACCTCTTCTAATTTTTGAGAAAATTTTATCAGTTCCGGATTTTTATCAAATTCACCTCTAAAGTTTAATCCTCGTGTCCAGGCAAATATTGAAGCAATTGGATTTGTTGAGGTCTTTTCGCCTTTTTGATGTTGACGGTAATGTCTAGTTACAGTTCCGTGAGCTGCCTCAGACTCTACTGTTTCTCCATCAGGTGTCATTAGCACACTTGACATCATACCCAGAGATCCAAATCCTTGAGCTACTGAGTCAGACTGAACGTCTCCATCGTAATTTTTACATGCCCAGACGAATTTACCATTCCATTTCATAGCCGAAGCTACTAAGTCATCAATTAATCGATGCTCGTAAATAATATTTTTGCTTTCAAATTTGTCTTTAAACTCTAAATCATATATTTGTTGAAATAAATCTTTAAATCTTCCATCATATTTTTTAAGAATAGTATCTTTAGTGGATAGGTAAACAGGCCATTCTAATTTTAAACCATAGTTAAAACACGCTCTTGCAAATCCTTTAATAGATTCATCAACATTGTACATAGACAAAGCCACTCCATCATCTTTAAATTCAAATACTTCTTGTTCTTCGATTTCACCATTTTCATCAACAAATTTCATATATAGTTTTCCAGGTTTGGTAATTTGCATTTCTGTAGCTTTATATTGATCTCCAAAGGCATGACGTCCAACAACAATAGGATGATCCCATGTTCTTACTATTCTTGGAATATTCTTACATATTATAGGTTGACGAAATACAGTTCCGTCCAAAATATTTCTAATAGTACCGTTGGGAGATCTCCACATTTTTTTTAAATTATACTCTGACATTCTATTATTGTCGGGAGTGATGGTCGCACATTTTACACCAACCCCATATTTTTTTATGGCATGAGCAGCATCTATAGTAATTTGATCATTTGTTTCATCTCTTTTTACCACTGATAAATCATAATATTTTAGGTCAATATCAAGATATGGCAGGATTAGTTTTTTTTTAATAAAATCCCATATAATTCGGGTCATTTCATCACCATCTAATTCAACGATTGGATTTTTTACAATAATTTTAGACATTTTTTGAAGAGTTAAGGTATAGCAAATAAATTGAAATTATAAATCTATTTTATTGATCAAATTATGCATTTCCGATAATAATGGGGCACTTATATGTACTTTCGCTTTCACAAAGAAATCTCAGCTGCTTTAATTATTCTTTTCCTTCTAGTAATTTTTTTTTATTTTATCAGCAAGACACTATTTGTAGTTTTTCTAATTGTTTTAATTTTTACATGTTATTTTTTTAGAGATCCAGAAAGAGTTGTTCCACTTGGTGATGATATTCTTACTAGTCCAGCAGATGGATTAATAACTAATATTTCTGAAATTAAAATTGGAAACAAAAAATATACTAAAGTTTCTATTTTTTTGAGTGTATTTAATGTTCACATACAAAGAATACCAATTTCAGGTGAAATCACTAAGGTTGATTATTTTGAAGGTAAATTTATCAATGCTACCCTCGATAAGGCAAGTGAAGAAAATGAAAGACTTAAATTGACTATTAAGTCAAAGAATAATCTTATCCATGTCACTCAAATAGCTGGTCTTATTGCTAGGAGAATAATTTGTAATGTAAAGCCTAAAGATAAAATTAATCAAGGTGATCGTTATGGCATAATTAAGTTTGGAAGTAGGGTGGATATTGAGTTTCCTGAAAATTTTGGCTTATTAGTTAGTGTAGGTCAGCAGTGTATTGGCGGTGAGACGATAATAGCTCAAGAAAATAAAAATTCTAAATCCAAAAATAAAAGAAATTATAAAAAGATTTAAACATTTCTATGAAAGAATATTCATTTATAAAATTCATTCCTAATTCTATTACGCTAATGTCCCTAATAGCTGGACTTTCATCAATTAAATTTTCAATTCAAGGAAATTGGGAGCTTTCTGTCTTGATGATTATG
>Ga0181607_10006102_pt1 | contig 10125 bp, 9 predicted proteins | sample 041ome_9_FD_132420 | JGI IMG/M metagenome (GOLD analysis project Ga0181607, IMG submission 132420) | Coastal salt marsh microbial communities from the Groves Creek Marsh, Skidaway Island, Georgia - 041413US metaG (megahit assembly) | ecosystem: Environmental > Aquatic > Marine > Intertidal zone...
CACACCTCACGATCTGGCGCCGCAATTCGAGTGGCGACTATAGGTCTGCTGCTGGCGACTCCAACAGCTATGTTGGTGTTAGGGGCGCTCTTCTTCGGATTTTTCAATCATGGGCCAATCGCTACTCTTGATCGACCTGACCAAATTAGTGTTATCGATCCTGAGCTTGCTATTGGGGATGAAAACCTTGAGTCGACGCTTGTCACCTCGGTACCAGAAACGTGGGATAGTCGGATTGCAGATCAAAAGAAGCCAATTCTGATTAGTATCCCAGCGTTGTCCGTTGCCAGTTACGTCCTTCCGGTAAGCGCATTCAATGGAGTAATGGAAATCCCAGAAGACATATCAAACGTGGGCTGGTTTATTGGGAGCGCACCGCCGGGTGATACTGAAGGGGCGACCGTTCTGGTCGGCCATCGTGATGGAGTTGATAGTGGAAAGGGTGCTTTTTACGGACTGTCCACACTGAGTGAAGGAGACTTGGTCACTGTAAAGAACGAGTTTGGTGAACAACTTCGTTATCAAGTGCAATCTATTGAAACCGTTGATAAAAAGCGGATACCACAAATTGCCGCCCAAGTATTTTCTGCAACCGGCGATCCTCGTCTAGTTTTGGTGACTTGCGGTGGCTCCTATGTTCGGGAAGCGGGCGGATATCAGGCGAATGTCATTGTTACGGCAACCCCGATGGCGTGAGGGTTCGTCTGTCACTAGTTGCACAATTTAGTGACCGATTGGGCTCCACTTCTCTCTCCAGGGCTGAGCTCGGTTAACTTATGGATTATCGGATTCATAATTGATCGTGAATCTTTTACGTGGCCCAGTCCCATGACATGTCCAAGCTCATGGAGGTAAAGATTATCAAGCACATTCGGGGCACTTCGAGTTTTTGATCTCGCAATTTCAGCCTTCACAACCATTGCACCTGCAACGATAGTTCGAGTGGAAGCAATCACAGAGGTTGGCATTCCGAAACCATAAACATTTTCGGACAGCAGTGGAGACATCCGTGCCGGTAAAAAGGCAACTGCAATATGGTCTTCTCTCGGCATGGTTTCACTTGTGAGCTGATTTGTGCTGGTGCTGTAAGTCATGTGGTCGGTTCCTGTGAAACGGAAATTTAAGCCCGTTGCATCTGACCACTGCTCAAATGCAGAGTTAAGACGCCTGATCTCCCTTGAGGCGACTTTTGGCGCTAACGCGTCGGTATCAACAGACCATGTGATATCCATTTGGCATTGAGACCAGCCGCTGTCGATTAAGTTTTCATTCTTGCCGTCAAAAAATGATGAGAACGTCACTTTTTGCTTGGGAAGACCCTTTGTGTCTGCAACTGCAAGTGATGGACCGGCGATGAGGGAGAGCAAAAAGACAACTGACGTGCTCACAATTATTAGTGGACGCCGCCAATGATGTCTGGATGATGACCAGTCAGGTTTCACTACTTAATAGTGAGTCAAATTTCGTGACCAGTCAAATTGACTGGTCAGCGAAAGGTCAAATGACTCCGTGCGAGCAGTTCATGGAGATCCGAATAATGAGGCTGGAGTCGGTTCGAAACGGAATTTATGGCTAGGAAATGATCGCCGCCAAGAGGCCCGCCAGCAGTGCTGCCACCGCGAAATACCAGAGAACAACTCCGATTGCTGCGATCCGCAATGGCGCGCGGTCATCGCTGGCGGCGATCGCGAAGGCCCGATGATAAATCGTGTGGAACTTTGTGGCATCGCGTCTGGCATTTCCGGATGGATCCCTCTGGGACCAATATCCACGTTCGCTAGAGAGACCGAGAAGGACGAAGACAAGACCGAAGATGAAAAGGCCTATGGCGAAGAACAGGAATACCTCAGTTGTTGTGCTCACCACGCGAGCCTAGTGCCCAATACCTCAGTGACGGCGCAGGTGTGGGAGATGCTGTGAAGACATAAAGTATGCCTGTGCAGCGCATTGTCGAGATTTCGCCGTCCGTGAGCGCACAAGAGATAATCGTTGGTTTTGCCCCTCCACCGCAGTTTGCGAACGCCTCGTTTGACAACTACATTCCCGATACTCAAGAGCCGAGTCAACGAGCCGCTGTTGAGGCCGCGCGTGCATTTGGGAACCGGATCGAGTTAGGGGGAGCAGCCAAACCTAGAGGTTGGCTATCACGCAATAAGACTCCTGAGGGGCGCCCAGGCATCTATTTCGACGGCGGATTCGGTGTTGGAAAGACGCACCTGCTCGCAGCAATGTGGAATCAAACTACTCAAGGGACCAAATCGTTCGGCACATTCGTTGAATACACCAACGTGCTTGGACTATTAGGTTTTCGAACGGCAGTGCAGTATTTCTCAAACCACTCGCTGGTGTGCATCGATGAGTTCGAACTTGATGACCCTGGGGACACCGTTTTGATGTCTACTTTTTTGGGTGAGCTGGTCAAAGCAGGAGTGTTTGTCGCTGCAACATCCAACACGCTCCCAGATCGCTTGGGCGAGGGGAGGTTCGCGGCGGATGAATTTCTACGGGAAATTCAAGGCCTCTCCGCTCACTTTGATGTGATCCGTATCGATGGCTCTGACTACCGGCACCGCGATCTCACGTTCCATGGTGATCCTTTCGCCTCAGACTTTGTTCGCGATCAACTAGCGGCTACGCCCCATTCAGTGGGTGCCAGTTGGGGCGAACTCATGAATCATCTGGGCAAGGTTCACCCCGCTTATTACGGTGCTCTTGTCGAGAACATTGAACTATTAGGAATAACCGATGTCACTCCGTTGAGAGATCAAGTCCCGGCACTGAGGTTTGTCGCCCTTGTTGATCGGCTCTATGACAGGAGCGTCCCCGTAATCAACAGTGGAGTCAGACTCGATCAGGTGTTCAGTAGTGAGATGCTTAAAGGTGGCTACCGCAAGAAATATTTTCGATGCATTTCGCGGCTTGCCACGCTTGCCGAATCAGGCGCCGAAGTGGTTGGCTAGCGCCATGGATATCAATAGTCTCCTCAGTGGCTTGTTCGTCGGAATCGTTATCGGTGGAATCGCGCGCATCCTAGTTCCGTCCATGCAACCAATTGGTTGCCTCATGACGATCTTCCTTGGTATTTTGGGTGGAGCCGGTGGAATGTTTGTAGGGCAAGCGGCGGGCTGGGGCTTCTGGCTAACATTCATCACGCAAATAGTCTTTGCTGCCATTCTGGTTGCAATCATTGCGAGCCTATTTAGAAAATCGTCGCCGTGAGTCAAGTCTGCATGTAACTTCAACCAAAGCGCGACGGTTATTGGCGATCCGCGCCACTGGGACGGCTGAATTTCAAGGATTCGGTGAGAATGCTCGGTCCGGACAATAAGGTGGAGTGATGGAAATCAGGAGTATGTCAACTACGGTGCACCAGACGTTGAGTGAGGCCGGTGCAAAGATCAAATCAGATTCTGTAGTCGTTACCGCGACGATTGTGGTGAGCAACCCTTTGGCAGGTAAAGAGTTCGTTGAGGATCTGAGTGAACTCGAAGAATTGGGTGCAGAAGCAGCACAGGTTCTGGTGGACAACGCGATCTTGGGGCTCAAAGGATTTGGCATTGAATCAGCGGAGGTGCGCAGTTATGGCAAAGGTGCAATCGTGGGTACCGACGGTGATCGAGAGCACTCGGCGGCAATATTGCACCCTCGTTTCGGCGCACCGGTGCGGGCAGCCATTGGGGGAGGCGCCGACATAATTCCCGGCACCAAGAAGGTCGGTCCTGCGGGATCCAGCATCACAATGCCGCTGGGTAATAAAGATGACCGCTGGCAATTTGATGACATGGATGCTGCTGATGTTTGTATCCCCGACGCTCCTCGACCAAATGAAATCGTCATCTCGCTGGCCCTTGGCGTGGGCGGGCGACCTAATGCTCGAGTGAAGAAACCAGGCTCCTGAGAGGCGAAAATGTTTAAAGCAGTAATCCTTTTGACGCGTCGTGCCGACATGACGCACGATGAATTTGCGCAGTGGTGGCTCGGCGAGCATCGACCACTCGCGGAGAAGCTACCCAATTTGCGCAGAGCAATCTTTAACCTTGTTGACCACAACACGGATGATCCCGGATTTGATGGAGTGTCAGAACTGTGGTTTGACTCCAAAGAGGATTTTGAGGCGGCCTACGCCTCAGATATCGGGATCCAAACAGCCGAGGATTCAATCGCTCACGTGAGTAACAGAGTCAGAATGTTTGTGCAAGAAAATCATATTTCTATTGATTGATCCAGCGAGGCTTATTTATCGCTGTAGCAGTCATCGAGGGTCCCAATCAGCGCCAGTATTCAATGAATGAAGAGTGTCTATCGCAACGTGGTTGGAGTGATATTCCTTTGCCAACGGCTCAACCTTCAGTACCGTAAATCAATTCCAAGTACCGTTCCTCACGATCATTGAACGCAGAATTCACTATGCTTCCAAACTCAGCGGCTTCGCGCCCCAACTGTTCGGGGGCACCCGATAAAGGGTCATGGCCGGACAATCGGAAACTGCTCGGTGCGAGGGGGCCAAAAAGAAGGGCCCGTTCGAGGCCTGGCCATTCAGAAGGATTCGGCTCGACTCCGGCAGCACGAGCAAAGTCGACTGCGATCAGGTTCATGCGTGTTTTCTGAGACAATCCCCTGCGGGCACGGTAGGCGGCAACGCCCGTTTCGAGCTCAGATTGAGAAGGTCCCTTAATGGCGCCGCCCCATGAATATGCGACCCACCGTGCTTGAAGTTCGATGGGAACGAAGTACCCACCGGCCTGATCCCACATGCCGAGGAATGCTAGGCCGGGAAGGTCCGGATTGAATGTGTGTTTGTACAGATCAGCGTGGTGCTCATCAAGATCGAGAGTCTCGCGGATTTCATCGCTGAGAAATGGAAGGTCGAGGTTGAACCCGGTTCCAAAGATAATGCCATCGAAGTCCTGTTTGGTTCCGTCAGCAAAGGCAACCGTTCGCCCATCGACGTTCTCCATCCACGGATGAATATCAATCTTTCCTTCAGCAACTAAGGGTAGATACTGCTGATTGAGCGTCACGCCAGCGTCGAAAAGGTCATCGGCAGGCTTTGGGGCGCCGTATTGTTCAGGACTTCCACCAGCTTCAATGACAATTTCTTTCAGTTGGCGACTGACCTCGGCAGCTGGTAATGCCTCCTGCGCTAGCGCTCCGTAGCGGGTAAATATCTTGTGATCACTGGGAACACCGGCAGCAAACTTTGGCAGGACATAGCGTTGGCGCCGTTGGGTCAATGCCACATGCGCGGCACCTATTGCTGGTAGATCGCTTGCGATCTCAAGCGCGCTCACTGCGCACCCGCAGACGAGGATGGACTTGCCGCGATAACGTTCAGGTTCCTTGTAGGAATACGTTGAGATCACGCCCTCTGAGCCGGTAAAGGTGTCCATTCCTGGGACATCCGGGATAGAGGGTGAGTGGAAGCGACCGGTCGCGATGACAACACGCTGGAATTCTTCAGCCCCGCCAACGTACTCAACAGTCCATCCGTTATCTGTTCGGCGTAGTTCTCTCACCTCCGTGCTGAATCGAATCCGTTCCAATATATTGAATTGAGCGGCGTAGGTTTCGAGGTACTCGTGGACCTCAGTATTTTTTGGGAACACTGAATCGCTCGCAAATGGCATGTCACTAAATGCGGTCAATACCCGGCTCGTGTTGGTGTGCAAATTTGGCCAGACTCCATTCTGACCCTCAGGACCCGACCACTGTCCACCGAGGACGGAAGACCTCTCAAAGATTACGGGGTCGAAGCCTTCAGAAATGAGATATCGGGAGATTGCGATGCCCGCTGGACCGGCTCCGATGACACCAACGCGTTCCATTGCTGCCTGACCCTCTCTATGAGGAATTCATCTGAATTCCTACTCCACATCTCGCATTGGAAGTGGTCAAGCAACCTAAAGCTTTGAAAGACCATGTCTGATACCAACTTTACACGGAAATCGATTGGGAATGACCGTTTCGGAAAGCCTGACAACTTCCGCTCGAGCCCCATACTTGAAAGTACGCCAAGGATCTCGCCTATCGCGTGCTCCTGGACCACGCCCCAGACACACAAGAAACGGGCTCCAAATGTAATCCTCGAAACCCGTTGCGCTGTAATACTTTTTGTGAGTGGGCGATACAGGAATCGAACCTGTGACCTCTTCCATGTCAAGGAAGCGCGCTAACCCCTGCGCCAATCGCCCTAGATGTTGCGGGTTTTTGAGTTTTTCGAGGTGGAGACGGGATTTGAACCCGTGTACACGGCTTTGCAGGCCGTTGCCTCGCCTCTCGGCCACTCCACCATGACGGTGTGAATTACACCCTCGAGCGGACGACGGGATTCGAACCCGCGACCCTCACCTTGGCAAGGTGATGCGCTACCAGCTGCGCTACGTCCGCGTGCTTGAGCGAATCCGAAGATTCGGTCTCAAGCGACAGCAAACCTTATCCAACTGCCTTCGCGGGTCCCCACGCGGTCACCTTGAACGCAGACGGCAGGCTATGGGCATGGCACTGGAACCCATGGCGCGATTCGGGAATGTCTTTGCCCGCGGTTTGATTCAGGTGTCCGAAGACTTGAGGGATCTGGAACGGGGAGGGCGCTGGGCGGTCGCAGTGCCATTTCAAGGAGCTCCCATGCTGGCCCAGTTTTCAGATTGGTCCAGTGAGTTGCCCGATCAAGGTCAAATTGGTGTTTGGGGTGGAGTGCCCGTAGGGGATTGGCAAAGCTCGGTTGATCGAGATACCTATGTAGAGAGTGTGGAGAGCACTCGTGAGCGCATTGCACGTGGCGATGTTTACCAAGCGAATATTTGTCGAGTCCGAAGCGCCCCCTTACCTTCCGAGGCTGACGTGTTGGCGCTGGACATGATCCTCCAGCAAGGCAATCCTGCACCGTTTAGTGGCGCGTTGCGACTTCCTTCACAGGGGATTCATATTGCGTCTGCGAGTCCTGAACTATTCCTCTCTCGCTCAGATGATGTGATCTCCTCGGGACCAATTAAGGGCACTGCCGCAGATGCATCGGGGCTGAGCGAAAAGGATCGCGCAGAGAACATCATGATTGTTGATCTAGTGCGCAACGACCTATCGCAATGCGCGGTGACGGGAAGTGTTCACACCGTGGCACTACTAGAGGTTGAGCAGCACCCAGGTTTGGTCCAATTGGTCTCGAAAATTGATGCGACATTAATCGAGGGCACCACGTGGTCTGATCTGTTTTCAGCAACTTTTCCACCTGGGTCAGTGACAGGGGCGCCGAAGATATCTGCGTTAGAAATTATTAGAGAGTTGGAACCAGCGCCTCGCAGTTTCTATTGCGGTGCATTTGGTTGGATTGATGCTGAAAATAAAACAGCACAACTGGCAGTTGCCATTAGAACTTTTTGGTTTGATCGGGGCGAGCTCAAATTTGGAACGGGCGCAGGCATCACTTGGAACTCTGATGCCCATGCTGAGTGGGAGGAGACAGAATTGAAGGCTAGGAACCTCACAAACTTGGCCGCGAAAGTGAGCAAAACGCCATGAGTGAGAATTGCCCAACATTTTGGCTCAACGGTGAGTTCACCGATCAACCAATGATTTCGGCATCGAATCGAGGGCTGCTTTCGGGTCAGGGCGTTTTTGAAACCCTCAAAGTTGCCAATGGGAAGCCGCAGTTTGTGCATCGGCATCTGGACAGACTGATGCATTCCTGTCACTTGCTCAACTGGCTGGCGTTGGATGCAGATGCGATTGCAACTGGAATTCGAAGTCTGATTCAAGTCAATGCTGTGCCCGACATCGAATACCGCCTTCGAGTTACGTGCACAGAAGAGGAGGCATCGGCAATCTCTGTATTAATAAGTATGACTCGATTAAGCCCCTGGCCCGCAACAACCAGCTGCACTCTTGTCCCATGGGTGAGGAATGAAAACTCAGCATTGACCGGGATCAAGACAACTTCATATTTTGAAAATATTCTTGCCATGAATTGGGCGCAGGATCGCGGCTTCTCTGAAGGCCTATTTGCTAACAGTCGGGGAAATCTCTCTGAAGGCGCGACTTCAAATATTTTTGTTGTGATCGGCGGGGAGGTTGTGACTCCGTCACTTGCTAGTGGAGTGTTGCCAGGAATAACACGAGGCGTCTTACTCGACCATGGCTTGGCTCGCGAAGATGAACTGTCACTGGACGTTCTGGAAGATTGCTCGGAAATATTTCTTACTTCGAGCACGCGCGGCGTGCATTCTGTGGAGCGGTGCGGCGAGCGACTCATGGCCGCATCTCGGCCCCTCACCGAGAAGGTCTCTGCCGAATACGCGCAAACAGCTGCCCGCGAAATGAATTGAGCGGCACCCCCGAAGGAGTGCCGCCCGATTCGATGCTGCGCGGGCGTGTTTAGCGGCCCGTGTACTTACGTGCAGTGGAGAACCTCAACCACTGGCCGGCTACACCTGGAGCTGTTCCAAGGACGGTGCAAGTTCCCTTGCTCTTGATGCGCAGGGTCACGGAACCGTTATTGGGATAGAGAAGTTGGCAGTTCTTCTTTCCAGCTTTCTTGAGCTTCCAGGTGATGTTCTGCCCAGCATTGGTGTCCTGCTGTCCTGGGGATTCAAGAACGAGCACGCGGCCCACCTTGTATCGGCCTGAAGGTGGGGCAGACAGGGTTGCAACCTGTGTACCCGGAACCAGGTTGATGGTGTAGCCATATGTCACGGGTGCGTATCCGTTACCTCCGGCACTGGATGCCTTCATGTTGCAGACTCCGGAGCCTGAATTGACCTGCAGGTTGAGACCCGAGACAACACAGGGACCTGTTTCACTCAACGTAACAGGTGCACCGGAAAGCGTGCTGGCTTGGAACGTGAAGTTGGACCCATTGCCCATGTTGTAACTGCCCCCGTTAGCCCATGCTCCCCAGCCAGGTTGCACCAGAGTGATTACATCGGATGCCGCTGGCGCGCCAACGATCGTAATAACTTCACTTGTGGAGCCTGAACCCCCTGAGGTGGTTGTATAGCTGGCGCCGAGGGTTACCTGTCCGGCAACGTTGGGTGTCCAATTAAAGGTCGCCGTGCCGTTGACAAGTGGGATTGATGCGCTGATCGGTGCGCCATTAATTGTGAAACCAACTGATCCTTTGACTGATGACGGATACACGGAAGCCTTGAGCGTGACAGGCGTGCCTTGGTTAAATGTTGGCGGAGCAGAAATCGAAATAGTGTCTCCACTCGGAGTCGCGATCAAGGTGTCTTGATTTGATGACGAAGCAGTTGCGAGGCTGCCAGCAGATGGCTGGTACGTGGCTTTAAAGATGTATGAACCAGCAGTCTGCGGGGTCCAGTTGAAGTAGGCATAGGACTGTCCTGCCCCCGGTCCATTGGTTAACCCCATGGTTGTGATGGTTGCGTTGTTGCCATCGGTGATGACAACCTGACCCGGAGGGTTGTATTGACTCCCACCAGAACTGGTCACCGTTGCTGTGATGACGACCGCCTGCCCTAATTTGGCCGTATTTGGTGCACTGATGGCTGTAGTCGTGCCAACTACCCCGCCGATTGTCAGGGGAACTGTGTTTGACACTAGGAGTCCGGTGCTTTGATCTGCAACACCGAGGACCAACTGACTTGCTGTCGAAGGGGTATTGAATGTGAAGAATGCTTTAGGGTCTCCCAAGCCAGCGGTCACGTAAGCGTAGCCCTGACCTGTGGCGTCCTGCAAAACAAGATTGCCTGCGGGTGGGCTAGCGAGAGTGAAAGTCACCTGCTGTGAAGGGCTCGCGCTGGAAGGACCAGAAAGCGTGCTGGCCGCTTGTGCAGCAGGCGCTGCGATGGCGAGGCCAGATCCGACGAGCGCAATAGTTGAAATAGTGGTGGCAACTTTGCGCCACGGGTGGGTCAATGACATGTGTTCTCCTGTAACGAGGGTTTTAGGTTCTTGTGCAACCAACATTTGTATAACTAACAACGATAACCCCAAAAGGCTCATTTCCGCGTATTTGGACGCTGGGTCCAGTCCTGGTGGCTGATGTGTAGTAAAGGGACGGGAGCGGGTACGGTTGGTTCACATTCGGGCGATTGGCTCAGTGGTAGAGCACTCGCTTCACACGCGAGGGGTCACTGGTTCGAACCCAGTATCGCCCACCGAATTCAATGA
>Ga0181607_10006103_pt1 | contig 10125 bp, 9 predicted proteins | sample 041ome_9_FD_132420 | JGI IMG/M metagenome (GOLD analysis project Ga0181607, IMG submission 132420) | Coastal salt marsh microbial communities from the Groves Creek Marsh, Skidaway Island, Georgia - 041413US metaG (megahit assembly) | ecosystem: Environmental > Aquatic > Marine > Intertidal zone...
CTTTTGATGCGGGCGGGGTCAACGCGCCGACGGGCTATTTCCTGCCCAAGGAACAGAAAATCCCGCGCATCGATCTGACCGCGATCACAATGCGGTCCGGCAAACCGATCTACCGCAACCATCAGATGGTGCCCGATACCGACCACCAGCCGTTGCCGCGCCTGTGCCACGAGGCTGTTCTGTATAACCGGATCAGCGAGATCGGCCTGAAGGTCCATGACGTGCGCTTTCCGACCTGGGGGGCAGCCGTCAGCTGCGTCATTCAGGTTGATTACCCGCGACCGGGATTCGTCAATGATGCGTTGATGCAGACCATGGGGTCGCCGTGGCTGAATACCAAGATGGTCGTGGCGGTCAGCCCCGATACCGATATCTCGAGCGCGGAGGCCGTCTATCGCGCCATTGCGACCCGTGTTGACCCGGCCCGCGATATTTTCGTCGTGCCGGGGACGCGGGGCTCGCTGTACGAGCCGTCGGGTGAACTTATTCCCGGCCATGAACCGTGGCGCACCGTCGGCAAGATCGGCATCGATGCGACCGCCAAGCCGCATCGGGGCGAGACCGACTTTACCGAAGCATTCCCCCTGAACTGGGGCAAAGTGAAACTGGAGGATTACCTGTCATGACCGAAGAAACACCTTTCATTCCCTATGCCGACCGCGATGCGCTTCCTGATCCGCTCAAGGCGCCGCTTGAAGCCTATGAAGCGCGGATGGGGTTCATGCCCAATGCGCTGAAGCTCTATATGCACCGGCCCGAATTGTTGAGCTGTCTCATTCAGCTCAACAACACGGTGATGCGCGATCCGTCGAGCCATCTCGATGCCGGGCTGAAGCGGCGGATTTCAGCCATCTGCAGTTTTCTCAATCAGAGTGCCTATTGCGTCGCCCATAACACCAATACGCTGATGGCCGATGCTGAAGACGACAGTGAAGGCTGGGACTTCAAGGCCGAAGACATCGCCAGGCTGCTTGACCCGGCTTATGCACCCGACGACCCGGCCGAGAAGGTCGCCATCGAATACGCCCGCGCCGCGACCATCGACCATGCGAACGTGCCGCGCGAACTTCTCGACAGGCTGGCGGCTTGTATGACACCGCCGCAGGTCGTCGAACTTGCCTGTGTGGTCGGCTTCTGGAAAATGTACAATTCGGTGCATGAAGCGATGCATATTCCGGTCGAAGCCGCGCTTCAGGGCAACGTGGCATTTCTCGACGCATGAGCGCTGCGCATGAGGTGACCACGACGTCGCGGCCGGAATTCCTCGACCCCGACGGCAGTGACCGGACATTCCGCGCGACCGTTTATGATCTGCTGGCCGTTGGGGCCCGCATGCAGGACGTGCGCGACCACCTGGCCGCCGGTATCGGGGTGAGCGGCCCGCAATACGCTATCCTGATGGCCATCTTTCATATGCAGTCGGAGGCGGAGGGGGCAGGCGTGCGGGCCGTGGGGCGGAGGCTTCACGTCAGCGGGCCGTTCGTGACCGCGCAGGCCAACCGGCTGGTCGAGCTCGGCCTTGTCGAGAAACGCCCGAACCCGGCGGACGGGCGCGGCGTCCTGCTGTGTCTGACGGCGGAGGGCCGCCGGCGGATATCGCATGCGGCGCCCGTCATCCAGGAGGCAAATGACTCGTTTTTCGCCGCACTGAGCAAGGTCGATTTTCTCGTCCTCGGCGATATCGCAGCGCGGCTGGAGAAAAGCTCGGAGCAGGCGGTTAAGCGACATAAAGGCCCTACTGATAAGTGATCTGGACAGGATGGTGAACTCGCGTCTATTGAAATACCCAACGGCGGAGGTGGCGGGTGCTCTGTACCCTGTGCTCCGGGGAATGGTCGCTTCTTCCGATAGACATCCCTGGTCCGGCATGTCATGAACCGGCTGAGTTTTTTGGCCGGTTTATTGTCGGCATTTTCCGATTGTCAGGCGTTTGTCAGCACCAAATTCATCCATCCCGGACGCAAAACCGGCCTCTGACTGGCCGCTGATTATCTGTCTGGGTCTTGTCGCCGCGCTGGCGCCATTATCGATCGATATGTACCTGCCGAGTTTCTCGGCTATCGCGGCGGAATTCGGAGCGAGTGCCGCGCAGATACAGTTGACGCTCAGCGGTTACATGATCGGGTTTACGCTCGGGCAGCTCGCCTATGGCCCGCTTTCCGACCGGTTCGGGCGGAAATACGTGCTGCTGTCGGGGATAACCCTGTATGTCGCCATGACGATCCTGTGTGCGACAGCGGTCGATGCGGAGACACTCGCGGTATATCGCTTTTTTCAGGCGATTGGCGGCGGCGCGGGGACAGTCCTGTCCCGTGCAATTATCCGCGACCGGTATGACGGCGCGCAGATGGCCCGGGTTATGTCGCTGATGCTGACGATCATCCTGTTTGCGCCGATGATAGCCCCCGTGATCGGCGGTTATGTTCTGATCTGGTTCGGCTGGCGCGCGGTGTTCTGGACGCTCGTATTCTTCGGCACGCTGGCAATCTTTGTGGTCGTGTTCGGTATCAGGGAAAGTCTGCCAACGGAACGATGCAGCACGCCCGGGTTCAAACCGATATTGCGCGGTTATGCCGACGTTCTCGCGCATCGCCAGGCAATTGGATATATCCTGACCGGTGGTATTACATTCGGCGCCCTCTTCGCGTTTCTGTCGGGTGCCCCTTTCGTGTTTATCGATTTCTACGGCGTTGCACCGGAGCATCTCGGGTTCATTTTTACCCTGAACGTTCTGGGGGTAATGGCGGGAGGCTGGCTTAACAGCAAGCTGGTCATGACCGAGGGCGTGTTTCAGATGTTCAAGGTCGGTGTGTGGCTGCTGTTTGCGGGGGCGGTCGCGCTTTTCGCCCTTATCGCGACGAATGTCTGGGGGATGTGGGGGGTAATCCTCGGCATTGTCTTCTTTACGCTGCCGTTGAGCCTGATCAACGCGAATGCCGCGGCCGGTGCGCTTGAATATTTCCCGAAAAATGCCGGAACGGCGTCAGCGGTTGTCGGATCCGTACGCTACGGGTGCGGAGCGGTCTCAGGTATATGCGTCGGCCTGCTCCACGACGGAACTCCGATGCCGATGGGCTGGGTTATCCTCGGGTGTGCAGGTTTGAGCGTTGTTTTTCTGATAACGCTGCTTCGCCAGCGCTAGGGCCTATGCCGATTGCTGTCAGGCGCGGGGCCAGACCTGCGGGCATTGTTCGCCGAGCAGGCTGAGCGGGTCGCCATCATTCAGCGTGCGGTCGAAGATGAGCGGCGCATCAGAGCGGTTCTGCCAGCGGATATCGTCTCCGGCATAGCGCAGAGATAATGCACGCCGGCTGTTTTCGGTATTGCTGTTACCGGATGACGAATGCAGCGTCAGGCCGTGGAATATGATGATGTCGCCGGGATCGGTTTCCATCAGCACGGTCGGGTATTCGTCAGGATTGTTCTCGATATCGGGCACGGTCGCAATCAGGTCATCCCGGTTGAAGCTGTCGACAGGAACGTTCTCGCCGATTTTTACCGGCTGAAACAGCTTGCCCCATTTGTGTGACCCCTTGGCAAAGCGCAGGGCGCCGGTGTCTTCGCGGGTCGCATCCAGCGAAAACCAGATGCTGGCGAGCTGATCGCCCTTGATGGAAAAATACGGCATGTCGTGATGCCAGTATGTCGGGGCAGGGGCCCCGGCTTCCTTGATGAGGAGATGCTCGTCGTACAGGTCGAGGCGGGCGGCATCGAAAATCTCGGCAGCCACCTGCGCGGTCGGTCCCTCGAACAGGAATTTTCGGAACGGCTCGAACCGGTTGAAAAGCCGGTGGTCAGTGTAATAGCGCGGTGCGCCTTCGGGGCCGTAACTCTTGGAAAACTGGCCCGGCGATGCAACAGCCTGCTCGAACCCCTCCGCGACGGTTTCCAGCCATTCCGGAGGCAGAAAACCGCGCAGACATACCGCGCCGTCTTCATGGAAGGTGCGGATATCGTCTTCGCTGATCACGCGCTCGAGGGTTTCAGCCATTTACTTCACTCCGTTCGTGGATGGATCATTTTGCCGCAGCAATCAGGGTTGTGCAATTGTTGGTGTGCGGGGCCGGTATTTAGCCGGGCATCGAGCGGTTGGACCCCGAACCACCACGCAACCAGAGAGCCGGTAGATGGCTCCCTGAGATATTCGTCGCCGGACCTGCAAAGGACTTGGTCGATATCGGGCTCCGCAGAAGAGAGAATGTCCCGGGTGGTCTGTTGGCGATCCCGGTTTTTGTGTAAGGATGAACGATGAGCCCCGCCCGCCTTACCGTCCTTTCCTGCACGTTCCTCGTCCTCAACCTGCTGGCCTTCATGACTGTGGCTGCGGTTTTGCCCACCCTCATTGCCGAATGGGGGATGAGCAATTCGCGTGCAGGCTGGCTGGGTGGTGTGTTCTTCGCTGGATATCTCGTCGCGGTGCCGGTTCTTGTGCCGCTGACCGACCGGATACCACCCAAGCGAATATGCCTGATCTCGACCGTGCTCGGCGCCGTCGTGTCCCTGGGGTTTGCGCTTCTTGCGAGTGGTTTCTGGTCAGGGATGATCCTGCGCTTTCTGGCCGGGGTGGCGATGGCGGGGGCATATATGCCGGCGCTTAAAATACTTGCAGACAGTCTGGAAGAGCCCTGGCGTAGCCGTGCATCGAGCTATTACACGTCGGTTTTCGGCATCGGCACGGCAATCTCTATTTTTGCCGGTGGCGGATTGGCAGACCTCTATGGCTGGCGTTACGCGTTTGCCGCGGCGGGTATCGGCAATGTGATCTCGCTGGTTATCGGTTACCTCTGGCTGCCGACCGGCAAATCCGATCCGAATGTCCGTCGTGGCCTTCTTGTCGATTTCAGACCGGTATTCAGGAACCGTGCGGCGATGGGTTACATCCTTGCCTATGCCGGCCACCTCTGGGAGGGGTTCACCAACCGCATCTGGATGGTTGCCTTCCTGACCTGGTATGTCCTTCAGCAGCCCGGCTCCCCGATGTTTACGACGCCCGTCGTGGTGGCGACGCTGGTCGCATTATGCGGCGTTCCGGTCTCGATGTTCGCGGGAGAGCTCGCCGCCCGCAGGAACCGTAGAAAGGTACTGTATTCAATTTATGCCGCGGCCCTGATCATGGGATTGTTGCTCGCTTCGACGCCGCTGACAGGTATGCCGCCGAGCCTCGTTGCCGCAATAGCGATCGTGTATGGCATGGCGCTATATGCCGATACCGGCACGGTGACGGCGGGCACGGTAACCTCTGCTGACCCTGCATTGCGCGGGGCGACGATGGCGGTGCATGCGATGCTGGGGTTTGTCGGGGCAACGCTGGGCCCGGCGACGGCGGGTATCGTGCTGGATTTTGCCGGCGGGCGGGACGACCCCGTGGCCTGGGGGTCTGCATGGCTCGTCGGTGTGTCAGGTGGCGTATTTGCCGCTTTCGCGCTTCGTGTCTTCGGGCGCCCCGTCCGCGTAAAGGGGTAACCTAAGCGGCGCGTTTTCCCGCGTGGGAAGAGGTTATCTTCAGCTTGTGGCCCGACGGTGCCCGGATATAGAACGATGAATGGATTGAGCCGGAAGTGATCTCTGACGGTTCGAAGTCTTTCTTCGCGTATTTTTTCTGCGCCTTTTCAATATCGTCGACCATGATATCGAATGGGGCCGCTGTGCCTTTGCGAACCGGTTTGTCCCTTTTCGAGACGATCAGATGCGTGCCGCCACGCAGTTCGAGCACGCCGAAATTGTCATTGCGGAAAATACCGCGCAGGCCGAGTGCTTTGAAGAATTCGATCGTGTCGTCGACCGTGTGGGTTTCGATCCGCACGTGACCGATCGCCACCGGCGGCCGGCGATCTTTTGCGACCGTTTTCTTCTTGTCTCCGGTCTTGGGGGGCGACTTCCTGGTCTTGGTTTCCGCTTTTGACATTTTGTACCTCGGTAGATGCGCGCTGCTTACTTATCTGGCGTCGGTGCTGGGGAAGACAAGGGTTCTCGGTGAAACACCAGCGGTCCGGCGTTGCGTCGATAGGTCGGCCCGTCTGCAATCGGGGCCGACACGGTACCGAATTCGCCACCCGCCAGCCCGCTGAACGAAAAGATCAGGCCCTCGCGCAGCGGCCAGTGAGTATCTGCCAGTCGCCAGCTGTCATTGCCTGCATAAGAGAGTTCGAACTCCCGTCCGTGGAAACGGCCGATAAGGGAAGGAGTTTCTACCGTTGCGGTGAAAGAAACCGGGCCGTAGGCGGGATGGATGTAGTGACCGGTATAGGTATGGGGCAGCCGGTCCGGCGCGATGGTGGCAGACGAGGGCGGTTTCGGTTTCTGCGGTTTTCGCCCGCCGCCGAAGTGGGCGATCCAGTCGGTCCGCGGTGCGGCGGTCAGGCAGTCCAGCGCTATCTGTGAGACGATCCGTGCAACGGGCGTCTCGCCGGACATATTGGTGAGGACGATAACGCCGGATTTCCTGTCCGGCAGCAGAGAGAGCCGCGCGCCGTAGCCGTCGATGAAGCCGGGATGAAAGGCGAGGCGCTGGCCGTGCCATGACGACAGTCTGAGGCCGAGTCCATATGAGCCGGCTTCCCGCGCGGTGAGCGAGTTGACAGCGGCCGCGGGCAGAGCCCGCCTGCCATCGATGATACCGTTACCGGCCAGTGCCTGCGTGTATTTCAGCATGTCGTTGATGGAGGCATAGAGACCGGCGGCCGGCGCAACGGGATCGGTATCCCTCAGCGGCAGGGATATTCTGCCTTCTGCGGCCGGAAAATACGGTGACGCGCGGTTCCGGGTTTGCCGGAAACCGGCAAGCGTGGTGACGGTCTCCATCATGCCGACTTTGTCGAGGATTTCTGCGGCTATCCAGTCATTCCAGGTTTTGCCGGTCGCGGCTGACAGGGCGATACCAGCCACTGCGAAGGAAACATTGTTGTATTGAAACGCATCGCCACCCTTCGCAAAACGCGGCAGCATCGCGAGGCGCCTCGGGAGTTCCTGCCGGTCGTAGCTATCGAGATACCAGAGCGCATCGTGGCGCGGCCAGCCCGAGGTATGCGACAGCAGGTGCCGTAGCGTTACGTCGCCGGGGAAATAGTCCAGCAATTGTCGGACGGGTCGGTCGATCGACAGGCGGCCCTCCGCCGCGGCGATGGCGATACCGAGTGCGGTGAACGATTTGGTGAGCGAGCCTGTTCCGAAAACCGTCCCCGTGGTGACGGGCAGGCGGTTATCTGTGTCGCGGATACCGTATGTACGGCGGAGTATGATTTGTCCGCCCTCTACCACGCCGAGGGCCATACCCGGTACTTGCCAGGCTTTCATTGCCCGCTTCGCATCGTCGTTGAGCGCGTTGCAGGTGAACCCTGCCGCGGGGATGGAGAAAGCGACGGGGAGAATAAGAAGAGCTGAAACAGCGATCCGAAGGGGCACGGCGTATAGCATGCGGGGATCATCGCATGAATCGGTTGCGATCTGGGGCTCCGATGAGGGGGTGTTGATTTGTATAAATATTTTAGCTACAAAATTTATATAATTATCTTATGGAATAATTCCCCCCATGCCTGATAGCTCCATGGTCACTGACGACTGGCATCTGCCCCCAACGATAAACCGCGCCGCGTTGCGCGATGCTGACGGGGGCGATACGGAATTCCGCCGGATGATCTACGGCATTTTCACCATGACGGTGAATTTCGACCGGATCCGTGAACAGATGGCGATGTCGCTCGGTCTGTCGGGGATCCAGTATCATATCCTGATGGTTGTCGCGGAACTCTCGGAAGAGATGCCGGTCACGGTTACACTCATTGCCGACCGGCTACATACGTCAGGCGCCTATGTCACGATGGAGAACAAAAAGCTGATGGGACAGGGCTTTCTCGACAAGCAGCCCAACCCGGAGGACGGTCGAAGCGTCCTCATCAGCCTGACGCAGGAAGGGCGCGATGCGATCGACGCGTTCGCCCCCCACTTGCAGGCGATAAATGACGAATTGTTCGACGGGATAGGACCGGAGACCTTCGAACAGTTCCGGGGGATCGTCGATCACATGACCCGCACAAGCAACCGCGCGGCAGAGCTCGCTGAAAACCTCGCCCGCGACCATACCCAGATTACCGATGCACCGATGAGCGCAATCGGGCGCTGACACGCAAATAAAATACCCATACAGGAGTCATCAATGCTCAAGACAGGACAACAACACCTCGAATCTCTCCGCGACGGACGCCGGGTTTATATCGGCGACGAACTTGTCGAGGATGTGACAACTCACCCGGCATTTGCGAACGCGGCAAAGTCCTTTGCGATGATCTACGACCGCAAGCGTGACCCTGAAAATATCGACGTGATGGCCTATGAGGATGAAGACGGCGAGCTGTCATCGTCCTGGTTCCTCAAAGCGAAAACGCGGGACGATCTGCGCCGCCGGCGTGAGACCCATCGCCGCGTTGCGGAATGGACATGCGGCCTGATCGGCCGCTCGCCGGATCATGTTGCGAGCTTCGTCACGGGACTCCTGTGGAAACCTGACCTGTTCGAGGACAATCTGAGAGGGTCAGCCGCGCACCTCGAAGCCTATTATGATTACATGCGCAAGAACGATACTTTCGCCTGCTACACCGTCCTGCCGCCGCAGGGCGCGCGCCAGCCGGAGCTGTACCAGCGTGAAGGGCTGACCGTACCGACGCTGCGCGTCACCGCCGAAGACAAGGAGGGTGTCACCCTGAACGGGATGAAGATGCTCGGCACGTCCGCTGTGTTTTCGAACGAAACCTGGGTCGGCAACCTGTTGCCGCTGGGCGAGGAACAGGCGGCGGAAAGTGTTACCTGTGCGGTGCCGCTCAACTGGGCCGGCGTGACCATCTGGACTCGCAAGCCGTTTGAGCGGTTCGCGGTATCCGAGTTCGACGCGCCGTTTGCGTGGAAGTTCGATGAGACGGATTCGATGGTCATCTTCGAAGATGTCAAAGTTCCGTGGGAGCGGGTGTTTACGCATAACAACGCAGCGCTGTCGCGGAACATTTATTTCGAAACGCCGAGCCATGCGATGGGCAATCATCAGTCCAATGTGCGATTCCAGGAAAAGCTGAAACTCATCATCGGCATTGCGCGCCGCTCGGCAGAGATCAACAACGTCCTTCAGGTTCCGGCCGTCCGCGATACGCTCGGCAAGCTGGCCGCCGCCGAAGCGGGGCTAGGCGCCATGATCTCCGGCCAGATCGAGGATGCCGAGGAAATGGTTCCGGGACATCTCAGCATCAACCGGCGCCACATGTATGGCGCACTGCACTGGTGCACCCAGAATTACGCGGATATCTGCGAAACGGTGCGGGAGCTCATGGGCGGTGGACCGTTCCAGATGCCGGCCGATATTTCCGTCATTAACAATCCCGAGCTGAAACAGAAGTTCGAAACCTACTGGTCGGTGCCCGGGCAGTCGGCGATCGAACGGATGAAGTTCCTGAAAATGGGCTGGGACCTGCTCGGCAGCGACTTTGCCGGAAGGCATCAGCAGTATGAACGGTTCTATGCCGGGCCCGCCTTCATCAACACCCTGTACAGCTTTATCAACTGCCCGTGGGATGAGATGACCGGCACGGTCGACCGTGTGCTGGCCGGATATGACGTGCCGCTGTCGGGTGAGATGCGTCACATGGCGGCGGAGTAATCTTTACCGCCGACTTGCCGGGCTTCGTCTGCGCGGCCTAGTATCCGGCTCCACCAATTTGCCGGGAAAAAGAGCATGTCAGACGAAATCCGCGATCAGCTTGCACCGACGGGCGTCCTGCGCGCAGGGATCAACATGGCCAACAAGCTGCTGGTCACGGGCGCGACGCCGTCGGGCGATCCGGATGGTGTCGGACCGGAATTCGCCCGCCATATTGCGGATGGCCTCGGCGTTCCTGTATCGTACGTGCAGTTTCCGACCCCGGGCGAACTGGCGGATGCGGTGACAGAAAATGTCTGGGATATCGGCCTGATCGGCGCGGAGCCCACACGCGCCGAGAAGATCGCGTTCACCGCCGCTTATGTGGAAATCGAGGCGACGTACCTTGTGCCGGAGGGCTCCCCGCTGAACACGATCGAAGACGTCGATGCCGAGGGCGTGCGTATCGCGGTGTCGGGACGCAGCGCGTATGACCTGTATCTTTC
>Ga0181607_10006107_pt1 | contig 10123 bp, 8 predicted proteins | sample 041ome_9_FD_132420 | JGI IMG/M metagenome (GOLD analysis project Ga0181607, IMG submission 132420) | Coastal salt marsh microbial communities from the Groves Creek Marsh, Skidaway Island, Georgia - 041413US metaG (megahit assembly) | ecosystem: Environmental > Aquatic > Marine > Intertidal zone...
CCCAAATGGCAGGGAGCAAATTGTGAGTAAAACCGAGCGAACCACCGCCTCGTTAGATCAAGAACCTTACTACCTACCCGTTGGCGATGAGGTTGCACTTTTTACCGCAGCCTATGCGCAGCGATTACCAATCTTACTCAAGGGCCCTACGGGATGCGGAAAGACGCGATTCGTCGAATACATGGCGTACCATCTATATCGAGGCGAGCAAGCATCCAAATATCAGCAATCGCTTGCGTACCCATTGCAGACGATCGCCTGTCACGAGGATCTTTCGGCGACGGATTTGGTTGGACGTTATTTATTACAGGGCGATGAAACGGTTTGGCAGGATGGCCCGCTAACGCGCGCGGTTCAAGAGGGTGCAATTTGTTACCTCGACGAAATCGTAGAGGCCCGCAAAGACTCCACCGTGCTCATTCATTCGCTCACTGACCATCGACGCATTTTACCCATTGAAAAACGTGGCTTGATCCTAGATGCACATACCGATTTCTTATTGGTCATCTCGTATAACCCAGGTTATCAAAATGTTTTAAAGGATTTAAAAACGAGTACGCGACAACGCTTTGTTGCGATTGACTTTGATTATCCTTCTAAGGACACCGAAGCGGCGATTATTGCTCATGAAACTGGCATAGATGAAGTCAAGGCCTCCTACTTGGCCGAGCTCGGCGCTGCTGTGCGAAATTTACGGGATCACGGTTTCGATGAGGGGGTGAGCACCAGACTGCTCATTTACGCGGCTCAGATGATGGTGGCTGGTGTGGCGCCGCTGCGAGCCTGCGATGTGGCGGTTTGTCGGGCGGTCTCCGATGACGTGGAAGTACAAGCGGCATTGACTGCTGTTGCAGCTGCAATTTTCCCAGAAGACCCTAGCTGAAGGCGGTTGTGCTGAGTGGATGTTTATCATCAACTTTTAAAGCAACACGAGCCAACGGCTGCGGCTTACCGTGAGATTTTAACCACGCTGGATTTAAGCGGCACCCAACAAACCGCCTTCGACACTGTGGTCGAGCAGTTAACCCATTCTGGTTGGCATGGATTTGAGGTTACTCGTGCCTGGCTGTCGCTGGCGCCTAAGATCGTGGTCAATGGAGATCCTAACGATTGGCTCATCAAAGCTGATACCGCCTTGAGGTTTGCGAAGCTCAGTGTAGAACCAGCAGTGGCGTATTGGCGGCTAGTCGGAGAGTCTTTAGAGCATGGAGCTGGGCCTAGTCGATTGAGCGTGCTTGAAGACCTAGGGCGTCAGATCCAGAGTCATTACCAGTTTTCTGCGCAAATATTAACGCAAGCACTGCGGGCAGGTGCTGACCGTCTCAAACATGCTAGCCCTTTAAGATTTGATGGCTGGGTGACAGTTGCGACCTTTCTGATACATCAGGATCGCGAATTGTTAGTAGCATTTCTCGCGGAGTCTGAGCCCCTGATTGACGAAGTGCGCTTGGCAGAGCTCCAGCAAGTTAATTCAAGAGCTTTACTCGAAGTCTTGATCAGGCGGCAGTCCCTTGTAGATGCCTTACCCGGGAAACATTTTGATGCTTGGTGGCAGGTGTTAATGAAGCTGGCCGAACAAGCAACTGATCTGAGCGAATTTTTAGACCAGCTTTGTCTCTGCGCTGAGCGAATTAGTCAGGGCGATGTGCTCAGGCAATTGGTTAATCAGATCAATGATTGTCAGTTGGCGACCGCGTTTCTAGAAGTTTGCCGACAACTACCGCTTGATCGACCGGCGCTGTGTATGGAATGGATCGATTTAGGGCTGGCAGCTCATGAGGTCAGCCCGAGGAAAGGCCTCGCATTTTTTCAATTAGCCTCTGCTACCGCCACCGATCACCTTGAGACGCTACGAGGACAGGTCAGGTTCGATGAGCAAAAAAGGCTATTGCAACTCTTCGCTGAAGCGATCTCCGGCTGCCCCCAGCAACTGATCTGCTCAGAGACCGCGGAACACCCGGAGGGTAGATCGTCAACAAATGAAGCCGCGTCAGATCCGTCCGTGATTTTTTTGCCCGAGTCGTTTGCTGAATTTGATCAGGTAGCCGATAACATCGAATTTTATTTTGTCGCGATCTCGCATCAATTAGGTTATCAACAATTTGGGACCTTGCAGCAATTGCCTGGTCTACTGCGCTATTTCAGAACCCAGCCCCTCCCTCGCTTTAGCGGCAGGTTGTTTGCGCTGCTAGAAGCGGCACGTATCGACTGGCAGTGGGCTCACAAGTTTGCAGGCGCTAGCGGGCAGTTAAGGCGCCAAAAACAGCATGCGTTGCTAGATTTTCAAACAGCACTTGCGTCCTATTATGGGGATCTTGGATCCGATCAAGCGTCTGGGTTACAAGTGGAGGGTTCGCAAGCTTTGCAACACAAGTCCGGCGAGTCGCAGCGTGGCAGCAGCCTCGGCTCCAGGCGAGAGGCGCAAAATAAACTGGCTGAGGATCACCCACGAAAATTGTTAGAGGTCCTAGTCGAGTTGACCCTTGATATTCCTGTACATCGCCTTGCGCACAGGGACCTTGGAGGGGCAGCGCGTTTGGACGCGCTGCTAAACCCCTTGAGGGAGCAGACGGCAACGCTGAAAACGACGTTAGAGGCGGTATCCTTAATCGGGGGTATGTTGAAGGGCGTGTCGCTGATCGATCTCATCGCTTTGCCTGGTATTGCTTATCGGCGGTATCTGCCCTTGGCGGCGGCGCTCGAGAAATTACCAGCGCTTGAGATGGCCGCAGAGGACGTCACCACGGATTCAGATGACGTTGAGGGCATTGCCATGACGGTGAATCCAAAGGACTTGATGCTTGATGATATGAGTTTTGGCGAAGTTGACTCTGATCAAGCGATGTTGATGACGGAGTTAGCAGAAGTCCCCGAAATAGAGGGTGAACCCGAATTACAGTTGAGTAGTCGCAGTAAACCAGGTGTGGCCGAAGGGGCCCCAGCTACCAAGCAAAAGCCTGCAAGCTTTTATTATGATGAATGGGATTACCACATCAATGATTATCGTCGCCGCTGGTGCCGATTGGTAGAGATACATGATTCAGATGAAAATGTAGATTATTACCGGCAATCGGTGATGGATCATTTAGGCCTGCAAAAGCAGGTGCGCCGGCAGCTCAGTCGACTGAAACCAGAATTATTGGTAAAAGTCAGGGGCTCTCCTGATGGGTGCGATATGGATCTAGAGCGCGCTATCGAGGCTGTGATTGACCGAAAAGCTGGACGCTCGCCCTCTGAGCGGATCTATGTCGAGCGTCATCGGCAGGGCAGGGATGTTGCTGCACTTTTCCTGATAGATCTAAGCGCTTCAACAGACGACAGAATGCCGGATCCAAATGCAGAGCCGCCGCCCACTGAAGAGTATCACGACTTCGATTGGCCCGATGAGCCACCGCCACCATTGCCTGAAGGAGAGAAGATTATCGATCTCGAGAAGCACGCTGTGATTCAGATGACTCAGGCGCTTGAAGCCTTAGGGGATCATTACGCGGTAAGTGGTTTTAGCGGTTACGGTCGGGATCAGGTCGAATATACGGTGTGCAAACGATTCAACGAACCGCTCGATGCGCGTGTCAAAGCAAAAATTGGTGGGCTTAAAGCTTGTCGCAGCACCCGGATGGGGCCAGCCATTCGGCATGCCGCGATGCAACTCAATCAAACGGACGCAAGGATTAAAGCGTTGATTGTTATAAGCGATGGTTATCCTCAAGACCACGATTACGGTGAAGACCGCAACGACCGAGAATACGGTATCCATGATACGATGAAAGCGCTTCAAGAGGCGAAGCAGCAAGGGGTGCAGTCTTTTTGCCTGACCGTCGATCCTTCTGGACACGATTATTTGAGGCTAATGTGCCCGGATCGACAGTATATGGTCATTCAGGATGTAACGCAGTTGCCTAGCGAGCTTTCAAAGGTCTACCGTAGTCTGACAGGATAGCGAAACATGTTAACGCCATTTCACTTGGCTATTGGGGTTCATGATCTTGCGGCTGCGAGGCAGTTTTATCATGAACTACTGGGATGCCCTATTGGCCGGTCCAGCGATCAATGGATTGATTTCAACTTTTTTGGCCATCAGCTCGTTTGCCATCAGGTAGGCACGCCCACCAAGATTCAAGGGCGTAATCCGGTAGATGGGGAAGCGATTCCGGTACCGCATTTTGGTATCGTGTTGACGCTCGCCGAGTTCGCCAAATTTGAGACCTCGCTCAGCACTAAAGGCTGTCAGTTTATGATTGAACCCCAGGTCCGTTTTGCTGGCGAGGCCGGTGAACAGCGAACGCTTTTTATTCGAGATCCCTCTCACAACGTGCTCGAATTTAAGGCTTTTGCCGATATCGACGAGGAGCTGTTTAAGGTCTGAGGTAGATTAATCACATCGCCTGGCTCAAGGGTGAAATGCAGATCCTAGCGCAGTAGTGGTTGTAGGCGTGTTTGTAGGCGTAGGTGTGGTTGTAGATGAGGCTCTATGTAGATGAGCTCTATGTAGATGAGTTCGATGTAGATGAGGCTCTAATAAGAGTGGACGAAAACGTAAAAACTATCAGTGTCCCAGGTCAAGCGTCCGTGAGTTCCCAAACTTGGTACTTGTTGTGTCTTGTGAGTTTCGTAGCGCCGATTGGTATTCAGACGGTTTTGCTACCGTGGTTGGTGGTGGTAGAAATGCAGGCGTCGGGCGCCGCCCTTGGCTTGGTTCAATTTTGTTTACAATTACCGGCAATATTTTTGATATTAGTCGGCGGTCTGCTCGCTGATCGGGTTGATCGCGCTAAGATTTTGATCGTCTCCCACGGGGTCGGTGCTATCCCGCCGTTGGCTTTGGCATTTGGTATTTTTCTTGACGCGCTTAGCCTGCCGCTGATCATGGCGTACGCCATTGCCATGGGCACGCTTACCGCCTTTGCGCAACCGGCAAGAGATGGCATGTTGAATCAAATTGCTCAAGAGCAACTGCAACGAGCGGTTACCATAACCATGGGCTTAACCTTTGGCGGACAGGTTGTCGGTTTTTTACTTGGAGGCACCGCAGAATCATTAGGGCCATCAGTGCTGCTCATTGCTCAGGCACTGGGTATGCTGCTGGGCATTGGCTTTGCGGTCAAACTATTGCCTCTAGGCGTTGCTCAAAGGGCGGCGATTGCGCACCAAAGTCAGACCGGTTCAGGTCTTGCAATCCTAGAGGGGCTGAAATGGGTAGTTGCCTCCTCAAGTATGCTGCCAATTCTGTTACTGGTATTTATGATGAGCCTGCTCTATGGCGGTGCTTACATGGTGCTAGTGCCGGTTGTTGCTCGCGATGCCTATGGGGCTGGTGCTGCAGAGATCGCTCAGTGTTTTGTCGCTTTTGTGGGGGGCACCATTTTGGTGACTTATTTGCTAGTGCAAATAGGCGGTCTGGCCAACCCTCTGCGGGCATTTCCATTGGCATTGGTGGGGGGCGGGGGATGTCTTATTCTCGCATCGATGGCCACAGAGTTTGAATACTTTCTGGCGTCTCTAGTGCTTTGGGGGATGTGCGGAGCGGTTGCGATGAGTATGAGTCGAACGTTGTTGCAGCAAGCTGCGCCAGAAGCCTATCGGTCCCGTGTGTTAGCTATATTCTCTCTGGCTAATTTGGGCGGCATGCCAATCGGTGGGTTGCTGTTGGGTTACAGTTCTTTGGTGTTCGGGGGACAAGCCTCCTTGTGGGCAGTTGCCTTGGCAATGACGTTGGTGGTTGTCATATTTCAGAGCACTCGGACTTTAGGCCTGTGGTCCCAAGAGCCGATCAACGAATCGACGTTGTAATACCGAAGTTAGAGATACATCACCGATTGGGAGATCATAGCCATGACAAAGTTAGTGCAACCCGTCCAACACCAGGCGAAATTTAACGGCGTCGAACTGTGTTGGTTTGAGTGGGGGCAGCCCAAAGCTTCTGAGATCTCAATCCTATTGGTCCATGCGACAGGATTTCACGCTAGGTGTTGGGATCAGGTGATCGCAGCAATGCCTGGTAGGCATGTTTTATCGGTGGATATGCGTGGCCATGGCCGCAGCGAAAAGACGGGTCCGTATAATTGGCAATCTTTTGGGGATGATTTAAGCGCCTTCATGCTGGCGCAAGCGCCTAAAACGTTCATTGGCGTTGGGCACTCAATGGGTGGGCATGCCGTCGCTGTAGCTGCGGCCAGGTGTCCCAACGCGTTTTCTCGACTGTTATTAGTAGACCCTGTAATTATGTCGCCCGAGGTTTACTCGAGCAACACATCGGTACATGCAGATTGGTTAGATGATGCGGGGCAACATCCGGTTGCTCGACGAAAGCGACGGTTCGATTCGGTCGCTGGAATGGTTGCTAATTTTGAGGGTAGAGGTTCCTACGGGGTATGGGAACCAGCCGTATTACAGGATTACTGCCAGTTCGGACTGCTCCCGGATGCAGAAGGCTCGGGGTTGGTGCTCGCTTGTCCGCCTGAAGTGGAAGCAGAAATCTATATGGGTAGTACAGGCCGAAACATTCTTGACGAAATCGCAGGGATCGAAATACCCGTGACTGTAATGCGAGCGAAGACAAGGGATGCGGATCGACACGAAATGGATTTTTCTTCATCACCGACGTGGGAAGGCCTGGCAGCGTTTTTACCCCGGGGAACGGACGTTCATCTGCCAGAGCTAACGCATTTCATACCTATGCAAGCCCCTAAATTGGTCGCAGGGCATATCGTTGGAGATCTTCCCTGATGCAACGATTGGCATTGACGCTGGGCGATCCTGCGGGAATTGGACCAGAGGTCTTAGTGAAAGCCTTCACTGAATTATCGGCATCATCCGATGTTGGCGTCTTTGTTATCGGCTCGGAGGCGCCTATTCGGCAAGCCATGGAAGAATCTGGAGTTTTCCACGCTATCAAGCGGGTTGAATCGCCAGAGGATGTTACCCGTGAGCCGGTTTTGCACCTTCTAGACCCCTTTCCATCATCTTTGTCAGATCTTGTCAGAGAGTCCTTCGGCGCTCTCTGGCGCGGCCTCGGTAGCGTATTTTGAGCAGGCGGTACGTCTAGGCCTGGCTGGGTCGATCGATGGGGTTGTGACTTGTCCCATTAACAAAGTGTCTGTCCAGATGGCGGGTTTCGTGAAAGATATTGGCCATCAAGAAATCCTCGCTAGGATCACCGAAGCCCCGCTAACCGCGACAATATTGATGACACCGGGGCTTAAAGTCGCGCATTTGACGACCCATTTATCCCTCGCGAACGCGGTTGCCGCAGTTCGCGCACCTCTGATCACTGCCAAACTTCGGCTAACTTATGAACACTTGAAGGCATGGGGTTATCAAGAACCTAAAATTGCTGTCGCCGCGCTCAACCCCCACGGCGGCGAGGCCGGCCTGTTAGGCCGAGAGGAGCTTGATGAGATATTGCCCGCCATAGCGTCCTTGGCTGACCATGGTGTCGATGTGGTAGGTCCTTGGCCAGCTGACTCGGTATTCAACCGGGCGATTGCCGGAGAATTTGATGCGGTGCTAGCGCTTTATCACGATCAGGGACATATACCCATTAAAGTCCACAATTTTTCTGAAAGCGTGACGGCAACTATGGGCATTCCTTTCGTCAGAACGTCTGTCGATCATGGCACTGCCTTTGATATCGTTGGCAAAAACGTGGCGGACCACAGAGGGCTGGTGCAAGCGGTTAGAGTAGCCAAGCTGATGCTAACCGGTCGATTACCTACATTTTGAGGCACAGGCGTGGGGTAGTTAGCAGTCTGTGAAAACTGCCGGTTTACCGCTCATTTACGCAGATAGTGCTGCGAGCAAGTCCCCAGAAGATAGAAGCTCGAAGCCACCGGCAGCGGCGGCAAGTGCGAGAGCCTGCAGTCGAGCGTTGGCAGGGGTATCGATGCCGAATGTTCTACCCAGTGAACAGATTTCGCCATTTAAAAAAGGCGTTTCGATGTGCTGCCTACCTCGGGCAACGCTCTGCCATGTGGAACTGCCGCCTCTTGGCGCATCAGGAACTGCTGCGGTTTTCACTAAAGTAAAGCGAGCCGACGCTACTGCCTTATCAGCACAATCAATATGAGCGGCACTAAAGCAAGCTAATGCTTCTTGTCGCAGCAATCGCATGATACTTCGACTGTGTTCAAAGTCGGCTGACAGGAGTTGAAGGGGGTTCCCTAAATTCTGTAACAGTTTTGCATACTTTAAAGCCATAACATTAGGATCTGCGGCGGCGGCAAAGCCAGATAAGCTAAGCGCCTGAGCGACGGCTTTGGCCGTGTCGTCAATGCCGGTCGGATAACAACCGGTATCAAAGCATCCGCCAGCATCGTAAGCACTGTGAATCACCTCTCCTGGTGTGAGGTGTGTTCCAGGGCAAAGCACAAGCATTCCATAAACCCTTTCAAAAAATCGTAATGCGAGGCGCTCGTTGTCAACGCCATTCTGAGCGCAAAAGATTGGCGTGCTAGAAGGTGCAACCGCGGCTAAATCGGATAGCGCATTTACGGAGTCTTGTGATTTTACCGTTAAAATCACAACGTCGGTCTCGCGAAAGGTGATCTCCTTGGGGTGGCTGACCGTGGGAATGGGTTGGGTAATCGTCTGGACTGGATTTCGGTAAGTTAGGCCATGGTCGCTGATGGCCAGACCATGGTCGCCTCGAGCGATGAGTAAGACATCGTAACCGGATTGATATAGACAGCTGCCGAGCGTACCGCCAATGGCACCTGCTCCAAAAATGATCAGTCGCATGATGTGTCCCAAAATAACAGGAGTGTACCGCGAACCTGGGGCGGTTGTGTAATGCTAGGGAGGTTACATCGAGCGGGGGACAGAAATATTGGACAAGCGAGAAGGTTCGCTGTGTAATGGGGGTAGATCAATAGTCGCTATATTGGTATAGAAAACATTACGACCGGTTCGAGGATTGGTAGACTTGCGTCAATCCCGAAGGGTTATCTGTGAAGCTTGTATGAGGAGAGAAGGTTATGGCACTCGTGCTAAACGAAGAGCAAAATATGCTGAAGGACGCTGCAAAGGACTTTTGCACGAATAACACCCCGATTACGCAACTACGTAAGCTCAGAGACGAGCGTAGTGAACTCGGTTTTGATCAGGCGACCTGGAAACAGATGGTCGATTTAGGTTGGGCCGGCATTTGTATTCCTGAGGAATACGGTGGTTTAGGGTTTGGTTATACAGGGATGGGTGTGGTGCTCGAAGAGTGTGGTCGCACGCTTGCTGCGTCACCGCTGCTAGCGACGGCAGGGCTTGGCGCTGGATGCATCCTCCATGGCGGCAGCGATGATCAGAAGCGAACATTGTTGCCTCAAGTCGCTGGTGGTGAATTGCTACTCGCTTTGGCACTCGAAGAGTCGCCACATCACCAACCCTATGGCGTAAGCACTGCGGTTGAAGTGAGCGGAGATGTGGCAAAAGTGACCGGGAGCAAAAAGTTCGTCATCGATGGTCATGTTTCCGGCAAAATGATTGTGGTCGCGCGAGCAAGTGGTGAGCCAGGAGATGCTGAGGGTATAACGCTTGTTTTAGTTGACAGCAATGCCCCAGGCGTGACCATCACCAGAACCATTATGGCGGACTCTCGAAATGCTGCGAACGTTGAGTTTGAAAGCGCAGAGGGTGAGTTGATCGGCGAGCTCGGTCAAGGCGCCGCCGCGTTGAATAAGGCGCTAGATATTGGTCGTATTCTATTAGCGGCGGAAATGTTAGGCGGCGTTCAAGAATGCTTCGAGCGGACCATTGAATATCTCAAAGTTCGAGAGCAATTTGGCGTGCCGATTGGTTCCTTTCAGGGCTTAAAGCACAGAGCAGCCCAAATGTTTTGTGAGGTCGAGCTGTCTAAGTCAGTGGTGTTAGAAGCGCTAGCTGCATTAGACGAGGATAGTGAAGAGGTTGCTGAGCTTGCCAGCCTCGCCAAGACCCGGCTTAACGATACCTATAACTTGGTCAGCAGTGAGGGTGTGCAAATGCATGGCGGGATAGGTATGACCGATGAGTATGAAATTGGCTTTTTTATGAAGCGCTCTAGAGTTTCGGAGCACGCATTGGGAAATAGTGCTTTTCACAGAGATCGCTACGGGGTGCTTCAGGGATACTAGCGGCCTTTGGCGCAGTAAAG
>Ga0181607_10006109_pt1 | contig 10121 bp, 6 predicted proteins | sample 041ome_9_FD_132420 | JGI IMG/M metagenome (GOLD analysis project Ga0181607, IMG submission 132420) | Coastal salt marsh microbial communities from the Groves Creek Marsh, Skidaway Island, Georgia - 041413US metaG (megahit assembly) | ecosystem: Environmental > Aquatic > Marine > Intertidal zone...
CCAGGTGTTCCACCACGTGCGCCGCCCCTCGCTCGCCCTCGCCCTCGAACACCGACCCCGCGTCCACCGCCAGCGCCAGCGCCGCGTGTTCCCTCGGCTTCTGGCTCTCCGCCACGTAGTACGCCATCCCATTTCGCAGCTTTCCGCTCCGCGTGCGCTCGCTCGGTCCGATCGGCAGTCTCTCGCGCGCCGCGGCCGCGTCCCGGACGTCGTACGGAAACTTAAAGTCGCGCGATTCTTGCAAGCCCGCGCTCGACGCGCTCGCGCTCGCCGTCGCCGCGCGTTCGCGCGACGCGTCGTCGTCGTCGTCGTCGTCGTCGTCGTCGCGCGTCGCGGGCGCGCGCGCGTCGGCGTCGTCGCGCGGCATCGGCACTGCGCGACGCCGAGTGATGTCGACGCGTCTCGCGGGCGCGCGCGACGCGCGTCTCGGGCGCGCGCGTCTCGCGGGCGCGCGAGGACGGCGCGCGCGGGACGGCGCGCGTCTCGCGGGCGTCGCGCGCGCGACGCGCGGGCGCGCGGACGGCGGCGCGGACGCGGCGGGACGACGCGCGCGCGAGGACGAGGACGGCGACGGCGACGACGACGACGGGCGCGATGCGCGCGCGCGCGCGGCGATGGACGGTGGACGCGGACGCGCGGTGACGCGACGCGTGCGGCGCGGCGCGCGGCGGGTCGTGCCCGATCGCGCGCGCGCGAGCGGCGGCGCGGACGCGGCGGCGGTTGAGACGTCGAGCGGGACGCGGGACGAGGGACGAGGCGAGACGCCGACGACGCGAGCGACGCCGATGACGGCGGAGAAGAAGAAAATGGGAAAGAAGGAGCGACGAGCGGCGTTCGGACCGAGCGTGGCGTTGAATAAAGAGCTGATGGCGTGTGAGACGTTGGAGGCGTTGGCGGAGACGTCGCGTCGCGTCGCGCGGGACATGTCGGCGGTAAACGTCGCGACGACGTACGGAAAATTGGCCAGGTTCGCGCGAGGGGGACGAGGGAAAGTTAGTGAAGAGATCAAGCGGTCGGAATGGTTCGCCGAACTCGAAGAGCGCGCGATGGAGAAGCTGGGGGAGTGCGAAACCAAGGCGCGCGCCGTCGCGCAAATTGCGTGGGCGTGCGGGTACTTGGATAGGGGTCGACATCTGCATGGTGAAGATGCGTTTTGGGATGAATTAGAGCGGGCTATTGAGAGAGAAATTAGTAAATGCGAGCCACAAGGTGCGAGTAACGTCGCGTGGGCGTACGCAAAGCTTGAGATGCGCATGCCGAACGGCATTCGCAACGCCATAGAAAAGCACATTGTGCAAAATGCGAGTGCGTACAAACCGTTCGAATTGAGCATCACGTTTTGGGCGCTCACGAAGTTTGGAGACATTCCGACGGAGGAAATGCTAGATGTATTCGAGCGCGAGATGCGACTTCAATCGTGTGGTTCACAAGAGCTTACGAACATCGCTTCGGCGTACGCGCGCATCAGCGGACGGAGAGTGCGTCAGGGGACTCAAGGTTTCCTGAAAGAGTTAGCCTCGAATGCTTTCACCATTCTGCACGAATTCGACAACACGGAACTTGCGATGTTTCTCTGGGGGTTGTCAAACGCGGGTTACTACCTGGACGACGACGATGCGATGGAGATATTCAAAGTAGTTGAGAGGCGAGCGAGCGGCGCCAAACGATTGGAGCCACAACAAATTGCCTTGATCACGGGATCGTTTGCGACGTTCACGGACGACGTCACGGTGACGCACTACAATTGCGAGACCGGAAGTCCGCTTTCGCATCTTCGAATGAGTGCGCAAACACGAGCGGCGCTCAAATCCGCGATCGTAGCTCTGGAGAACACCTTTCTGGCCTCCATCGCGAAGTGCAACATGGACGATTTGAGCTACGTAATGTGGGCGTTCGCGCACCTGGAGCATCGGCCCAGTGACGAGTTTGTTCGACGGCTCGAGGAAGAAGCGATCGATAAAATCGAAGAAGCGAGCGCAAAAAATCTATCAAACCTATTGTACGGATTTGGAACGCTAAACTTGGCAGGACTCGGAGTGTTTACGCACGCCATGTTTTGCGTCTCGCAAAAACTGGAAGAGTTTACACCAGTTGGAATCTTCATGGTTTGCTCGGCTTTGGCGAGTAGTAACTACGATCCGGGACCACAGATGATGTTACAGTTCGAAAACAAGCTCATGAAATCGGCGCATGCGTTTGAATCGCAAGATTTCACCGAATTCTTGCGCGTATTCGCGAGGCTTAGGTACATGCTCGCGGACGAAACTTTCGATTTCATCGGCGTAAGCTCGGCGAAGACGCTTGATCGCTTCGACTCATACAGGATAAGCATGACTTTATGGTCGCACGCGACGCTGTGCGCACAGCCTCATGATGCTTTACTCGCGCGGATTGAAGACGAGATTCGAGGTTCTGCGTCCCAGTTCAAACCGCAAAACTTTGTGTTGGCTTTGTGGTCGCTCGTTTTGCTCGGCTCACTGGAAGACGCGCGAGACAGTGTCGTGCGTGTCTTGCACGCGCTCGTCAAACTTCAAGGTGGTGCTTTGACGAGTTCGGAAGACTTGGAGGATGCGCAACTATGCTCTCTCTACATGGCGCGTCTCACTTCTATGGGAAAGCCGTTCGAAGAGCTCATCCTTGGCGTCACGGATGGCGTCGCCGACGAATGCGAGCGTGCCTGGCTCCGCGCAAAGGCTCAAGATCCGACGATTAGCAAAGTTCAGCATCACATCGGCGAAGTACTCCGCGAAATTGGCGCGCAAGATTTTGAGGTTGAAGCGCTCGTGGAGGGCGGCAAGATTCGTTCTGATATCGTATTCCCGAACTCGCGAATCGTCGTTGAAGTCGACGGTCCGCATCACTACAGCCGCGACGCATCCGGTCGTCTTCGCGAGCTCGGTCAAACCGTCATGCGCAACAATCTTTTAAAATCATGGGGTTGGCGTGTCGTCATCGTTCCCTACGCCGATTGGGGCGACATGCTCACCATTGAAGAGAAAGCGTCGTATTTACGTTCTCTCCTCGGCGACGAAGTCTTCGTCGCGTAGCGAAGAGCGAGTTGTTATAGTTGATTCTTCATAGACGTCACTTCGCTCACCGCGCCGCGCGTCGGCGCGCGCGCCGCCGACGCCATCGCGTGCGATGTCGCACCAATCTCGCTCGGGCGCGAAACGCCGCAAAATCGCCGTCGGCGACGATCCACTGCTTCGAGCGTTTCTCAATCAGTACGCCGGCTGCGCCGTCCCCGACCACGGAAACCCACCTCAGATCGATCGCGTGCGCTACGCCTCGCTCGACGCCGACGCGTTCGAGACGAAATACGTCCTCGGTCGTCGTCCGGTGATCCTCACGGACGCCCTGAGCGACGAGAGCGATCTCGCGGGGGCGAACATGTGGACAAACGCTTTTCTGCGGGACGCGTGCGGCGGCGACGCGTCGACGTCGCGCGTAGAATCGCGCGATGAAGGCGCGAACGAACGGTTCGGACGAGGAAAATATAAATCCATGACGTTCGATGCGTTCATGGATAAGTACGAGGCGCGAGACGGGGGATGGTATCTCTCAGCGGGAGGGAAGGCGGAACCGTTTGCGGCGCCGGGACGGTTGTTGGCGAGCGAGACGGCGAAGTCGAGCAAAGGGAAGCTGCCGTTACGTCCGAAAGGAGTGCCTCGCTCGCTCGTGCCGGCGGATGTGAATTTATGGATGGGTAGGAATTCGACCTCGACGTCGAGCGGTCTGCATCACGATTATCACGACAATTTGTACGTGTTGGTGCGAGGCGAGAAGACTTTCAAAGTGTTTTCTCCGCGCGACGCTGGACGCATGTACACGACTGGGAAGATATGTTGGGTGCACGAGAACGGGCTCATTAATTACAAAGGCGCGAGCACGCTTCAGGATGGCGATGTGGCATTAGCCACGGGGGAGTCCGCGTTGGAGTTTAGATTGCGCAAGGCTCGCGGCGACGAAGATGAAGACGAACCGGCGATCGGCAGTAGCGACGACGATTTCGCCGACTTTGACGGCGTCGATGATTACGATGAACTCAATCAAACTCCAGAACCTTCCGACGACGATTTGGCCGAAGAGGAAAAACGAAAAGACGATGATGACGAAGAGGACCCACCGAGTTTTAGCCGGATCGATTACGACCGTCTCGATGAATTTCCTCTCTTCAAAACCGCGTCGGCGATGGAGTTCACCGTGAAAGCTGGCGAAGCGCTGTACTTACCCACGGGATGGTTCCACGACGTCTCGAGCCGAGATGCAGGCGAAGGACACGTTGCATTCAATTATTGGTTTCATCCACCGCCTCTCGGTGAGGCGTGGGAAGGTCGCCGCGCGCTCTGGGAAGAAGATTTTCAGCGCTCGGTGCTGCCAAAGTTCCAATAGCTCTTAATAGAATTTACAACACATTTTCTACACCGTTTTCACGCCGCGTGCCAGCCTTTTACGCACCCCCTCTCGATCGACGTCATAATGCCAAAGGATTTGATCCTCGTAATATCGCTCTTTCGCAAACGCACCACCACCCATCGCGTCTCGCGCGGCGAGCCACAACCGCCACTGCTCGGGATCTTTCCCGTCGGTCGCGTTGAATCGCTCAATGGCGACGTCGAACGCCGCCTTTGCGTTCGCCAGTGTCTCATCGCTCACCGGACACTTCTCTATCTTCGGCTGCAAGTCCTCTTCGTCCGGCTCTTCGACGTCGTCAAAGACCACCGCCGCTCGAAACGCGCACCACGGCCCGTGCAGCGGATGAATCGACTGATGCGTGTTCTCATCCAACCACGCGCAGTTTGCGACGTGCGCCAAGCGTTGAATGGCGATCACCTTTCCTTCCTCGACGTCCGACGCCCAAAAAATTCGCACTCTACTCGACAAATCCTCCCCCGAACGTCGCTTAAATCCGCGCGCCACCTCAATCGCGTCCGCCGCGGCGTCGCGAACGACGCGTTCGCAATATTCATCCAGCGTCATCGTCCCATCCCTCGCCAACGCGTCCGCGAACGCCGGCCACAGCGCTTTCGAATTTCCAATCAACGCGACCAACGGCGACGTCGCGCGTCCGTCTTCCCTCGCGCCGATCCTCGCCGTCTCCGGCGCCGCCGCGTCGTAATCCGCCGCCGAGCACGCCGCGACGACGTCCAAACCTCTCGCCGCGCACGCGCGCGCCAGCGTCTCCACCACCTCCACCGCCTCGATGTTTTCCATCGCTTCGCGCTCGCGCGTCTCCAGCCGCGCGCGCGCGAGCGTCAGCGCGCCGGCGCCCGCGCCCGCGGCGGCGACCGCGCGCACCGTCCCGCGTCCGCGCGTCGCGAACCACGCGCGCGCCGCGCGATGCCGCGCGACGTGCCGATCGCGCCAACACCTCGACATCGCGACGCCGCGGCGCGCCGTCGCGACGCGCTGCCGATCGTCGAGCGCGGCGCGCGCGCGACGTCGATCGACGCGGCGCGCGAACGCGCGATGGCGCTCGAACGACGCGCGGGCGCGCGCGCGGCGCGTCGGAAATCATCGAAGGCGCGATTGGACGACGGCGAAGCGTCGGCGCCGAGACGACGCGCGCGAGGGGGCGATCGAGGGTCGGCGCGAACGATCGCGACGATCGTCGCGATCGCGCTCTGCGGCGTCGTCGCGGGAACGGCGCGGGCGGCGCGACCGATGACGGAGGGGGGGGGCGAGACGCCGAGGAGGACGCGCGCGGAGCGCGCGCTCGAGGCGTGGGAGACGAAGACGGCGCTTGAACGCGCGCTGCGACACCCGCAGAATGATTTGGAGGTGGACGGTGCGTGTGGGATGGTGCTGAAGAAGCAGTGCTCGCACGTGCGACAGGCGAGGGACCTGGCGGCGGAGGCGTGGCGAAGGGTGCGGTACGAGGAGGAGTTGGCGGCGAAGGCGGCGCGGCGAAGGGAGAAGAAACGAACGATGACGGGCGCGGAGGCGAAGGAAGCGAGCGTTGACGCTGCGGCGGCGTCTATGGAGTCGATCGGGTCCGTGGGTGGGACGAGATCGCTCTTGGCGCGACGCGGCGGCTCGCGCGCGAGCCCGAGCCGAGGCTCCAGAGGATCGCTGAGCGACAGAATGAACAGAGGGCGCGCAGAGCGCGAGTCAAAAGAAGAAGCGAAACGAGAGAAAGAGGAAGCAGAAGCGCAAGCGAAACAAGAAGTCATAGAGAGGGCTGAACAAATGAAGTTTGATGCGCTGAAAAGCTTTCCCAAAGGCACGCTCGCGAACGATCCGGAGAAGCTCGAGAACGACATCGCCGCGGTGGAGGCAAAGCTGAAAGAAGAGCCTGACAATGTCATGTATCAAAAACGCTTGCAAAAGCTGAACGGTGATAAAAAAAGGATGATCAACGCGGCGGGGGATTTGGGCTTCAGAGGTGGCGCCTTGGAAGCAGGCGAACAGAAGGAAGATCACTGGTTCATGAACGACGATCGTGGCGGACGCACGAGCTACCGTAATCGAAACGGTCGACGACACCGCGCGCCGCAACAAAACGCGAAGGATATGTACGACCACCTCATGAAAAAGATTCCAGTAATTTCGAGAAGTTATTTTGATTGCGTCGAATACGTCATCAAGTCTGAAGAGAAGGTTGCGCTGGAAACATTCATGGAGTTCGGAAAACCGGGCGGGCGCAAGAGCATCATAACGAAGGAGTGTCATCAAGAGTATAAGGCTGCGCAAGCTCGAGTGTATGAGTTCTGGCACGCGGAAGAAAAAGTCAAGGACGTGTGCGAGGCGGATATCAAAGAAAATTGCGGAGGAGTGCAGAGTGGATACGGATTGATCACGTCCTGTCTCTGGGACGTCAAGAGCATGCCGTCCGCATCGTTGGCGAAACCGTGCGAAGAATCCCTCAACATACTTCATGTGCCACTGCCGTCTGCACAACCCATCAAGGCGATGAAGAGCAAACAGACCGAGGAAGAGACACACGTCGAAGAAGAAAAGGTGCACGTCGAAGCAAAAAAGGTGCACGTCGAGGAGGAGCGCCCACACGCTGCAGAAGTGGCGCGTGAGGAAGCGAAGCGAGACGGGGCTAAAGTGATCGAAAAGCCGCAACTCACGCGATCAAATCGACCCACTTCTCAAAAATCTGGCGAAGAACCCGAAAAGGTCGACCAGGACGTAAAACTGAAGCTTCGCGAAGCGGAAGCCAAGATTCAACTCGCTGAGGACGCTGCGGCGCACTCCGCGCAGCAGTCTCGTAATCTCGTCATTGTCATGCTTCTCGCGTGCGCACTGTACGCCGCGAGCCGGAAAACTGTACGCAAGAAATTTTCCAACGCTATTCGTAAATTGCGCCGCGATTCGAAAGGCGAACACCTCGGCTAAGTTGTAGAGTTGTTACACGTTGTACTGTAATACAAGAAACCACGGCTCGCTATTTTTCTCATAGGTCCATCTCGTCAAAGACCATCGAGTCATCGTTACCGAATGATTCTCGGTGCGATCCATCGTAGGAATTGTACCCCGTTCCGCCTGTTTGGTCATTCGACTCGTCCAAGTCGAGTTCGTCGTCGGAGTCTAAGTCTAACATCGTCTTTGAAGTCGCGTGCATCGTGAAGTAGAGAATTCTCTTCAGCTTTTTGTTGTAGAAGAAGTAATTGAACGACCACAGATTACCGTCGTCTGTGAACGGATCACCCTCGGCCACGGCTTTGTAAGAATACACGTCGCAATCAAACACTTCGATCGCGGCATCGATCGTCTTCCACAAAACCTCGAGAAAAGGCTCCTCGTTCCCGTACCGCGCCGCCCAAACTTTACTACTCTCCATGAGCAACGTATCTATGTCCGTCTTCACGTCGCTCAGCGTCCCTTCCTTGGTGAAATGCTCCGCGCGCAAACTACTGAAGTCGTAATCCGGATAGATGTGATTCAGAGTCAGTATAAGATAAATTAACGTCTTCCGACTGTTTTGATCCGTCAACGGCCCCACCGGCGACGTGCTCAGGTTCGTCGGCGAGCAGCTCGACACAATCTCCGTCACCACCTCCGCATCGAGCGAGCGCGACAATTTCTTATCAGTGCCCGCTAATTTACCTGCATCACATCACCGTCCATTCGCGTTTCCATCGTCAGTCATCCCGTCCCGCGCCGTCGCGTCGTCCCGTTCGCCCCCTCGCGCTCGCGCGTCCCCTCGCCTCGCTTCGCTTCGCGCACGCACAGCTGTAACTCTCCACCTGTCCGCTCACGACGTAGTCTCCGACGTTCACGTTCGTCAGGAACGCGTTCAACGCCGCCACGTCCGGCTCGACGAGCAATTTCATCCGCGGAGAATGGAACGAAGGCGTTTGGATAACTCGAACGACGACGCGTTCGCGACTTTGGCGTCGCGCGCGCGCGTGACGCCGCTTCGAACGACCGGGCGCTTCGCCGCGGTGACGGTTTCGCTCGTTTCGCGACGGACGACGCCGACGAGAGGCGGCGCGCGCGCGAGTGACGACGGTCGGGTGGGTTGGATAACGACCACCAACGGCACCGGTCGCTCGGCCACCGGGTCGCGCGGGCGCGGGACGGAGCGGTGCGATGTGATGCGACGCGTGTTACAAGGAGGTCAGCGACGACCTCGGTTGGAAGGCTTAGTCTTAGTGTCGTCCGTGGTGAACCGCGCGGCGCCGCGACGACCGCGGTTGGAAGGTTTGGAATCGCGCACGGTGCTCGGCTTGGCGCGAGAACGGCCTCCGGTGCGCCTGTCGCGAGCGTCGGCGATGGATTTTTTCTTGCGAGCTTCGCTCACGGCGCGTGAGCTCGTGGCGTTGTCGATCGGCAGACCGAGCTTGACGGCGTTGTCGATCTCGCTCGCGAGAACGCGGTCCTTTTTGGCGACGAGGTTGGTGACTTTCCGCCGGCGCCCGCGCGAGCGGTGCGACCGGAGCGGTGAATGTAGTCGAGCGAGTTCATGGGGAAGTCAAAGTTCACCACGTGATCGACCTTGACGCGACCAAAATCCAAACCTCTAGCGGCGAGGTCGGTGCACACCATGGTGAGGTTTTCGTCGGCGTCGGCGTCGATGAATTCGCGCATGGCGTCGGCGCGAGCGTCGCTCGTCATGTCGCCGTGGTACTGCACGGTGCGAATATCTGCCTCGAACATGGTGCGCTCGACCGCGATGCACGAGGGAAGCGTGTTGCAAAAGATCATCAGCTTTTTCCCCTGTTTGTGCTCGGGCGCGACGATTTGCTCGAGCACCGTCATCTTGTCCACGTCGCCCGGACAGTCGACGAAGCGGTGCTTGAGCCCTGGCGCGGAGCGATGCAATGAATCCGTCTTAATGTACTGCAAAGCCGGAAGCTCCTCGTCCACGAGCTTCTTTAGGCGATCCGGCATGGTGGCCGAGACGAGGACGCACGTCTTTCCCTCTGGACGCGCCTTGAGTGGTCGTAACAACCGCTTTACCTCGTCGCCAAATCCGGCTTCAAAGAGCGTGTCCGCCTCGTCCAACACCATCGCGTCCACGCTCCCCAAGAATAAGTTCCCCTGATCGACGTGCTTGATCAATCGACCCGGAGTCCCGATCACGACATCGATCGCGGAGTCTAACCGCTCCTTTTGCGTGCCTAAACGTCTACCTCCGACGACTAAATACGAACTAAATTTCGCCACGTGACTCAACGCCTTCGCCACCTCCGCGACTTGTTCCGCCAGCTCTCGCGTCGGGCACGCCACGACCACTTTCGGTCTCTTCGGTTTCGCCAACCGATCCCCCGCCGCGATCTCCGCCGCCTTCATGCGTTGAATCACCGGCAACAAGTACGCCAACGTCTTCCCGCTCCCCGTGTGCGACGCGACGAACGCGTTCCCCGCCCCTCGACCGATGACATCGATCGCCTTCGTCTGTATCTCCGTAGGTTCCACGATGTTCATGTTCTCCAGCGCCCGTCGCAGGCTCTCGTCCGTCAATCCCGCGTCCTCGAACGTCCCTCGCGTCGTCGTCGCCGTCCCTCGCGCCGTCCCTCGCGCCTCCCCGCGCCGCGTCCCGACCGTCGTCGCGCTCGCGCCCGCGTCCGCGCGCGTCCACGCCACCGCGCCGCGCGTCCACGTCCGCGCGCGTCCGCGCGTCGCCGTTCGCGCCGTCGCCGTCGCCGTCGCCGTCGCCGTCGCCGTCG
>Ga0181607_10006110_pt1 | contig 10119 bp, 13 predicted proteins | sample 041ome_9_FD_132420 | JGI IMG/M metagenome (GOLD analysis project Ga0181607, IMG submission 132420) | Coastal salt marsh microbial communities from the Groves Creek Marsh, Skidaway Island, Georgia - 041413US metaG (megahit assembly) | ecosystem: Environmental > Aquatic > Marine > Intertidal zone...
CCCACTGGTATCGCCCAGGCCCACGGTGTTCGCGGTGGCGAACAGACGGAAATAGGGGCTCGGCCGGATCACGCGGTTCTGATCGAGCAGGGTCAGCTTGCCCTCGGTCTCCAGCACGCGCTGGATCACGAACATCACGTCCGGGCGGCCAGCGTCATATTCGTCGAACACCAGTGCCACCGGGTGCTGCAGCGCCCACGGCAGCAGGCCCTCGCGGAATTCGGTGACCTGCAAGCCGTCACGCAGCACGATGGCATCGCGCCCGACAAGGTCGATACGGCTGATGTGGGCATCAAGGTTGATGCGGATACAGGGCCAGTTGAGGCGCGCTGCCACCTGTTCGATATGGGTGGACTTGCCCGTGCCGTGATAGCCCTGCACCATCACGCGGCGGTTGTGGGCAAAGCCCGCCAGGATCGCCAGCGTGGTATCCGGATCGAAGACATAGGTCTCGTCCAGATCGGGCACACGCTCATCCGCCTTGGAGAAGGCGGGAACCTTCATGTCGATATCGATGCCGAAGGTTTCGCGCACATCAACTTCGGTATCGGGAGCGGCCATCAGCGTGCCGCCATGTTCGGTGTTGTCAGTCATATCGTCGCGTTGCCTAGACGCGGGGGGCAATGGCTGCAACATTCAAAGCCACGAGAGAGAGGCCAGCGATGAAGATTTTCGGATTTCCCACCAGTCCCTACGTCAGAAAGACCCTGCTGATCGCGGCGGAAAAGGGTGTGGAGGTCGAAGTGGTGGAGGCAACGCCGCACAAGCCGACACCCGAATTCCTCGCCGCCAGCCCGTTCCGCATGATGCCGGCGATGGCAGAGGGAGACTTCACCCTGCCCGATTCGACCGCGATCTTCATGTATCTCGACGCGAAATACCCCGATCCGCCGCTGCTGCCTGCCGATCCCGAGGAGCGCGGGCAGGCCATGTGGTTTGACGAATTTGCCGATACCATCCTGGCTGCCCCCGCCCGCGGGGTGGCGTTCAACCGCTACATCGGCCCGGCCCTGCTCGGCCTGCCGGTGAACGAGGATGCCGCAGGGCAAGCCGAGGCCACCGCGCATCCCGCGCTGGACTGGCTCGAAGATCAGCTGCCCGAAGATGGCTGGCTGCTATCCGCCTATTCGCTGGCGGATATCGCCGTTGCCTGCTGCCTCAGGACGCTGGGCTATGGCATGTACGTGAAGGCGCGGCCGAAAACCGCCGCATGGCTCCAGCGGGTGGAAGCCCGTCCGGCATGGATCGCCGTGGCGCAACAGGAAGCCGCGATGATCGCAGCGGCACAGGAAAGCGGCCACCACAGGGCCGGTTGAAGCCTGAGAGGATTGTTCAGGGGAAGGACCGCATGTGACGCAAACTGTTGCCATGACCTGCGCCGGATGGGCGCTGAGCGGCGTGTTCGCGCTGTTCATGCTGGGCGCATCAGTCACGCCGAAATTGCTCGGCCTGCAGGCCGCTTACGACAATTTCGTGCCACTGGGCTGGCCTGCCGAACACCTGTTCATGATCGGCCTGTTCGAACTGGCCTTCACCCTGCTCTACCTCGTGCCGCGCACCAGCCTTCTGGGCGCAGTACTGATGACCGCGCTGCTTGGCGGAGCGCTTGCCACCCACTTGCGCGTGGGCAGCCCGCTCTTCAGCCACACCCTGTTCGCCATCTATCTTGCTGCATTCATGTGGGGCGGACTGTGGCTGCGCAGCCCTGCCTTGCGCCGCCTGCTGCCCTTCACCAGCGAAAGGTCCGACAATCCATGAGCGAAACAATACCCACCATTTCCGCCTTTGACTGGGTGCCAGACTTTGCCCGCGGCCAGGTGCGCGACCTTGTCGCACGCTGGGGGCTGGAGGAAATCGGGCGGCCATACCGCACTCACCTGATCCACGCCTTCGAGGAACGCGGAGAGGATTACGTGGCTTGGCAACCCTTCGACCAGGTCCCCGCGTATCGTGACGAGACGGGCGAGATGTTCGAGAGCGGCGCCATCCTGCTCCACCTCGGCAACACGGACGAGCGCCTGCTGCCAGCTGATCCGGCAACACGCATGCAGGCGGAAAGCTGGCTCTTCGCCGCGCTCAGTTCGGTGGAACCGGCGCTGCGACCGATATCGCTGTTGCCGCTGTTCCACGCGGGCAAGGACTGGGTCGGTGCCGCCGTCGCCGCGCAGCAGCCGCTCGCCGAAAAGCGCCTGCAACGGGTGGCCGATGCGCTGGGTGACAAGGACTGGCTGGCAGGGCAGTTCTCCGCTGCCGACATCGTGATGGCCTTCGTCCTGCGCAGCTTCGGCGGGCAGATGATCAACGACCATCCGCGCCTCGTCGCATATCTTGAGCGCGCCCTCGCCCGCCCGGCATTCCAGCGTGCCTTGCAGGCGCAACTGGACGATTTCACCGCCCAGCCGCCGCTCCAGTCCTGAAAGGAAACGCAAGATGCATAGCGATGGCGAGCTGATGGCGCGGGATGGGAAGCCTGCGCCGCGCAATTGAAAGCGCTGTGCGAAGCATGATGCAGAAGCGAGAGAGCAAGTGACAGCCTACACATTCTTCTTCAACCCGATGAGCCGGGCGCTGATTGCGCAATGGGCCTTTGCCGAAGCGGGCGTGGAGCCGGAGATCGTTCTGGTCGAATGGGACAACAAGCCCGCCGCGCTGCTTGCCGCCAACCCGATGGGCAAGCTGCCGACGATCATCCATCACGCCCCGTTCGGTGACAGGGTGGTAAGCGAATGCCCTGCGATCTGTCACTATCTTGCCGAGATGGAAGCGCCCGAACTCCTGCCCCGGCCTGAGGAGAAGGCGGACTATTTCCGCATGATGTCCTTCGGGGCCGGTCCGGTGGAGATGGCGATAACCTGCAAATCCTTGGGCTGGGAGCCACAAGACGCGCGGCAGGAAATGACCACCGGCTTCGGCAGTTTCGAGCGGACCATGAACACGCTGGCGAACTTCTTCGAGACGCGCGATTTCGTGTGCGGACCGCGCTTCACCATGGCCGATGTCTATATCGGCAGCCAGGTCGACTGGGGGCTGCGTTTCGGATCAATACCGGCGACCGAGAGCCTGACCGCATACCAGGCGCGATTGCAGCAGCGCCCGGCCTATGCGGCAACAATGGGCGCCATCCCCGGCTGAACCGGATTTACGAAAAGGCGCTGGCGGTGCGCAGCAGCTGGTAGGCTTCCACCACTTTCTGCAGCCGCGCCTCGTGCCTGCGGTCCCCGCCGTTGCGGTCCGGGTGATAACGGCGCACGAGTTCGGAATAGCGGCGGCGCAGCTTGGCTCGATCATCCTTGGGGGTCAGACCCATCACGTTCAGCGCCTCGCGCTCGATCGGCGTGAAGCGGCTGAACTGTTCGTTCTGGCGGCCCTGCGCCTTGCGCCTGATATCGCCCGCCCGCGCGCCGATGGCGTCCAGCGGATCGTCAAAATCGGCCCAGCGCGGCATGCCATTCACGCCAGCGGTGGGCCGGAAGGCGCGGCTTTCGGTCTGCCAGCCGGATACGGGGGACTGCGCGGTCAGGATCTCGTCCGCGCTCATCCCTTCGAAGAAATCATAACCGGCGTTGAATTCGCGCACATGGTCAAGGCAGAACCAGCGCCATTCGCCCGGTCCGTCAAACCCGTGGCCACGGCCACCGGGCGCGCGGAATTCGCCCGCCTCGGCGCAGCCGGGGGCTTCGCAAGTGCGGCCTTCTTCCTCGTATCGTCCATGAAATTTGTGGGAGCGCATTCGCTTGAAACTGGGGTATGCAGCGCCAGATTGGAACCCCATATGGCGGGGCGAACCCCAAAAAAATTCACAGGCAGGAGCAAATTCGTGGCCGGACCCATCCAGCAGGAAATGGAACAACTTCTGACCCAGGCCTTCGCGCCAACGAAGCTGGACGTCATCAATGACAGCGCCATGCATCGCGGCCATTCGGGCGACGATGGCAGCGGGGAATCGCATTTTACCGTGGTGATTGAGGCCGAGGCCTTCACGGGCATCAACCGCGTGATGCGCCAACGCATGGTCAACAAGGCGCTGGGCGATATTCCCGGCGATCGGGTCCACGCCCTCGCCATCAAGGCCAGTTCTCCCGGAGAATAACCAATGTTCGACAAGTTCTTCGGCAAGGGAAAGCCTCCGCCTCCGCCTCCACCGGCCGAGAAGGACAAAGGGGGCCGCTATCCCGCGTGGTATGCCGCGATGGAGGGCGACATTCCCACATTGCAGGCGGCGCTCGAAGGCGGGCTTGATCCGAACCACAAGGACCGCAAGGGCTACACCATGCTCGCCATCGCCAGCTTTTACGGCAGGACCGATGCTATCCGCCTGCTGCTGGAGGCAGGAGCCGACCCCAACATCACCAACAGTTTCGGCAATGGCCCCTTGTGGGAAGCCACCCGCGAGGCATCGATGATCACCCAGCCGGGCCAGACCCCGTATGACAAGCAGGTGGTCGCCCTGTTGCTGCAAGCCGGAGCCGATCCGGCCGCGAAGAACAAGGCTGACACGTTCCCCGCCGGTTGGGCGCATCAGTCGCCCGAACTGCAGGCGATGTACCGCGCGGCCGGTTATGAAGGAGACTTCCCGCTGTGACCACCCAGCTCTGGTACTGGCCCGACTTCCCCGGTCGCGGCGAGTTCGTGCGGCTCTACATGGAAGCCGCCGAGATCGAATATGAGGACATGGCCCGCCTCGAGGGTGCAGACGCGCTGGTTGAGGACATGCACGCGCGGCAGGGCATCCGCCCTTTCGCTCCGCCCTATCTTGTCGATGGCGAGGTGTGCGTTGCACAGACGCCGCTGATCCTCACCTACCTGCAGGACCGCGAGGGGCTGGGATCAGGCGAGCTGGAGACGGACCTGCAACTGGTGCAATTGCAGATGGACATGGCCGACCTTGTGGAGGAGGTGTTCCGCACCCACCACCCCGTCGCACCCGGCCTGCATTATGCAGACCAGATGGATGCGGCTTACGAGATGGCGCATGATTTCCGCGAGAACCGGCTGCCCAAATACCTGATCCATTTCGAGAACGCAGTGGCGGCCAGCGGCGGGCCCTTCGTGCTCGGCCAGCAGTGGAGCCATGTCGACACCAGCCTGTTCCAGCTGATCGAAGGCCTCGACTATGCCTTCCCGCGGCTGATGGAACATTTCCGCGGGCATTTCCCTTATCTCGAAGGCGTGCAGGCGACCGTGCCCGATATCGAAGGCGTGGCCGCCTATCTCGCCTCCGAAAGGCGGATCGACTTCAACGAAGACGGCATATTCCGCTTTTACGAGGAACTGGACCAGCAATAGGCCCGTTACCCATCCGTCCACAGGAGCGCACGCGATGAGCATCATGCAGACCGTTACCCCCGTCACCCATGATCTGGGGGGCTTTCAGGTCCGCCGCGCAGTGCCCAGCAAGGAATGCCGCATGGTCGGCCCCTTCGTGTTCGTGGACCAGTTCGGCCCGGCGCGGCTGGAGACAGGCGAAGGCATGGATGTGCGGCCGCATCCGCATATCAACCTTGCCACCGTCACCTGGCTGTTCGAAGGCGCGATTGACCATCGCGACAGCCTGGGCACGTATTCCACCATCCGTCCCGGCACGGTGAACCTCATGACCGCGGGCAAGGGCATCGTCCATTCCGAACGATCGCCGCAAAGCGAGCGCGACAGCGGCCCGGCGATGTACGGCATGCAGACCTGGCTGGCCCTGCCCGAAGCCATGGAGGAGATCGACCCCGCCTTCGAAGCGGTCAGCGATTTGCCGGTGGTGGAGGACAGCGGCGCCAGCGCACGGGTGATCATGGGCGAGCTGTGGGGTGCGGGTGCCAGCACCACCACCCATGCAGAGACCATCTATGCCGAAATCAACCTCGCGCCCGGCGGGATGATCCCGATCGATGCCGAAGCAGACGAGCGCGCAGTAATGCTGGTGGGCGGAGAAGCGACGCTGGGCGGTGACAGCCTGCAGCTCTATACTCTCTACCTGATCCGCCCCGGAGACGCGATGATGCTGTCTTCGCAAAAAGGCGGCAAGGTGATGCTGCTGGGCGGTGAGGCCTTCCCCGAACGGCGCCACGTGTGGTGGAACTTCGTCAGTTCCCGGCGCGACCGGATCAACCAGGCCAAGGAAGACTGGCGCGAAGGCCGCTTCCCGAAAGTTCCGGGTGACGAGGAGGATTTCATCCCCCTCCCCGACAACCCCAAGACCGTAAGCTATCCCTGAAGAACCAGCGATATCCTGCTGTTATTGCTTTACGAAAGTGAGCGAGAAGGTGACCGGCACCTGCCCGGTGATCGATTCCAGATTGGCCACTTCGCGCAAGGCTTCCACACCTTCGCCAAGGCCATAGGCATCGGCTGCCACGATGATCGGGGCCACGGTGGAAACGCGCACCGTGTTCGCGCCCATGCGGCTTACGGAAAGGTCCGTCGTGATCTCGCTGCTGGCGCCATGCAGGTCCAGCGTAGCGGTGACCGGCTGGGTCAGGGTCTCGCCGGTCTTGAGGTTGGCAAAAGTGGCCGGATCAAGCGTGGTGGTGACGGTGGCCCTGGGAAATTCGGGCACGTTGAACAGCATCTCGCGCATCCGTTCGTTGCGCACGTCGATCGCCGTGTCCACGCTGGCAAGGTCCACCACCAGCTGCGCTTCGCCGGTGTCGCTGACCGATCCCGAAAGCCCGCCAAACTTGTGCGCTTCGGCCACCTGCCCGGCCTTCACCGTAACAAAGGCCATGTGCGAGCCATCACCATCCAGCGTCCAGCTGCCATCAAGTGGCGGTTCTGCAGGAGATTGCGAACAGGCAGCAAGGCCCAGCGTGGCGGCGAGTGCGGCGGCAGTCAGAATGCGCATTTGTGAAATCCCTCTTCCCAAGATTTGGCGCGCGAAGGATTAGCGCAATCGGTGCGATTTGCCAGTGCCTCAATGCGGGCCGGAGTTTGGACTTGCGCGGGCCGATGCCGGGGTTACACATCCGCGCCATGAAACAGACCATCGCGCTTGCCCCTGCAGCATTCATCGCCGCCCTGCTCCTTGCCACCCCTGCCACGGCGCAGGAGGCTGGCGAGCAGCCCTTCGACATCACCCAGTCCTCTGCATGGTTCAACCAGCAGCAGGCCGCGCTTGCCGCCGCCCAGCCGGCAGACGGCTGGTACATCCTCGATGGCGGCGTGCGTTTCCGCCGCATCAGCGGGGACGGCACCGGCCCGGCCCCGACCGTGCGCGATATCGTGCAGGTGCATTACACCGGCAGGCTGACCAATGGCGAAGTGTTCGACAGCAGCGAGGACGGCGATCCCGTCACCTTCCCGCTCAGCCGCCTGATCCGCGCCTGGCAGGTCGCCATCCCCTACATGGGCGTCGGTGACAGGGCGGAAATCATCGTGCCCGCAGACATGGGCTACGGCCCGCGCGGCGCCGGCCCGATCCCGCCCGCTGCCACGCTGATCTTCGAGATCGAATTGTTCGACATCATGGTCCCGCCGGGGCGGTAAGGCTCACGCCAGCCACTGCACCCATGCACCGTGCGGATGCGCTTCGGCGAGTTGCACCACTTCTTCGCCATCGGGCCAGTATTTCACCTTCAGTTCGTGGCGGAAGGTCTTGCGGTTGGTTTCCAGCCGGACCCACGCCAGCGGCTTGTCCGGCGTGGCCGCCTCGCCCGCTTCGTTCATCATGGCCCTGATCGCATCGCGCGAGCTCTGCGGCAGGTACTGCCACATGATCGTGTGGAGCAGCACGCGGGTGACGCCGTCCTCCTGCGGCCGGGTCAGGCGTTCGCGCACGAAATCGACCGCGTCCATCTTCACAAGGTCGGGCGGCATCTTCTTTGCCAGCGCAATTGCCGCGTCCATCCGCGCCATGCGCACCTGCGCATCTGCCCAGACATAGGCCTTGAGGCGCTGTGCCTGCGTCTCGTCGGTCAGGTCCACCGGGGCAATGTCGCAGGCAGCGATGTCGGTGATCTGCACTTCGGCCTGCGGCGGGGCATCACCGCGCCATTCGGGCTTGATCTGCATGCTCGGCAGGCTCGGGCCTGCCGTGGTGCCGCCAAGATCGTAATGATAGCGCGCCATCATGGTGTTGATGCCCGCGCTGGCGCCGATCTCCGTCAGTTCGAACTTCGGGCCGAGTTTCGTGGAAAGCCACAAGAGCGCGCCCATCACGCTGGCGGAGCGGCCCGCTTCGTTGGTCTGCGGTGGGCTGTCGAACCATTTGAGGAGCATGTGGTCACACGTCTCCACCGCTTCTGTCACGATGGCATCCACCTGTCCCTGATCTGTGACCAGCCCGGCAAACACCGGGTCCAGCCGCGCATCTTCGCCATTGAGGTAGAGCGAATGAATGCCCGCCGTGATCCGCAGTGCCAGCGCATCCTCGATCGCCTGCCCCTGCCATTCCTTCAACTGGCGGCCAGTGGCGGTATCGCTTTCCATCACCGGAAGCAGCGCGCGGATCACCCGCGCGGTGATCGGCGCATCGGAGCGTTCGCAATGCGCGGCATGCCATTCCAGCGCCCCGGCAATCGTCGGGATTTCCATCGCTGCTACCGGATCGTCTTTCGCTGCCAAGGTGATTGCCCTTTCCGCACTTGCAAACTACATGCCCGCCCATGAGCCAGACTGCACCCCGACCACTGACCTTCGCCGTGCCCAAGGGCCGGATCCTGGAAGAGGCGCTGCCCGTGATGGCGCGCGCGGGCGTCGTGCCTGTTTCCGCCTTCCATGACAAGGCTGACCGGTCGCTGAGCTTTGCCTGCGAGGCGGACGACATGCGCATCATCCGCGTGCGCGCTTTCGACGTGGCGACCTTCGTGGCTTTCGGCGCGGCGCAGGTGGGCATCGTGGGTTCGGACGTGATCGAGGAATTCAGCTATTCGGAGCTTTACGCACCGGTTGACCTCGATATCGGCCACTGCCGCCTGTCCGTGGCAGAGCCGGTGGAAGGCAGCGAGGCCGCCGCAGGCCACGCCAGCCACCTGCGCATCGCCACCAAATATCCCAACATCACCAGCCGCCACTTCGAACAGCGCGGCGTGCAGGCCGAATGCGTGAAGCTGAACGGCGCGATGGAACTCGCGCCTTCTCTGGGCCTCGCCGGCCGCATCGTGGACCTTGTCTCTACCGGCCGCACCCTGCAGCAGAACGGGCTGGTGGAGAAAGACCACATCATGGACATCAGCGCCCGGCTGATCGTCAACCGCGCCGCCCTGAAGACTGACAGCCGCGTGGCCGCGCTGGTCGAAGCCTTCCGCGCCAATGCTGCGCAGGATGCCGCCTGATGCAGCGCCTGAAGACCACTGATCCCGATTTCGAGCGGCGCTTTGCCGAAATCGTCAATGACCGGCGCGAGAGCAATGACGATGTCAGCCGCGTGGTTTCCGAAATCCTGGGCCGCATCAAGAACGGCGGAGATGCGGCGCTGCATGCGCTGACTGCCAATTACGATCACCACGATCTGGCAGCAGGCGGCTGGTCGATCCCGGCAGATGCCTGCAAGGCTGCCTACGATGCGCTGGAGCCGACACTGCGCGATGCGCTGAACCTCGCCGCATCGCGCATCCGTGCCTATCACGAAGCCCAGCTGCCCGAAGACCGCGACTATACCGACGATGCCGGTGTCCGCCTTGGCGCGCGCTGGTATCCGGTCGATGCCGCCGGTCTTTACGTGCCCGGCGGCCGCGCAGCCTATCCTTCCAGCCTGCTGATGAACGCGATCCCCGCCAAGGTGGCAGGCGTCGGGCGGCTGGTCGTGACCACCCCCACCCCGCATGGCAAGGTGAACGAACTGGTGCTCGCTGCTGCCCACGTGGCCGGGGTGGACGAAATCTGGCGCGTTGGCGGGGCACAGGCTGTCGCCGCGCTCGCCTATGGCACCGAGACGATACAGCCGGTCGATGTCATCACCGGCCCCGGCAACGCCTTTGTCGCCGAAGCCAAGCGCCAGCTCTATGGCGTGGTCGGCATCGACATGGTGGCAGGCCCCAGCGAAATCCTGGTGATTGCCGACAACAAGTCCAACCCGGAATGGATTGCAACTGACCTGCTCAGCCAGGCAGAGCACGACCCGACCTCGCAGAGCATCCTGATCACCGATGACGCGGCTTTCGCCGAACAGGTGGAAGATGCCGTGGACGTGAC
>Ga0181607_10006137_pt1 | contig 10102 bp, 9 predicted proteins | sample 041ome_9_FD_132420 | JGI IMG/M metagenome (GOLD analysis project Ga0181607, IMG submission 132420) | Coastal salt marsh microbial communities from the Groves Creek Marsh, Skidaway Island, Georgia - 041413US metaG (megahit assembly) | ecosystem: Environmental > Aquatic > Marine > Intertidal zone...
TAATTAAATTTAGTTTTTCAGTAATATTTTTTAATGAACCCCAAATGGTAATGATTGTTTTTTTTAAAACTAACAGACTTGAGCCAAAAATTTTTTTGATCATTTTGCTATTATTTAAATGATTGATTTTAACATTAATTTTTGAAAAAATCTTATCTATAAAAATGTCAAAGTTATTTGGTTCATAAACCATATAGTTATTAGACAAATTATATTTTGTTCTAAATTCACTGATTTTTATTTTTAAGTTATCACTTTTCATTAAATACAACCTATAATTTAAAATTAGATTAACAATATAAAAATTATAAGTTATGTGTTTTAATTAGGATAATACCACTATATTTAGTGTATTATAATTAACCACAAGTTTACAGTAACAATAAAAATTAAATTAGCTTAAAAAAATTAATCTTTATAAAAAAAAGTTATTTTTTTATGGAAAAAAACCTTTTCAAAAATTTTTCTATTGTAGCTTTTGCTAATTTATCAGTATCTTTTTTTTCATTTTTAACGTTTTATTTTAATGCAAATGCATTAGGAGTTAAATATTTTGGTATTTTGGCACTCTACACAACAGGTGTTGTTGTTTTTGATAGACTATTTACACTGGATATATGGCAATCTGTAATTAAATATGGAGGTAGATATTATCATAAAAAAAAATTTCAAATCTTTAGAGATATTTTAGTACATTGTTTTTTAAAAGAATTTTTTTTATTATTATTAAGTTTTATTATTTCAAATTTATTATTAATATTTGTTTATAAATTTTATAATTTTTCAACAGAATTTTTTTATTATGGTCTAATTTTTTCCTTTACATTATTATTTAGAGCATCGAATACATCCACAGGTTTTTTTAGATTAATAAATAGATTTGACATATTGGCTATATGTAAAATATTTTTTTCAGTAACAACTTTAATATTTTCAATTTACTTTTGGTACATAAAAAAAGATTTTATAAATTATATATTTTTATTTTCTTTAACACTAGGATTACAACACCTAGTGATTATTGTGATCAGTGTATATTTTTGGAAAAAAAATTTTAATTTGTCAATTTTAAAATTTAAAATTTTAGATAATAGAATTAAAAATAAAATTTCTAAATTATCCAAAAATGGTTGGATCACAAGCTCTTTAGGAGTCATTGTGCATAATTTAGACATTTATTTATTAGCAACATTTATAGATATTAATACAAGTGGTATTTATAAGTTTGCGAATAGTATCGCTTCATTTATTTTATTGTTAAGCAAACCATTGCAACAAGTTTTTTTTCCTGAAATTTTAAAAATGAAAATTAATAATAATATAAATGCAATACGTAAAATTTTTAAAAAAATAATTTTTTATGGTACTATTTTTTTAATCATTTCTAATATATTAAATATTTCTTTGTCTAAAATTATAATCGAACTTATTGGTGGAAATAAATTTAATCAAGCTATACTTCCACTTATAATTTTATATATGGCTTACTCTATAAGAGCATCTGCTTTTTATATTAGGCCAATTTTAATAAATATTGTAAATGAAAGAATTTTTTTAAAATCAGTTATTTATCCTACTATATTGTATGTTGTCTGTGCTTTAGTAGGTGTATTTTATTATGGAATTATAGGAATTTGTTTAGCCCATTTGGCTTGTGATATTTTTTTTCATTATTATGGGTTTGTAAAAATTAAATCACATTTTAATAATTAAAATACATTGTAAGATAGACTTATTTTAATAATATTGTATTGGAAATGATTTTTAGAAAAATAAAGCCAAAAATAACTAAAATTTTAAAAAAAATTTTAAGTAAAATTGAAAATGAAAAAAAAATAGTTTCTACTAGTAAAAAAAATTTAGATATTTTTTCGACTTTCGCTACTGAAAGAGAGTGGCAACAAATAACGATGTATTGCCATGTAATGAATGAGATTAGAGACATTCCTGGAGATATTGCCGAATTTGGTGTCGCTTCTGGCACATCCTTTTTACCTTTGGTAAGATTAAATGACGTATTTGATAATTACAAACATCATCAAGTCGCAAAAAGGTCCCTTTATGGTTTTGATACATTTGAAGGTCTTCCTTATTTTGATCAAAATAAAGATACTGGTAAAAATGAAGTGCCTGATATGAAAATTGGTGGTTTTAATGCCAAAAATGAATATGAAATTTTAAAAAATAAAATTTCTAAATTTAAAAATGTAAAATTATATAAAGGTACTTTTGAAAAAACTATTCCTGAATTTCTAAAAGATAATAATCACGTAAGTTTTTCATTGTTACATATAGACTGTGACTTACACCAATCAACTTTAACAACTTTAAAATATTTATTACCCAGACTTAATGTTGGAGGTATTATTTTATTTGATGAAATTTTTCATCTTAATTATCCTGGTGAAACATCTGGATTTTTTGAAGCTTATAATTCTTTAATAGAGAACGATAATAAAATAACAATAAAATTTAAAAGATTAAAAAGCATGCCTTGGAAGTGGTATGGAACCAGAATAAGATAAAAGAAACTATGTACAAAATATTTCAGGAAAAGTTAAGTATTAGTTTATGCAATCTTATAATAGAAAATATAAGCGGTAAGTTTCTTTCCACAGAAAAAAGACATTTCAATAAATCTGGAAAGTTTTTTTTTTATGAAAACTTAAACCGACTAAGATTATTAAAAAACATATTAGTTGAACTATTAAAAAAAACTAATGTAACAAAAAAATATAATAATATATATCTTGATCATGCTATGCTTCTCTTAAAATCTAAGGGAGGCAATCCTACAAAACCACATCAAGATATTGCTTTTTGGAAAAAAATTGAAAAAAATAAAGTAAGTATGATTACTTTTTGGATTGCGCTAGAGGATATAGATAGAAATAAGGGTTGCTTATTAGTTTCCTCTAAACAAGAAGAAAATTTAATAAACTTTAACGAAAAAAAAAGATATTTCAAACATACTAAAATTAAGAATACACTATTAATTAAGCAAGATTTGAAAAAAATAATATTTAAGCCTCTAGAGGTTTTAAAAGGTAATATAGTTGCTTTTGATGCTTTTGAACTTCATGGTTCAACAAATAATATGAAAACATCGCCAAGGCTTGCTTTCAAAATAGTTTTTAGAGAAGGAAAAGGATTATTCAGTGTGAACAATTTTATTAATTATTTTTATTTAACAGCATTAATTTTTTATGCAAAAAAAGTGCTAAAAATATTAAAGATTTAGTAAAATTTAACTAATAGTCTTAATTTTTAATTAGCATTCTTGAACCACTATCCACAAAAATTAAAAAAGGTTTATTTTGAAAATATTCATCTACTGCTTTTTTAGATCCTACAAAACTTCCATAATCATCAATAATAAGTATTCCGCCTTTTGATAATCTTGGAAATAAGACTTCTAATTCTATTTTTGTAGACTCATAAAAATCAGTATCTAACCTCAAAATAGAAATTTCTTGAGGAAGATTTTTTTTAATTAATAATGTCTCTTCTACTTTTCCCTTAACAAAGTTAATTTTATTAAGATCATTACATACAATTCTTATATTTTTTTTTACTTCATCTAATTCTGATTTACACCACCCACCCTCTGTAATGTTTTTATTTAACCATATATTTTTTGATGATCTGCCGTCAATTTTATCGTCAAATATCCCAGGCTCAGGAAGACCTTGAAAAGTGTCATAAGCATATATATTTCTTTTGATATTATTAAAATCATTTAAATATTTAAGTAAAGCAATACATCCTCCTTTCCAGACACCACATTCAACAAAATCACCTGGAATTTTATTATTTATGACGTAGTGAAAAGAATTTAGCAGATTCCACATTCCAAGTTTTGATATCATTGAAAAATTTAGACAATTTTCAATTAAATTTCTCTCAAATGCATCCATTTCTACAATAGGTACAGAATTTTGATATGAGGATTTATTTTGATTATTGTGAATTAATTTAGAATTATTTATTAGACTATAGCCAAATTTATTAAATATGTATTTGATTAATTTTCTCATAAATTTTAAATAAATTTGTTATACAAAAACTATTATTTATGATCAATAAATCTTTAATTACTATTGGAATTACTTGTTATAATTGTGAAAAAACAATTAGAAAAACTATTGCAAGTGCGATAAATCAAGATTGGAAAAATAAAGAAATTATATTAATTGAAGATTTTTCAAACGATAAATCAAAAAAAATTATTAAAGAATTAAAAATAAAATATCCCAAATTAAAAGTAAAGTTTAATAACAAAAATTATGGTTACGCTTATTGTTTAAATTTAATTATTAAACAAGCTAAAGGAAAATTTGTTGCTTTTTTTGATGGCGATGATGTAAGCAAAACAACTAGAATTACAAAGCAGTATAATAAATATTTAAAATATCAGTCAAAAAACCCTAAAAGTAAAATATTTGTATATTCAAACAGAAATGTTTTTCATGGAAATAAACTTAAATTTTCTAGATATGGAATTGGTAGAAACGAACCAGAGCCACATGGTAAAATAGTTGCAGATTATATTCTAAATATAAAAGATAAATCAGACAAATTTTGTTGGGGAATGTTTGGATCTTGTACATTATTTACAAAAACTAATAATTTAAAAAATTTAAAAGGACTTGATGTTAAATTCAGCAGGAGCGCTGAGTTAGACTTGGCAGTGAGAGCTGCAAAAAAAGGTTTTCACTTTATAAGTTCTAATGAAAAACTTATAAAACAAAATTTAACATTTGGAACTCATAAAACAATAGAAAAAGACTTTCAGGCTAGAATACAATTAATTGAAAAACATCAAAAATATATAAAAAAAAAGGGATTATACTTTTATGCTAAAATGAATTTTTATGCATGGTATTGGTATTGTAAGAAGGTTAATTTAATGGGGCATTTTTTTAATCTTATTTCAAAATGTATTTTAATTTTTAGTAAACTTAAATATTGATTTATTTTAAATAATTTTTTAATTCATAGTTTATATATTTAATAAATAATTTTAATGTTTCAAAAAAATTATATGAAAAAGGAATATTTTTAATAATAAAAAAATAAAATTTTCTTAATATATAACTAATAAAATTTTTTGGCTGCATAATCCAATTTTTTAAATAGAAATTAGTTAAAAATAATGAATCTTTTTTCATTTTATTTATATTTATTTTATGAAAATTTGTTTTTAAATTTAGATTGCTAATTTTATATTTATCAAAAATTTTTTTGTTTCCTATTTTATACCTATTAAAAAATTTTTTTAACAAATTTTGTTTTAAATAGATATTATGAAATTTATCAGGATATCTTTTAGAATACATAATGAGTCCACTTTTTACTATAATATGTAAAGCTTTATCTTTTATAATCTTATTAAAAACTCTTTTATATTTTAAACTTCTCTCATTTAATCTTATATTTTCTCTATAATTTTTAAATTTTGTTTGTTTGTAAAAATTGTTTTTTAAAATTTTTACACAAAAATGTTCAATAATATTTTGATTTAAATTAAAAAAATTAAAACATTTAACATTTTTTTTTCCAAAAATTTTTTCAAAAATTTCTAGATGAGAATTAAAATCAAATAATTCAGGACAAAACTCAATATAATCTTTAAAATTAAGATGTTTATAATTGCTGTCTTTAATTTCTTGATTATAAATAGAATGCGCAAAATCAATTTGCGGTCTCAAATAACAAATAATTTGAATCTCTTTAAAAATTTTACAAATTTTTTTTAAATTTCTAATTTTTTTTTCTTCAAGTCTAAAATATTTTTTTTTATTAATTATAAATTTATTTGAGTAGAAATATGTCATTGCATAAAAAGACTCTGCGCTTATAACTACTAATTTCGTAGATTTTTTTTGTGCATAAATATATATTTTTTCAAATAATTTGGTTATTTTTAGCAAAGATTTTTCAGCTAATTGTTGAGCAATATTATTAAAATTTTTTTTACCATTTGGAGCTAAGGGATAATAAATACCATGCTTCATCATAACCTTAGAATTATCTTTTAAGAAATTTTGCAAAGAACTGGTTCCAGTCTTGTGAGTTCCAATATGTAATATAAGTTTCATTCAAAGATATTTAATTAAAAATTCTTTGTTTTTTTTCACTAATTATTTTTAAACAAAAGTAATTTTTCATTCTTAAATAAATATTTTTAGATAAATTAAAGTACTCTTTTTTGTTCATTAAAATACAGTATTTAAGTAAATTTAGTAATTCTTTCTGATTATTGGTTTTATATATAAATCCATTTTTTTTATGAAGAATTATGTCATTAACACCACTCACATCTGAAGAAATTGAAGGAACACCTAAAGCTGAACTTTCCAATAAAGAGTTAGACATCCCTTCTGACTGAGAACATGAAATATTAAATTTTGAATTTTTAATATAATGACTAATATTTTTTACATTAGATAATAAAAATATTTTATGAGTTAATTTTAATGATTTAATCAATTTTTTTAATTTTGATTTCAAAGGACCGTCACCAATAAGATATAAAATAAAATTATATTTATCCGGCATTTTTGCAAAAGTTTTGATCATAAAATCTAAATTTTTTTCTGATGCAAATCTTCCAAAAAAAATAAAATCAATCTTTTTTTTTTTCTTAAAATTAAATTTTTTTATTTCCACACCATTAGGAATATAATAAATTTTATTTTTTTTAATTTTATATTTTGTTAAATCTTTAATTATCATTTGACTGATAGCTATCCAGAAATCTACATTTTTAAGTAAAATTTTAAGACATATTTTTCCCATGATTTTTTTTATCAAAACACGATTTAAATCAAATTTTTTACCTCCATTACCTATTTTAACAAAAATTTTTTTCTTTAATAATTTTCCAACAAGCACTGCTGGTATTGAATGAAGCCTTCCATGAACAATATAAATAATATCATAATCTTTTCTATTTATTAAAAGCCAAAATGATAATTTTAAAAACCAATTTAAAAAAGACAAAAAATATCTTCCTCCTAAATAAGGTAAATATTTTGTTCTAAACCTTATGACTTCTATGCCTCCAATTTTTTCTCTACAACGAGTTTTTGGATTAACACTTGGTGACAATATTTTTTGTTCATATTTATTTTTTAAAGATTGTGTTAATAATAAAGTTTGTTTCTCAGCACCACCAAAACTTTCAGGATAAAAGGTAGGGACAATATAAACTATTTTTTTCATCTTTTTTTTATCTTTAATCCTATTATTGGATTTAAAAAACTTTCTCTTAATAATTTTATATTAACAATTTTAAGATAAGCTCTTATGAAAAAACTTTTAAGTCCTGTCTTTCTAGTAATTGAAGGATAAAAACTCATATCCTCAAAATTATAATCAAAATTAAGACCTTGTGATTTAAGAATTAACAAAATTTTTTTAAAATCTCTATAATTAAACAAAAAATTTTGCTTACTAATAGGTAAAGAAATATTGATATTTAGAATACTTTTAAAAAATTCAGCTATTGGACTATATTTGTGAAAATGTCCAATATCTATAATGAAATTTTTATTACCAGTGGTTATAAAACAACTTCCATTTTTTTTTAGTTTTTTAATTATTGATTTTAAAAAAAATAATCTTTTATTATAATAGTCTTTACTCAAAATAGTTCCGTAGTTGATGCATCCCACATGCTCAAAAACTTCAAAAGCATAAATAAAATCGAACTTTAACTTTCCAAATATATTTGGTGACATTTCGGAATTCTCTATAAATTTTTTTATTTTAGTTATTTTTTTCTTATCTAATCTTGAAGGATCAATACCATATGCTTGATAATTTTTTGATCTTAAATAAACTATTTCAGATCCATCGCCCACTCCACAAGCTAGAACTTTTGATTTTTTATTAATATATTTTAATAAAAGTTTATCAATTCTTTCTTTATTTTTAATATTTATCATTTTTATTTTTTTTTAAAAATTGAATAAACTTTTTATTATATTCATTTGGAAACATTAATAAAATGAAAGCCAACCATGGTGTAATATTAATAAAATTATATCTTAATGATTGAAATATTAATCTTAAAATAATTCTTTTATTATAAGATTTAACAATACATTCTATGAGTGCTTTGTTTCTATTTCTTGCAAATCTTAATCTTTTCAATTTAAAAGGATTTTTATTTCTCTTTGAGGCTTTATCTATTACTAAATCACCATAAATTATTAGGTCAAAAAGATTATTTGTAACTTGATTAACATGTTTCTGTTTAAAACATGAAAAGTCATCTAAATAATATGCTTTGTATTTTTCTAAAATTCTTAAGTTAAAATCTGTATCTTCATAATATTTAATATTTTCATCAAACTTACCAATGTGATTTATGACGCTAGATTTTATTAATATTGTAGATGGGAATATTGGTGCATCATTTAAAAAATAATCTAATAATTGATTTTTTTTATCATTTAAATTTCTAACATGAATTTTTTTACTATTATTTTCTTCTGAAATTTCAACTACATTTGTGTAAATTAAGCCAAAATCATTGTCTAATTTCGCAAATTGGTTTACCTGATTTTCAAGTTTATTATTTAACCAATAATCATCACCATCCAAAAAAGCTATATATTGACCTCTAACTAAATTAATTGCTTTGTTTCTTGAATTACTTATGGATTTTTTAGAAGACTTGATAATTTTTATTTTTGAACATTCTAGAAATATTTTGTCTAAAATTTTCTGCGAATCATCAGTAGATGAGTCATTTACAACAATTACTTCTAAAATAGAGTCAAAAATTGTTTGATTTAAAACACTTCTTAAGCATCTCTCAATAAATTTTTCCTCATTATGACAAGTGATTATTACAGAAATATTCATTGTTTACATAATTGATTTTTTGTTTTTAAAAACATTACTCATTAAATCGGGTAGCAAGGATATAATAGATAATAATACAAATGATCTTAAGGATGAAGCTTCAGTTCCAACAAAAAATATTAATGGCAAATAGATTGAAAAAGTTATGAACTGGTAATTTTCAAAAGATAATAGATTATTTTTAACTGCATTATACAAATTCACTTTAAATCTAGAAAAGCTTTTAAACCAAATAAAAATATAAAAAATAAATCCTATTATTCCATTTTCTACTAAAACTCTTTGAAATTCTCCATGTATACTTAATTTCATAAAACCAGGTAAATAACTATAATTTTGCTCTACATAATTTATATAATTATTTGTACCAACGCCAAGTAGAGTGTTTTCGTAGATTAAAGTTTTAGAAATATTTATTGAGAAAGCTCTTTGAGCGTTGCTAAAGGTGTCTTGATCAGAAATTTGACCTGTATACATAACATATTCATAATTACCAGTATTCATAAAATTAAGAGTCGTTTCTATTTTATCTTTTATGTAAGGATTGGTAATAAACTCATTAGAAATTAAAAACACAAAATATAAAGCTATTAAAATTAAAGCAGATTTAATTCCAATACCTCTGAAATAATACAAACATAATAAAAAAATAAAAATTGCTATTGCCTTTCTTTCTCCACTTAAAACTAAAATAGTAAAAAGCATCAAGGATAAAATAAAAAAAATAAATTTTTTATCACTGGCAAATATTTTAAAATACAAAAAAAATAAAATTGTAAAAATTACATATGCTATTCTAGTATCTGGCAATTTTTTCCATCCAGCAAAATAACCTTTGCTTACATGAAAATAAATTGTGTATAATATAATTAAACCTGAGAATACAAATAGTAATTTATATAATTGTTTAAAATTCAAATTATCTTTTGATTTTAAAATTATTGTTATAAAAAATAATATAATTATAATCTGCAAAAACTCTCTTAAAATATTTTTAATTCCAAGCTGATAACTAAGTAATATGTGTAAAATAAAAAAAGGAATTAAATAGTAAACACCAAAAGACTTAATTTTATTATTTCTCACTTTATTAAAAATATAGATAAAGAAAATTACAGTTAAAATATCAAATAAACGTAATAAAGCAAAATCAAAATGAAATCTAATATTTGAAAACAATGCTAAAAATAAAATTGAAATTAAAAATGCATGATTGTTTTTATAA
>Ga0181607_10006140_pt1 | contig 10100 bp, 9 predicted proteins | sample 041ome_9_FD_132420 | JGI IMG/M metagenome (GOLD analysis project Ga0181607, IMG submission 132420) | Coastal salt marsh microbial communities from the Groves Creek Marsh, Skidaway Island, Georgia - 041413US metaG (megahit assembly) | ecosystem: Environmental > Aquatic > Marine > Intertidal zone...
AATACTTCAATTACTCCGAAAATGGTTCTGGAGAATTTACTTTCATTTTCAAAAGTAATGTAGATTCCTCAAGTCTTTCAATCTGTTCGAATATAATCGCACGAGTATCTTTTGAGAATGTCCTTTTGTTCGAAGATTCAGAAAAAGACGATTGATGATTGTTTTGATAAACGAGGATTTCCGAACGATGTTCAATTAATAATAATGGAGTACTTGGAACGTGCTCCATTATTATTATTCAATCATGAATAATGTCATACGTGGAACGTGAGGTATTTTTTTATAAATAAAATCTATTTGATTATAAATGTGTTCAATTCATCATGATTTAAAAGCAATATATATACATATACCTAAGACAGGTGGTTCTTATGTTAGTTCTGTATTAAGCCAATATTATGGATTTAAAACTTATTATCTAAAACGTCCTGATCATAACAATTTTACAAAAATACATGATAAAAGTGTTGATAAACATGAAAATAAATTAATTGGTACATTCTTATATTATAGTACATCTCCTCATTTAAATCAAATAATGAACATGAACCCTCATAAATGGAAATCGTACCGCATTTTTACATTTGTACGTAATCCGCTTGATCGAATTCAATCCGCTTATCATTATACTAAAAAGAAATATTATCCCCAACTTACCATTGATCAATTCTTTAAAAATCGTTTTCAATTGAATTGTTGGACATATTGGCATAGTTTTATGTCACAATTATCGCACATCGTTAATGAAAAAAATGAAAATATCTGTTTTTTGATCGGAAAACAAGAAAATTTAGAGACAGATTTAAGATATATCATTGAAACTCTTGGATTAAAGGTGAAACATACTTCTTTTATTAAAAATAAAACTCATTATCAATCTACTTCCATTGATCATTGGAAGCATCTTTTTCTAAAAGATTTGGAGCATTTTCAATATTGAGTTGTAATGTATTATAAAGTGAACCTGTGAATACTTGAGATCCATAATGGGACAAGGGTATCGTAATATCCGCATATATTTTTCCACCCGATTCAATAATACGCTTACAAAATCCATAATCTTCGGATAAATAATATTTTGATTCGTTATCGATGAAACTATGGAAGATGTTATAATTTTTTTTGGCTAATAATGAATCATCCTTAAAATTCTTATATTCATATTCTGGATGCTTTTTAATTAAATTAAGAATAACATTTTTTGAGAACATCATAAAACCACCTCCTAAGGATGATGCTTCTACAATTCCACCATTTTTATCTGCTTCTTGTGTAACAGATGAATCTGAATCAATATTTATATTGTAGTGGAGCATGAGCTGTGTCCAATTTTTTTTTTGGAAAATTGATGAGTTCTTTACATAATCAAAATGAAAATGTTTGATGGGATAAGCAGCTCCCATCACAAGAAATGGATTCTCTTTTTCTAAAGTAAGATAATGATGAACAATTTTATAAAATGCATCGATAAAATCCACAATATCGCTGTCAATGAAGAAAATATATTCATAGGGAGATTCTAAAAAATGACCAACTAATTCATTCCGAACACGATTGACAAGTGATCCTTTTCTCCAAGAAACATTTACCTCATATAGTGTACCTTGATTTATAATTTGGAAAATAGAATTGACATATTGTAATAATAATTGATCGGTATGAATTGGTGTGGCTATGAGAATTTTTTTTTTCATAATACATAATTATTTATGAAATAATTTTAAATAAGAAAAAGTATTTGTTTTTATTCATAGAAGTGTCCAAGGTAAGATATAAATAGAAATAAACATTCGTATTCTTATAAATAGTTACAACAGCCGTAGATGTTTCTTTTTTATCATAATCCCTCAAATGGTAGTGTATTCGTTCTAAACAAAATAAGTTGTCCGAATTCAAATAAGTTTATTTTATTACTTAAATTTATAAAATAATATATGTATTTAATTGATAATTACGACGTATTTGTGTTTGATTTTGATGGTACAATTTTAGATACAGAATCATACCATTATCTTGCTTGGAAAACAAGCATACAATCTGAATATCCCACATTTGATATTTCCGAAAATGATTATTTTCGCCTCATTCATAATTTGGATACGACCACTTTTTGTCATTTTTTACAAAAAGAACATAATATTAATAATTATCAAGAATTATATATAAAAAAAGGATTATATTATAAAAAACTATTAAAAGAAAATGAAATTGAATCTATTGGAAATGTTGAAGTTTTTTTAGATCGCCTCGTTCATAAGAAAAAGAAACTAATTATTTGTACCAACAGTAGCATTACTTCCATCCAATATTTAGTAAATAAATATCCTTTTCTGAAAAAATTTAATAAAATATACACCAAAGAAGATTTTACTAAAAGAAAACCAGATCCAGAATGTTACCAAAAAATATCCAATGAATACAAAGGATTACGATTGATTGGTTTTGAAGACAGTTTGGTCGGTACTCATGCTTTATGTCAAGTTCCTGAAATAACATCCTTCCATATTCGACCTCCCAATTATTATCATAATTCAGAAATAGAAAAATATAAGATCCATGTGATTGATACATACGATGTGTTTGCTTAAAGATGAATCTGAGAACCTAAATATAATCCATGATAATAACTGGCTACACATTTCCATATATTATTTTTATTGTATTCCGCTAATCCAAGCCAAATAATAACCACCATCATTTTATGAATTGTAGTAAACCGCTCTTCTTTAAATGCGTTTGATACATCAATTTCCTCTATTTTAAATTTTATTTCTTTTTCATCAAGATAATCTATTACAAAATGATGATTATTAAATTCATCATAACCACTTAAACCATATAATATTTTTGCATAATCATAATCGATTGATCCATATATCTCTGAACTGGAAAAATAACCTCTTGGATCAATAAAACATGTTTCATGATTATCAGGATTGATTAAAATATTGGAAAAATTAGGGTCCCCGTGAATAACAGAATACGTAAATTCTTCTAATAATTCATAATAAGTAAAAATGAATTGGTGGATTTTATTTAATAAAGTATTAAAATCTTCAATGTAAAGTGAATTCACTTTTTTAAACTTAGGAAAATAATCCAAAATTGGTTGAATCACTTGAATTCTTTGAATAATTTTATCATACATTTCCCCCTTCATATTGTGGAGAAACTGCGCACGTGGTATCGTTTTTATACTCGATTTATGTAACAATTGTAGCTGTTCTAACACTTGTGAAATAATAAACTCATTTTTTTTTTGGGTATTTCTCTTTAAAAATTTATAGAGGTTGTCATAATCTTTTTTATACTCCATTGAATATGCACTTTCATAATACTCATATACTTTTGGAAATAATTGTTGTATATGAGGTTCTTGTTTTGATAAAAATTTATAAAATTGAATTTCATGCTGTATGACTTGTTTACCCTTTTCATGTATCGCGCGCTTACATAGCTGATTTTGTTTAACATAAATTTCATTAAAACTTCGGCAATTTAATTTTTCAATGTCATTTTGGGACTCAATAATCGTTTTATACTTTTGTTCATCCCCAAAATCTAAAACATCTTTTAATTCGTAATTTTGCATCGTATTCGATTCTAAATAAGGTAAGTACTCGACAATATCAATGTTTTTTTCGATCTCCTTTCTAAACTGGAAATCACAATGTTGAATATAATAAATTCCAATTATATTTCCTGAGGAAGAAGGCTGTATCTTATGTTCCTCTGACCACTCGTACCGACAATCTTTTCCGTACGTAAAAATAGTAATGTAATTCTTTTGTTTCTTTTTATATTGAAAATAATGCATATTTAAATCTTCTTTTGGTAAAATGTCTGACCATGTGATTAATAAATTCTTTACATTTTGTTTGATTAAATGTTTTTCGTAAACCGATTTTATTGTAAAAGCTGTTCCATCATATTGGTTATAATGTATTATATGTATTTGATATGATTTAAGAAAATGGCTGATAATAAATTGAGTTATAATATCGAACTTTTCATGTATCACAAGAAAAATACGGTTCGCATATTTACCCCAATATTGTACGATCTTTACCAATGCTGGATAATTATCAATATTCAATAAATATTTTGGTAAATAATCTTTCGTATAATTTACCAACCGGGAGGATTGACCAGATGCTACAATACACACATCCATTAAAAAAAGAAAATAGATTATTTTTATGTAATAAACTCATCGTAGATGTTCATATAATTTTGGATCATTCTCTACACCTATAAAGTTATCAGTTGTATGACCTTTATGTACATCTTTGTTTCGATACATTGAAGATCCGATGTTCATGTGCTGCACTAAGGAAGGATATGAAACACACATATTTTGTACATGGAAAAAATGCTTGCGTATACTCTCTCTGAAGCGTACATCTGGATGAAATTGAAACATTTCATGATGTTTATGAAACCATAACTGGAGAGGATATTGTAAAACTACTGGTTTAAAAATAGTACAACATGTACCATAAAATCCTGGTAATTTGGCGTGATGAATATATGGATGGTCTTTTTTAACAGGAAAACTTTTATAAGGTACGTAAAGGGATGAGAAGAGTGAAAAATTAGCATATTTTTTGATCCATGCGTCTGCATTTTCAATGAAATTCTTACAAACAAAGACATCGTCGTCCATCCAAATAATGAAATCTATCTGATTTCTATTGGGTAGTTTATAAATATAATCGAACATGCGATATGTGTTTGTATTTCCATTAAGCTTGCTTTTTGAATAGATAATATTTATTTTATTGGGATATTTTTCTTTATAAATTTGCAGAGATTGTAAATAAGACACGTCATTGCTTCCAGATTCAAATAACATGATATGAAACTTAATTTTGGAAGAGAATAATCCAGATGATTCCAATCCTTCAAATGTTTTATCGATTATTTGAATAGCATTTCTTTCTTCCCTGTTAACACAAGGTATAATAATTAAATACTGTAGTTCTTTTTCAAAGGGTATTACATTATTTGTAATAATCTTATTCATACAAGAATTCAATAGAAAAATAGGCTAAATTATACGTACTGGATTCGGAACTCTGTTTTTGATTCGGACATTCCTTAATTTTGTCTTATTATTATGAATTAATTCATCTGTTATTTTCAATTGACATTCTAAAAATCTTTTACGTTTCTCTAATTCGTCCAATGATAACGTTTCTACACATGATGACATTTTTTATGGATAAACTAATTTACAATCAATTTTTATTTAGTTTTTTTTTAAGAAATTTAATTTTTTTGGTAAATTATTTATTTTTTTTATTAGTTCACCTTGGTTTGTATTAGGTAATAAATTTATTAAACCTTTTATTTTATCAAAGAATGATATTAATTCATTCTGTGCTTCAGTTCTTTTACTTAGAACTCCATCATTCTTTGCTAATGCAGATAATTTTTCATTCAATTCTTTGATAAGACCTTCTAAATGGTTTACTGGATTAAATGGTACTTTTAAAGCGGGATTTTCGGGTTCAGCCGAAGGTATTCGCAAAGCGGGATTTTCGGGTTCAGCCGAAGGTATTCGTAAAGCGGGATTTTCGGGTTCAGCCGAAGGTATTCGTAAAGCGGGATTCTCAGAATCAGCCGAAGGTATTCGTAAAGCGGGATTCTCAGAATCAGCCGAAGGTATTCGTAAAGCAGGGTCAAGATTCAATTGAATACTTGATTCACTTTTAAAATATCGCTTCCATAAAATAAATGTAATGGGGATTAAAATTTCCAATCCAATAAGAATAATATAGATATAGTAATATTTTTGAGTAAAGTTTTTAAATAATGACATGAACACTTTGATAACAGCATTTGAAACTGATAATAATAAAATTAGCCGAGGAGGCAATGGTACTTGAAAATAATTTAATATCTTACTTATAATGGAATATGAATATGCGAAATAGATAATTAATAAAACCCAAAAATTATTGAAATACAATAAGCTACCAGCATTTATGATATTTTTTCCTAAATTATAAGTATTATATAAATCTCCTAAATTATACATAATCACTAATATAAATGTAATAAATCCAATAATTACAAATAATTTAACTGGTTCAAGAATTTTATTTATTAGGTTAGATGTCCATGGTACTTTTTCAAATGGACCTTTTTTTTTATTTCCTGTTGTTTCGTTACTATTTAAATCTGGGAAGTAAGGCTTTCCATTAAATATCGTATTGACAGTGTCTACATTGTTATTTACATTCGTTTCATTATTTGTTTTTAAAACAAGAGGAACTTCTTCCGTCGCACTAAATAAAATGGGAGCAGGAGGTTGTGATGTGGTACTAAATAAAATTGGTTGTGCTGGATCCGCCCCACCTTTTTGTTGAAGTAATTTACCAAGTTTATTTATATTAACCTTCATATTTTCGGGTAAACTATTTATATTTTTTAATGAATTATTTAAAGATTGAGGATCTGTAGAGTTAGAAGAAATGAGTCTTTGTAAATCAGAAGATAACGTTGTTTTCACATCTTCATTTTCAATACTGTCCATCTTGTCATAAATATTTTTTAATATTTCTTGTATTTCACTCTGTTTTTGAGGATAAAATACCATTGTAAAAGATTTAATTAAATCCCATACTTTCCAAAATGAAGAATCATTTGATTCAGCTTCTAAGAATAAATGTAATGAATTGTCTTCTACATAAGAAACTTGTTTACTGTCAAATGAAAATCGTTTTGGGATATAGCAGCCTAATAAAAATAAAAATAATATAATAAATATTGAAATGATCCAGGTAATTGTAGTTTCTCCTTTAATTAAACCACCAATACATAATAATGAATAGATAATTGTCAAAATAATTTGTATAATAAAGACTCCATTTATCAATAATCTATTACAAGCCAAGTTTTTCATTTCATCATTTATTAAAATATCATTTTTATCTACCATTAAAGATCCATAATCATTACCAGCAGCATTAAATACAACTCGATAAAATAAATAATTAATCAATAAAATAGTCCAAAAAATAACAATCCCAATAATTAACTTAAATCGACTCTCTGTATCATTCATATTATAAAAATAAGTTATGTAGTACTCGTTCTTCTCATAATTAGGAAAATTCTTCATAGCATAAAACACCTCTTGTTGACTTTCCAGATTATCTTCTAATCCAATTTTCTTGGCCGCTTGCTGAATTGTTTGATGTTCAATATCCTCTTCTGGTATTTTTTCTTTATCTATATCAAACCCTTCTCCTTTTACTTTATATAAAACAATTGTATAATTATATCGCCAACAACTCCCCTGATACGTATAATTTGGAAATTGCTCAATCGCCTTTTTTATCTCATCGATGTCAAGTTTTGGATTTTTAATCATTAAATCATGTAAGTTATCATAAATCTTTGGTTTATTTTTATCACCTTCAAATGTTTCAATTCGACCATTTGTAGAATTAATTTGATAAATTTTATCTTTTGAATTAAGTGAATCATCAAAGTTCAAGTACTTTTCTTTTTTATCAAAATGAACTTTACGTAATTTTTGGATTAATACCATTTCTTCTTCTTGTGTTTCTTCTTCTGAAATATGTTCAATTTCGTCTACTTCTTTTGATTTTATAAACTCTCTAATACTATCTCCTGTATCTGAAGTTGGTTTTTGAGAAGCGATGTAATTTTTATAATTATTTGTAAGATCCAGACTATAGAAAAAAAACAATCCCTTTGGAGGATTGATCTGTTGTGAGACTGCTAATTTAAAATTATTATATTCTACCCCTGGTGTTAATTTCGTTCTTAATTTCTCTAAACAAGAATTACTCACATTTAATTTTTTTTGAAATATGCGGACATTGACATTTGGATTGATTGGATTCACATATTCATAAAAGCTTTGACTCCCTTTTTCAGGAAGAAGTTCATTAATATCAAGATTATCAGGTGTGACGATTGCTTTTGTCCCAAATTTTTCAGGAATTATATTATTATCATTTGATACACCGAATAATTCATCTAATAATTTATAACTTAATAGTTCATGATTTTCTGTTGGTAATGTAGGAGTACCATTATACATTGTACAAATGACGGAGTATAATACACTTCCATTTGTCTGAGGAGATGCATAAACAACATAAGATTCTAAGTCCGATAACTCTCCATTTATACGATGAAAAGAAGGAACACTAAAAAATATATTCTTTAATTCATAAAATGCATCTCCATTTTCATCAAGATCATCATTTGCACTGTCAAAAGCTAATTTTATTTTTGCTGTAACCTTATCTTTTTGATTAGGATTTAAGACTAATAATTTCCCAAAATTCGTCATCGATGATAATTTGACATTATTGTTTTCAAACGTTTGTCCACATCGTACTTGACATATATTTATTGATCCTTTTACGTCAATAAAGAATGGATTTTTATGAAATATTTCTTTAAGATTTTCATCCTTAATATCCAATTGTAAAATGTTTGTTGTCATTTCTCTAATATATATTAATAATATTATTTAAAGAAACTAATCGAAGTTTGAATCAAAAAATTTTTTCAATGTGTATAATATGAATATACATATTAGTTATGTAGTGATTCTTTTTATTTGTATTTTATTCGTATTTATCTATTTTTTTAATCATTTTCTTCAAAAAGTAGACAATAAACTAAATAATATCCAAGTAGACATGAAAATACCTGAAACCTTTCAGAATCCAAAAACTTATATCATTGAATCCAAAAAATATACCGTCCCTTCCGGAAAAGAAGAAAAAATAGATCCACAAATAGACAAAGATTTTACGTTAGATCCAGATTTTTTATTAGAAGGTTATGATAAAAAAAAAGAATATGAAAAAGACTGGGAACCTGTTAAAAAGACATCTCATGTTTGTTTCAAGAATCATAAACATGGGAATTGTGACTTAGGTGTTCTTCATTATGCTGATCCCAAAGTGTTAAATGAAATGGATTATAATATATTTAAATTGAATTATCCACCCAATATGACTCTGCAGGATTATGTCAATTGGTTATATTGCTTTACAGATGACGCATACAAATTACCTTATAACCATCTAAAGAATCTTCAAAAATTACAAAAGAATATACCTTTAGTAGAAAAAAAAGGAGTCTTACCACCACCAGGATATAATTATGCACCATTAAGTGCTGAGAAATATTTTGATCAAATGTATAACATCAATGATGAATTTAATATAGCTTCCAAGTTAAATTCACAAACGGGTCCTTTAATGGGCTATAATGCCGATGAATATAGTGAATTTAATCAGAATCTAAATGTTAAAGGAACCTCCTCTTATTTACGTAATTGTGACATAGCTGTTAAAAAAACAGCAAAGGAAGTCCGTGATTTTGTACAACCAAAAGACAGTAACAATATCGAAGAAGATATACTCTACGATAAATATTATGTTAAAAAAGTGGAAATTTAAATATATGGAATATATTGTGGGTAATCTGTTTCGTAAATGGTCACACGATATGCATCTTTACGACCCTTGATAAACACTATGTCATTTGTACCCAACTCATCATGTTTATTTTTGGTTACCACTGGTACTTTGGAACCATAATTACCCAATAACGTATAATACTCCCAAGTGCGTTCATTAGGATATTTCCTTCGACCAAACAAAGGGATTGTATCATTTTCATCTCCAAATACTTTATATAAGATACCCACTTGCTGAGGCTCTCCCAATGGTCCTCTTGTTGATACGAAAACCGGTGCTATATTGGTCTCACTTATATCAATCGGTGTCGATGGATTATAAATAGGAACCTGTGTACCCCCAATACAAGGAGTTCGACGTCCTCCACATCCTATGACCTGGCTCTCTAAATTCAAATTAGGATACCATTTTTGATCATAAAAATAATCACTTTTGTAAGGATACTTTAAAGGATTAAATACACGGTCAAGAGCATTGATTTTTTGAGGATTATTGTTCATTAATACGTCCAAACGATTGTCAGATACGATTGGGATATTAGCACCATAGGGAGGATTAATGACTTGGTTATTGTATTTTTCCATTTCTTCTTTTGAATTTACGACATTTTTTTCTAATTCA
>Ga0181607_10006142_pt1 | contig 10098 bp, 17 predicted proteins | sample 041ome_9_FD_132420 | JGI IMG/M metagenome (GOLD analysis project Ga0181607, IMG submission 132420) | Coastal salt marsh microbial communities from the Groves Creek Marsh, Skidaway Island, Georgia - 041413US metaG (megahit assembly) | ecosystem: Environmental > Aquatic > Marine > Intertidal zone...
CACTCATATCTACCTGTGCATTTTGTGCTTGTCCATCAATATATTCTTGCGCTGTTACACCGTATGTTACATTCTGCACTTCAGCGACAGCGTTATTATACGCATCTGCTTGCTCAGTTGTAATATGTGCAGTTGACGTCATTCCGGTTGGAGCAATTCCTCCTTGATATGCATAAGTATCCATACCACCAATCATTTTAATACCAAGATCAAATGTATTCTTAATTGATCCTGAAGTCGTTACCAAATTATCCAGCTGGGTCTGACTTTGTGCGACTGCGGAAACGCTCACTAATGCTAATGCTATCAGTGTTTTCTTGAACATCTTCTTCTCTCCCTATTCCGAGAATGTTATTGTAGTATTCTTTCTTATCTTCATAATCAGGTATGTAAATCGTTGGATTGGTTTTGATAGCAAGAACAGCATTTTTACCAAACACCATTTTACCATTCACCAGAATTGGACAAGGTGTTCCAGAAGTAAACATCGCCTTCCAGTTTTCCTCGTTTTGACACATACGAGAAACAGCAGCAATGCTCATACCTAAATCTTTGAACACCTTTGCGTCTCTTCTACGATTACACTCTTCATCTTGTATGTAATAACCACCGGAAAGACCAATAGTCAATGCTTGCAAAGCAGACGATCTACTGCGCAAACAACTGTCTGATCCAGAACTCATAAGAGAAGGAGCAATCGCAGTATTAACAGGCGTGGGTTCCCCAGCACCAGCACCGATATTCGTGGTGGTTTTATTATTGTTATTTGAGTTTTGTGTGTTAGAATTTAAATCGCCGCTTTGATCGTTGCCATTGCCGTCTACGCGATCATCAAATTCATTTTCTATTTGCGGTTCTTGCGAGTATGCCAAATGTGGCAAAAACGATAAACCTATCAAAAAAATTGAGAATGCAATGATTCTCAACAAAGATTTGTCAAGCGAATCCATTTCATGCACCTATTTGTAATGATTAAATTAATTAATTAGAATAATAATTGAATAATGTAATCAGATATGTAACACGAAATACTCCACTTGATCAACACGGCGGGAGTCTGACCTAGAATACTCTAGACTTTTATTTATAAGAAATTTGTTTTGGAGAAGAAAAAAATTGGTCGGGGATGCAGGATTCGAACCTGCGACCTTCCGCTCCCAAAGCGGACGCACTACCAAGCTGTGCTAATCCCCGTGGCTCCTCGGGTAGGACTCGAACCTACAACCCTCTGATTAACAGTCAGATGCACTACCATTGTGCTACCGAGGAAGGTGGTGCCGCCACAAGGAATCGAACCCTGGACCTACTGATTACAAGTCAGTTGCTCTACCTGCTGAGCTATAGCGGCAAACCTGTACTATGAGTTATTTGTTTTCCACAAACTCATAAAGTTCTTTTGCCCTCTGATTGATTTGATCAGAAGTTGGCATGTCAGGAATGGATTTTAGTAATCTATCTGACACTTTTTTGACATTGTCACATACATCGCGTACATCAGAGTAACTGATATGCTGATCAGTGAGTTGTGAAATTGCCTGTTCAAGATCATTATGAGTTGCCCAGAATGTATTCATTAGAACCTCATACTGTTGCATCTCAAGATCACGTGCCATTTGTAATACATCGAACCGAAGTTCATAAGGTGTTTTGTTAGACATAATAGTCTCCTTGTGTGTGTTGTGTGTGTTGAGCAGTTTTCCACATACTCAGGTGGCGGTGCATAACGCCGACCAGTACGAGTTTAAAGTCTACCCGAGACTATCATCATATGACTCGCCGACATCTTTACCGAACTCAGTCATATACTGATTATTTGTCTCACCTGTTCTTTTGTTTTCTACGCTGTAGAACGTGAGATCAATTTCGTATCCTGGATTTTTCTTTAACCGATTATGAATATATGCATCATCAGTCCAGACAATCCGATTGTTAGGATAGGCGAAGAAGTTACCATCGTCCATCATAAACAGATGAGCGCATTTATGCTCTGGGTCTTCAGCGAAGTTTGTATCCAGTACTGCCTTGCTCTCGAAAGACCAATCCAGCGTGAACATATACTCGCCCCAGTTTCGCCCACCATTTATATCTATCAATTCTGCTCGCCGTCGAGCGAGTCGATTCCTAACCTGTACATCAATATACGGTGAGAAGCAATCCCAGTAATAATGCATCTCAATCGGTAGCACAGGCGCATCTTTCTTCCAGCAGAATGCGTGTAGCGGTCTGCGTGTCCAGTTAACACCATTCTCTAGCAGTGCTTCAAATAAAGGCACACGATGCTCCATGGAAGCAACCGTGTGTACATCAGCAACCGTAAACTCACCGAACCCTTTCTTATGATTGTAGAGATATTCATTGCGAATAAAACACGTGAACGGTGGTATGTTATGATTGAGATATGCCACTATAGATTATCTAACACATTCTGCGGTGAAGATTCACCATAGGGATCATCTGCTGCTTCGTCAGTGAATCCTGGTTCTACAAACCACTTTTCTATCTCAAGATTACTAACAACAACAGCGTAACGCCAAGAACGCATTCCAAAACCAAGGTTGTCTTTAGAAACCAGCATGCCCATTTTTCGTGTAAATTCTCCGGATCCGTCGGGAATAACTTTGACATTTTGTAACTCCTGTTGTTTTGCCCATGCATTCATCACAAAAGAATCGTTGACCGAGAGACAATAGATCTCGTCAATACCTTTCGCTTGAAACTCTGGATACAACTTTTCGAAGTCGGGCAGTTGATACGTTGAACACGTTGGTGTGAATGCTCCTGGAAGTGAGAATAAAACTACTCGCTTGCCAGAAAACAAATCATTGGTTGTGACATCTTTCCAAACAAACGGATTAACATCCGTTGAAAGATTATCGCGCACACGTGTGCGAAATACCACATCGGGTACAGTAAAGACCATCTTTAACTCCTATCAATAAAATTTAACTTTTTCAGATACTTCTTTAACTTCGCAATCTTTCTTTAGTACAAAGTTAACATAACCAGCAGGTTCCAGAGATTTGTATTCTATTCGCTCTTCATCTAACAGTGGAACATAACGTCCGATGTATTTTGAATACCACATAGATCGATCTTTGCTATCGGTTATCAATAATGCTTTCATAATCAATATCTAGTTTTACCAGAAACAGTGTTGGTATAATCTGGGTTTGATTTATTTTCGCCTAAAATTTTATCCACGCCTTCAACCATCTCAAGCGCATGAACATATCGATCTACTTGTTCTTCAACAGCACCAACAAGATCTGGATGTTCTCCGATTCCAACTGCCTTTTCATAGACTTCGATATTGACCAATGCTTCTTCCATCACAGCAGCGTGTTTTGCTCGTACTGCTTTTAATAATTTTTCTCTCATAACATTAAATCCTTATGCTTTAGTAATCACTTGACAAGATACAAGATACACGTCCTCTACTATAACAGGAACACATGCTTTCATACCGTCATTAGAAACGCAAGATACCATCATACTACTAATTAAACAGAAAGTAAAGATCTTTATATTATCAGAACTGATCAGATTCTGTAGACTCTGCCATTGCCGCAACTGATGATGCTCCTAATATTTGAGTGATAGCATCAAAGTAACCAACGCCGACTTCTCTTTGATGCTTTGCAGAAGTATATCCGAAATCAGCAGCGGCGAACTCTTTTTCTTGAAGTATCGAATATGCTAACATTCCATGCTGTTTATACTGGAGCGCAAAATCAAACACAGCATAGTTAGTAGCATGAAAACCTGCCAACGTAATAAACTGAAACTTGAATCCCATCTTACCGAGTTCTTTTTGAAATTCAGATAACTCGGCGGCACCAGGAATACTTTTGCGCCAGTTAAATGAAGGCGAACAATTGTATGCCAGCATAGCGTCAGGCACTGCGCCTTTTACTGCATCAGCGAATCGCTTTGCTTCTTTCAGGCAAGGTTTACTTGTTTCGCACCAAACTAAATCTGCATATTCTGCATATGCCTGTCCTCGCTCGCATCCGAACTCAAGACCTCTTCCTTCTTGCAGTCGATAGAATCCTTCGGGAGTTCTTTCTCCGGTGATAAACTTTCGATCAAGGTCATCGATATCGGATGAAAGTAGTTTGGCTGACTCTGCATCTGTTCTTGCGATAACGACAGTATCGGTGTTAGCAACATCACTAGCAAGACGAGCAGCATTAAGATTCCTGATAGATTGGGAAGTTGGTATGAGAACCTTTCCCCCAAGGTGTCCGCACTTCTTTTCTGCGGCGACTTGATCTTCGAAGTGGACTGCTGCTGCCCCTGCTTCAATAAGGTTTCTTGCGAGTTCGTAACTGTTTAAAACTCCACCAAACCCTGCTTCAGCATCGGCGATGATTGGAGCAAAGGGGAAACCCTGTTGGTTTTCGAGGAATTCAATTTGGTCTTGTCGTCGGAAAGCATTGTTGATGCTACGAACCACGTCAGGTACGCTATTGACAGGATACAAAGACTGATCCGGATAGACTTCCAGTGCGGTATTATGCGACGCCGCAACTTGCCATCCCGAACAGTATATTGCATGGAGACCAGCTTTAACATGTTGAACCGCCTGTTGTCCATTATAAGCACCAAACGTATTTATGTATGGATGCATGTCAAAAAGTTTTCGTAAGTTCTTAGCACCATGTTTCGCTATGGTGTGTTCTACTTGAAGAGTGCCTCGTAAGTCAAGTACAGAACTTGTGTCATAATCTCGCTTCTTCATAACCTACTCCGCGTTGTAAGAGACCACGGAATCCCAACGAAAAGACCTCCACTGATCTAGGTCTACTTCATAAACTGGTTGAACATCTGTACTATGTACTCGATCAGTACCTTTGGGCAGTTTGTCTGCAGGAATTAAGTCATGCATTAAAGTGCCAACGATCTTTCGTTCAGTGCCATCTTTTTTTGTAAAAGTGACTTCGCAAAGACCAGACTGCAAATATGATATAATTTCATCTTTCATAATATTACCCTGTAATCAATTGATAAATTTCTTTCCAGTCCCCCAGTCTAATGGCATCCCCAATGTAGTTGACGTTATGATTATGCGCCATTAAAATACTATTCAATCCAAGTTTTGCACCAACGTCAGCATTCTCTGGTTTGTCTTCAATCCACCAACAACCAGTATCTTTATATTCTAGTAATGCTTCGTCTTTATCAGCACCGCAGTCAAGGATTACATATTTCTCGAAAACTGTTGGACCAAACATCTCGCAAAGATTTTTAATGCGTAGATGCTGAGCATATTCAACGTCAGTTTGAGAAGTGATCACATGAAAAACATAACCATGTTCTTCATGCAGTTTGCGGACGTATTTGATGGCATCTAGGTGAGGAGGGAGTTTGCGAATCCAAGCACTCTCATTAAACATACGAGTCAATCGTTGCTTGTCTGCATATCCAAGATCATACCTATCTTTAATAGAATATGTTGATTCATCTTGGACACGGTATCCATGCTTTTTCATCCACTGATCAAACGAATATAACCAGTCGAGTAACACACCATCACAATCAGTTAAAATCAATTTTTCTTTCACGTTAAAACAATCCCACTTGTTGCTTGTTGCCATGCTTTCTCAACTTCTGGCAAAGTCTTCACGGTAAACAAAATTGTAGATTTGTTAAAGTGCACCGTGTTAGTTGTATCACCAGTCATACAAACGCTAGGAGCGAATCCTATTCCGTTCTCACCTTGCATTAAACCACGTGGATTATCAAGTTCTACAGTTTCTTCGCCTTGCGACTTCAACCTTCCAATATACTCACCAGCAACTGTTACTACAGTTACAACATCATTAATATTCATAACCAATTAACTCTCCGCGTTTTGTTTCCTTTCCATTTTTCGAGCGATGTCTTCAATTTGACCTTCACTCATGTGAGATAAAGTTTCCTCAATACCTTTGATAAAACCATACCCAAAACCAGAACTCCTACCTTTATACACTCCATAGTAAAAAGAAGCAGCGACCATTCCAGTAGCAATTGCCGTATGTAATAGAGGATCCATGTTGTTTCTCCCAGTTCTTATTGCATTCTACTTGAACAGAGATCAAATGTCAACGCTTTTTTCCAATGTTATATTTTGCAATTAGATCCCAATTATCTTTGTCTTTGTGCGCTATGATTTTAATTTGATTTAATTTTACAGAAGGTTCCTCAATAAGCGAAGGATTGACTACTTGAATTAAATCCCAGTCTGCCAGTAACTGGATGATTGTGTTTCTTCGCCCCTGATCTTCTTCTGTAAAGTTGGTATTCTTGCCATCTAACGCGAACAACTCTTTAAAATGTGTAATGTAATACTTGCCACGTTTATGTAATATGTGACAAGACTGATAAAGTTTATGATCTTTCGGCGACGCGATGCCAATGCGAGTCAGTGTCTCGCGCACCTTCAAGAAGTCGTCTTCGTTCTTCAATATTACCTCGATCAAAGAATCTACAACAGTGTTCATGTACCACCCTTTTCTAATTTTTGTTTTATTATTTTTATTTCAAACTCAGAAAGACACTGCAATGCTTGTAAAGTTTTATGATTGTTAAAACTATAATATTCTTTCACTGCTTCAAAGTCTGCGTCTTGCTCAGGTTTGAACCACTTAGAAAACCTTTTCTTTTCCCGCACTCCGTGTAGAAGAAACTCATACTGTAGTTTATGATCAATTTCATGATAACGATTCATTTCATTGGCATAAACAATAGTGTCGTAGAAGTATGACAATCCACGGTTAACCATAAATGCGTTGTAGTTTTTCTCAGCGAGATAGTCATTTTCGGTATCTCGCATCATGTTCTCTTTCGTTGTGTTGATAGAGTTTAAATAATCAAATGGGTTGCTCACGGTTTACTCTCTCTTCAATTGCGATGAGTAATCGTTCACACTCATCGCAAATTATAATTTCGCCATCAGTCAAAACTATCTTCGCAGAAGTTTCGTTGATTTCATTTTGTTGACAAAGTTCGCAATTCATATGTATTTAGGTAAACTGGACGTTCGCCATCACCTCTGTTAAACATGCAGTCAAATTAATTTCCTGATCTGCAACGAATGCTGCTTTGTGTTGATAGTCCGCAAGAATTAAAACTAACTGAGGAATGCTTCCAGGAACAACGAAGTCGCTAGACTTATCATAGATCTTGCGAAAGATATCTGCTGCTTCAGCATCAGAATTTTCAGCGACCCATTTACGAACTTCAGTAAAGTTTTTATCCTTGAGTGACTTGACGAGTTTAGAGAGAGTGACCTCTTGAACATTTGATAGAATACCTGTATCAATGACACCAGAGACACTGTAACGCTGTAGTTCGTTGAGGACGCGACGGTTGTCGGGGAAATACTTCTTAACAACTTCGGCGACAACTGCCTTCTCAAACTCAATACCTTCTTTGGTCAGAATCATACAGGCACGTTTAAACATTTGTGCTGCGAGTCCAACCTTATCCTGCTTGTTGAGTTTAAAGTCAATCACCGAGCACCGAGAGTGCAGTGGTTCAATGATTCGATTCTTAAAGTTACAAGTCAGAATGAATCCGCAGTTCTTAGAGTATTCCTCCATGAAGTTGCGAAGAGCAGGTTGAGTTGAGTTTGGATTCAGGTAATCTGCCTCATCAAGGATTACATACTTGCGCCCACCTTGTAGTGAGACTGAAGAAGCAAACTGCTGAATATAGTTCCGGAGTGTATCAATGTTGCCGTTCATTGAACCATTGATCACGATGTAATCACAATCAAGTTCTTCAAGCATCGCCCGAGCGATTGTAGTTTTACCTACACCTGCTGATCCTGATAGGATTAGGTTGGGGATATTTTCCTGATCAACAAACTTCTGAAAAGTCTGTTTGAGCTCACCAGGAAGGATAGTTTCGTCAACTGTTTTTGGTCTGTATGACTCGACCCATAAAAAATCATCACGCATAATTCACCCACAATATTCATCAATAAAATGGTCAGCCGCCCCGATGTATCCCTTCGCGATGTGACCTGACGCGTCATGCTGTTCCGCGCCCCCTTTTGACCTCAATTAAATACGGAGTTGCTCTCGATGCTAACCCAGTATTCAATGTCATCAGACTTAAAGTTTGCGATACTCTTGGAAGAAATACCAACCTTGTAGTTATCGCTCAAAAGTTTCAAATTCTCAGTTTTAAACACAGCGACAAACTCAGCATCAGTTTCACCGACTGTGATATCATATTTATCCGAACTTGGATTTTTAGTATCTATTGCTCGTAAGAGAATCTTGCCATCTTCACCAACAACCGCCAACTCAGGCAATGACAAAATGCCAATCGCCTTCATCACCTCGTCAAAGTTTTCTTGCGATAGATCAAACTCAATGTCAAAACTGTCGATAGTAATTTCTTTGTTGGGTGGAACAACGATCGTACTCGGATCAGCATACGTGTAACTGACCGTTCGACCTTCTGACTCGATACGAACTTTCTTTTCTTCAAGATTAAAGGTGGGTTCTTTAAACATTGAAGTCACGCCAAGCAGACGAGAAAGATCATAGATAGCGAAGTCGCCTTCAACTGTATCTTGTAGGTTTGCTTTCGCCATCATGGTTTTGTTGGGCGAAATAGTTCGCAGAGTTGTGCCTTCTTTAAACTGAATCGAAGGATTGATTGTTGCAAAGTTGCGTAGAACCTGTGTAGTTCGGTCACCAAATTTCATAATGTAATCTCCAAATTACTTTTTCTTACCAATTTTAGATGGATCAGCAGTTGCTGACACACCAACAGCGGCGAGGTGCGCAAGCGACCCACCGAATATGTAGGAACCAACGTGCTTCAGTTCCATCCAAGGGCATAACCAAACTTTCATACCCATGCGCATTACGTTATAACAGAACATGTAATCTTCCGACAAGTATCTGTTAGAATATTCTTCCCGAGTTATACCATGCCTCTTATCAGTCAAAAAGTCAATAACTTCTTGTTGAGTTCTTTCAGATTTTTCTTCATAGAATGCTGTGATTTCGTTTACCAAGTTCTGAGACTTATCATCGATCAACGCATCAAAGTATGCCATGATCTCGCGACTGCCGTCAAAATTTTCTGTACGAACATGATCAGGTTTGTAGTAAAACTGTGGATAGTTCTCAGCATATGCTTCAAAGGTTTTGCGCTGAATCATCATAAATCCAGTACCACCTTCCATTACCTGACAGGGTTCGCCGATCTTAATCCCGCCTTGTCCGGAAACAGGGTTGAATACATAATCGCCAACATAATTTTCTAGGACGTTGGGATTTTCATCTGCCATTCCGCGATCAACTGCTGCTTTAATTTTTTCCCAAGAGATAGTCTTTTTAGGATAAGGTCCACAGAGAACATTATAGTCTTCGTTCTGAACAGACAAAGCAAGCATAGCAATTACATCGTTAGCATTGAAACCAATATCGGCATCAATAAACATCATATGCGTACAGTCGCTGCGCATAAACTCATCAGCACAATAGTTCCTTGCCCGAGTAATCAATGACTCATTAAACAAAAAGTAAAATTGCAGAGGAATTTGATATCGCGCACATAAACCAGTCAGGTCTGCGATCGAGCGAGTAAACATTCCTGCGCATTGCCCTCCATACATAGGGACTGCTAGGAAGATTTTTTGCTTCCTTAATTCTTCGACTGGTACATTGATTTCCATACTATACTCCCATTGCTTTCAATTTTTTAAGTTTGCGATTAATGTTCTTAGACTTTCTTTTTGCCTGAGTTAAATGATATGGATTCGCTCTTGACAAATAATCAATCCCATTCAAATGATCCAACTCATGTAGATAACATCTTGCTATAATATCGTTGAACCTCATCGTCTTCATTTCACCGTTCTCGTCGAAAAATTTTGCTCTGATCTCTGACGGTCTTCTAATCTTAACGTATAAAGATGGGAATGTCAAGCAACCTTCAGTAATTACTTTCATTTCTTCTGAAGCATAAGTGATTTCTGGATTGAAGCAAACAACTTTTTCCGGTTCAGTATTCATCACGAACACTCTGTACGGTAGACCAATCTGATTCGCAGAAAGACCAAGACCCCTGTAGTGAACAAGGTTTTCGATC
>Ga0181607_10006150_pt1 | contig 10092 bp, 18 predicted proteins | sample 041ome_9_FD_132420 | JGI IMG/M metagenome (GOLD analysis project Ga0181607, IMG submission 132420) | Coastal salt marsh microbial communities from the Groves Creek Marsh, Skidaway Island, Georgia - 041413US metaG (megahit assembly) | ecosystem: Environmental > Aquatic > Marine > Intertidal zone...
TATCTAATTCGGCTAAATTAGGTGTGAGCAAAGCATAAGTGAACTTCGGAGACCAATCGTCAGAATCAAATTTGATATGTCTGCCCACAATAGTATTTATACTCACAGAAATAAATGCCCACGGCAAGTGGGCACTTAGATATAAATTATTGTAGTTACATGCAACACTTTTACACGGAATGTTACACGGCAAGATTACACCTGTAATCTTTTTGCAATAATATTTATATTGGTTAGAAAGAAAGACTCACATAATCGTGAGTCTTTTTAACCGTTGTTTTACATCGGTGTTAGCAAGTTAGGACAAGCCACTTTTACTTATGGTGCATAGAAACAAAAGACCTATAAAATAGGCCTTTTGAAATGATTGAAGAAGATTAGCCAGATATATTAATTGTTTATAATTAACAACCTTTGTTAATCTTACTTCTATTTATTATAGTGCCTAGCGAGTGACCTGGAATCTGGGCATGGCGTGCCACTTTGAAAGGACCCGCTAGGGCTTTATAGTGATAATGTTTCTGTGTCTGCTATTGTTGGTGCAGGGGCGTCTTCCATCATGTCTATACCAGCACGTTGTAGTAATGCTATCATGTGTGGCATATCATATATACTGAACCTGTATCCAAGGCTTTGTGCTATACGCCTTTGTGCTTCTGGGTGTTTGCTGTTTTTATATTTGTGTATTGCTTTCATATTCTTCCTGTGTAATTCCTTCTGCTTTTAAAATACCATATTTTTGTATATAATTCTTTATTGCTAAATCCATATGTTCAGTACTTGGTGCAATTAATTGTCTATATACTGTTTGTTTTGATACATGATCTGGTGCAATTATAGTTAATTTAAGATGTGCTACTGTTACCTGTTTTGCCATTTTTTGTTTCCTTATTCCTAGTATTTATATTTGGTCTAGAAGGACCAAATATCTTTTCCCAATTATCCTGATACTGTTTACTGTTTGTGTCTGTTCTAGGTGTAGAGCCTTTGCCACCGTGCCAATTACTCTTCTTCATCGTTTTGAACTATACCATTAACACGAACTTTAAATGAAGGTTTTGATTTGTTCTTACCCCATTCTATCTTGTCATAGTTGTCTTTGTACTGTTGATCATTAACACCTGTAGTGATTTCTGTAGGCTTTAAACCGTCCTTTATACTTCTGATCTTTTTCAACTCTGGCGAACTGTCTATTAACTTCTCAGCGGCTTTCACAGTTCTCTTATCGAACTTTTCTACACTCTTTCTAGTAAAGTCATCCATTATACATCTCTTTTGCGTATCTCGTTGCCAAATCCTGCTAGTAATGATATAATTGTAAGTGGTAAGAACCATAAATTTATATATCCTAACATATGACCCCATGTAAGACTTAATCCTACAAGACTCATTGTGTTGACACCCAATGTTACATGTGTGCTTTCTTTTGTCCAACTTTCTGGTATTTTCATACTTTCTCCTTTTGTAATACTGTTATTTCTTCTTCTGTTTGCATAAGAATTAGTTCATCACCTTCTTCTCGAGCAACTTCTGCCTGCATTATGCATGAACCTCTGTCCATGCCTATAAATTCTAGTTCTCTGTTTGTGTGCGGATAATCTACAACTATTTTGTATAACTTTTTAGGTGTATAACGTGTCATTGACTGATGTTGACTATCCCATACTTTAAACGGTTGATTCATTTTTTAACCTCGTTGCAACATATATGTACTTAGTATCTTCTGGACAACTCCACAAATATTCTTGTGCCTGTTGTCTACAATCGTCTAGTGTATATGTGTTAAATTTTTTTAAGTATTCTTTATCTGGTTCGATAACTTTTATGATATATTCCACGTTTGCCATTTTAAAATCCTCTGCTTATTCCTTTGTGAGTAACTGTTTGTTTTATTCTTACAGGATACAAGTGATTAACCATATAACCTAATGCATCATTAAAGTGATCTAATCCACTATGTTTTTCCGGTTGTCTTGTACCTTCTGAATAAACATGCTTTTGTAAACAATTTGCTATCTTTTTACATTTAGGGTCAATAGTTAATTTACTGAAGCCATCTATACTCTTACATACACTATTTACACTTGCTATCCTATCTTTTACACTAGGATTGATAGATCCCACTCGCAATTGGAATCCTGCGTTTTTAAGTATGATGTGATCTGTTCTCCCACCCGCTGACGTACGTCTTTGTGCACCACTGGCATCTGGATAACAAAAGATTTTACGTTGTGGGTACCTTTCCTGTATTTCTTTAACCATAGTGTCGGTGTCAGTACCCCATATTTCTATTTCATCTATAATATGTAAGCCATTAGGATGTTGTATACCTATAACAGCACAGCAGGGTGAAATATTAAAATCGATTCCCACGTGTAATGGTACTCTGATGTCTTTACTGTAGTCTATCTCTTTTATATTGTGATCACCAAATGAATAATAGATACGGCCTGAATATTCTACGAACTGTGCCTCAAATTCCTGCTTGTATGTTCGCTCATCTAGATCTAAACGTGCTTGGGCTAGTTCCTCTTCTGATACGATACCGCCTTCTGCTGTTGTATATTGCCAACTATGCCAATCTGTTTGTGATTTAGCATTGTTGTATAAGTCGTATAAGAAGCCTTTTCCTTTGGGAGAACTGATTATTAGTGCATGGCCATTTTTATCTGCTAATGTGGGTCTTATAACTGCTTGCCATGTATCTTGTAATTTGGGTATGTCTGCGGCTTCATCTATAACTACAGCATCTACACCAATACCTCTGATTCTGTCCGGAGTATCTGCACTACGTAGGAATATCTGACTGTTATTGATTAGGGTTACAGTTAGTTCTGATTGATTGACTTTCTTTAGCCATTGACGTTCTCTGAGTAAATCAACTAAGTCTTGCCATATAATTTGCTTACACATTGAATATGTGGGTGCAATATACATACACTTAGAGTTAGGATAACGAGCATGTTTGGCCAAATAGGCTATAGAAGCATAACTTTTGCCTCCTCTACGGCCGGCAACTACTACTTTGAATCTGGAAGGATTATCTAATATATCCTTCTGTATATCGGTTAACTGCATATCTTTATTTAGAAGTTAATCTTCTTTTGTTTCTTCAATCCATGGAAGTATCTGTGTACTTTCATTACTTATAGGAGATTCTGATTGTCCTAATATATTCTTACCTAACCATATTAATAGTGTTCGGTCACCATTAAGAGCCAACTTCAATTGTGCCGCTCTGAGACGTTGTTTCGTTTCCAACTTACCCTTTGTGATAATATCGCGAAAGTTGTCCGTAAAGGTGCTTAATGGCACATCAAAGAAGTCTGCCATTTCTTTGTTTGTACAATGTAATTTAGCAAGTTCTAACACTTGTTCTTCTGGTATAACTGTTTTGTTACGCCCTATGACACGGCCTCTCACAGTCTTTTCACCGTACTTAATGTTTGTTACTTTATAAGGTGTCTTTTGGTCTGTATCAGTTGACATTGCTTCTCCTGTAGTCAGTATTTGTCGCTACTGTATTGCGTATAGTTATATTTATCTGTTTACGGTAATTTGATGTGTCTTTTTATTTGTGGGTGCTTCTACAAGTTCATCTTCTATGATTACATAATTACTTTGTTCTTTTTTAGGCATATCTGCGAGTACTATAAGCAATTTTCTTTGTTTTTCGGTAATTTCTTCTTGATGATACAAGTTATTCCAGTATATTGTTACATAATGCTGATTATAGTGTGGATTACTTATTTTTATTCGTTGTTCATGACTTAGCATAATAGTATTTATATGCTGTTTTAATTTTGTTATCTGTTTCTTGCAAACACTTCGTGTTTAGCAATCAACTACTCGTGCCTTCGGACACTTCGTAGTTGTTTATTTTTAACTTCTAAGACGAACATTATTGATTCCTTTATGCAGATATTTTGCTCAGACGGAACCTATCCTGTAAGTTCCATCCTCTTTATGCGAGTATCACGCTCCAGATGAAGTAGGTATTTTATACTATAGCAATGGGCTTTGACCTTTCCCAACCTACGTCAACTTCTCTACTGAGTGTATAACCTCGTTCCTATTGTTATACTTTTTATGCTAGTATTGTTTATTTCACAACTGTTTAGACCAAGCAAATGTTTCTTACTCGTTACGGAGTAGACATTTAAGCATCCTTTACGGGTAGTGCTTGGAATCGCATAATAACATAATGCTTTGCATACCACCTCACATCAGAGTGGGTTCTGCAACGGTATTCTATATCCGGCCCGTCAACCTTATGTGTTATTTGTTAGATTGTTTCGATTACTGCTTTAGGTATCCATGCTACATGTTTATTACATGTTTTGCATATTACTTTACCACCGTGTGGTCCTTTTGCTGTTATTTCAACATCTATTTCATGAGTGCCATGTTTGCTTTCGATAACTTTGTTTACGAATGCGGTTTGCCTTGCGATATTGTATTCTTTTTGTGTTAATGTTTTTGCCATAATGTTTGCCTTAATGTATACCTATTTATCTCATGCTTCAATAAATTTTATCTGTTTCGGTATTTCGTTTTCTTGTTTTGTTACGTGACTGTATCCTATTTCATTACATAGTAGTCCATCATCACTATAAAGAGCGTTTATAGCCACATATAACGTTTCTATATGCTTTAATTGTGCTTTTGCTATATCAACATCGGGGTTACGCATTATATTGCTTACTATACCTGCCGCTAGTGTTATATAACTGTTTCTCTTTTTAGATACTTTACTTACTGGTAGTTCTTTTGTTCTTTCGAATAATACTTCGCAGAATGTGTGATCTACTACTTGTTTTGCTGTTACATCTACGACAAATCTGTTTAGCCAGGCTATTATTTGATGTTTTTCATTATCATGTAGATATACATATTTATTGAAGGTGCCATCGCTGTTAGTTCTACGTCTATAGTAGTAGACTTGTTTGTCTTTTTTGTTAATGTAACTTTGGGGAATGCCATAATATGTTGTACTCATATCTGACTCCTTAGGGGTGTAAAGGGCAAGTGTAAATTACAATCTGTAATTTCCAAATGTGGCAACATTATGTTATAGTCCGAATTAGAACTTAGGAAAATCTGCCCTTTACAGTATATATTTATCATTTTCATTATTTTGCTTTCTGGTTTGCGATTTTCTGTTGTGCTAGTGCAATATGTTTTTCACAGTCCCATTGATGTGCAATATCTCTTTGTTTCTGATAATCCGGATGTTCTGGCATAAGCCAAAATCTATCTCCTTTAAATTGATCTAGTTCAGTCCAATGTTTAGTGTGTTTATACTTTTCTACTTTTCGGTTTCTGTAGGTACCTACACTTTCTAATGTATCTTCACAGTACACGGTGCCGTGTGTATTTTCTCTTAGTGATAATGCAACTGGGTGCATCTGTAACTCTTTACATATTTCCACTATTGTTTTACCATACTTGGCTTCCCATTCGCTTGGCTTGGCCTTTCGCTGATATGGATTACCATAGTTGCGTACCCTCATATGTATCGTAGTAGTTGCAACGTTTTCTCTTTGTGCTATTTTATAAGCAGGTTCGCCCCATTTCTTTTCGAATTCAGACACACTCGTCATAGGCTTTTGTTTTTTAATAAATCCTGTTTTATTAGGCATAATCAGTCTCCTTTATTGTTTATACACTTTTATTTATCAGTATTAGTCAGAAAGGTGCTTAAAAGCGGTAAATTATGTAAAGGTGGGGTTGGTTAGGTTGGTTACATCACTATACTTGCTATAGTGGCTCCTAATGTTGATATAGTGAGTAACACAAGAGTCCATATTCTATTGTCTAAGCGATCTAATCTTGTTTCAAAATATTTTCTGTTGTCTTTGACGTCTTTCCATAAATTATGTGTACATTCATGCAAATGTGTCAAATGATTGTCTTTGATCTGCTCAATCTCTCTATGGAGCTCTTGTGTTGTTACTCTTTTAGCCATTATATAACTCATCTATTTCAGTTGTTGTGGTAACTTCTCCGGCCCATATCTTATTTGCTATGATTCTTCCTTTAGAATTACCTTGATAATTTTCTAAAATATATTCGATTAAAGGCGCTTTTTCTTCTACATTATCCATTTTGATATCCTACTTTTTTTCTTAAATCTGTTAACTTTTCTCTATCCTGTTGTATTAAAACAGGTATATGTGTACTGTCTCCGCCCTCTGAGGGGTGTGACCACAACCATTCTGAATATGTTTGTTGTGCATTTAATTCTTCGCATTTATTTATTAACCATTGTGGATTTGCTTTAGGGAACTTGTACACGAATGCTTCGTGTTTACTTGCCTTAAATATTGAACTCCACGTGGGTATACAATTTTCAGGCGTTTGCACAACTAATATTTTATCCATAAGGTTATATGACCAAGGGCAGACCTGCTTTATCTTAGCGAAGTATTTTGCCCAGGTTTTATCCTCTTTTGCTACCTTTGCCTTTAGCACCTTTTTTCTTCTTTTTCTTCATTCCGCCTCTTTGTGATCTTGGCATATTATTCTCCTATTTCTGTTATTATCCATTCTGTTCCATTCCATACTGGAATATGTGTATAATGATCATAATATTCTGTGGGTTCTACTTCTGTATATCCACATGTAGTATCATCATTATGTGTTCTTGTACTACCATTATAATGATTATTTTCTAATTTATATCTGTGATAATATTGAGTCATTATCTATCCTTGTTGTAGTAATTTGTTAGTGTAATTTTTTGTAATAGATCTTCACCGTCACCACTACCTGCGGCATCTATATGGGCTACATGTGTATTGCTGTGACCAAATTGTAATATTGTGTTACCTATGCTTATACTACCCCATCTTTGTTGCCCGTTAGGCATATATGAAGGATTTGTAGTAATACTAGGAATTGTTACATCCATAAAGTTAGTTGAACTCCATGCTCCTGCATATACATTACCATCAGTACCCATAGCGGCACCCATAGTTGTAGTAGCACCTGATATTGCTGTTAATGTATTTGCTACCGGGTCAAATTCATATGCATTAGAACCGGTGTGTGCCATTATATACAGATTACCATTTTTACCATTAGTTATACCCTGACTTTTATTATTATATGTACCACCATAGTTGTTTTGCGTTGCTGTATCTGTAGTAGGATCTATTTTTAAGATATAACCGTTATCATATCCACCTGCATAAATGCAATCATCTGCTATTGATCTCACGCCTGACACATATTTTGCATTGTTAGTGCCTAAAGATAAACCTAAATTACTTTCTACGGCTGTATTTGCTGTGGTATTTACTATAACTGCATTTGCAGGACTACCTATACAATATAATTTGTCTCCTGCAAATCTGGCAAATTCACAGTTAAATCCACTAAATGTTATACCCCAATCCTGCAATTCAAACGTACCTGCATCTACATCATATATAAGGAACTTATCCATAGAGTGGGGTGCCCAATATATTTTGTTGTCTGGACCTAAAGCACCTGCAATATATTTAGGATTACCACTTAGTGTTTCACCACTGTCTATTTCTGTAGCAACTTGGTTTACAGGATCATATTCTAATATGCTATTTGTTGATTTTGCACTTGGGCAAAGGTATACATTACCATTAGGTCCCGCTACAGGACCTCTATATGCGCCTTGACCGTTCCATATAGTACTTCCTATATCGTAACTGGTATAAGAACGTGTGCCTGTTAGTGAGAACGTAGATACTACATTTGATACATCGGTTTTACTTAATTCATACCATTCTGGTTCGGCTGGTGTAGTGTCTTGTACGAATTGGAACCCTAATCTACCACTAAAAGGCATTCTTACTCCTATGCGTATGCTTTACTTAATGTTGCTAAGTAATCTGTGCCGTCATATACAACATTTATTACATCTATACTGCCGCCTGCTGTTGATAATGTTTTATCACCACCTGCGAACTTCATTGTACTGGTCAATGCATGTGAACCTGTACCATCTTGTGTAACTTTGAAGGTATAACTACTACCTGCTTGTGCATTAGGTATTGTATTAAGTGTTATGCCACCTGTTGCTGTTAAAGTAAATATACTACCATTTACAGCATCTATATTTGCACTTACATTACCGCTTTGATTACCTACTGATACAACTGTTTCATTAAATTGTTTTAATTCAACACCATTAGGTGTAAATGTAAATTTAGTTGTGCCATCATCTTTTACATATAGATTATCTGTAGTCTGATCCATTTCCATAGACCATTGTGCGTTAGTTAATTCGTATGCTGTACCTGATATATTACCAATAGTTGCTATACCGCCACTACCGTCTATACTGTCAACTGTAAATGTTAAGTCATTAGTTGTTGCTATACCTTTTAGGTTTGCACCACTTATTGTTATAGTATCACCCACAGCATGGCCATCACCTGGAATAGGTTTATTAGGACCACCATAACTTGCACCTGGTTCTAAGAAGCTGACATCTAAATAACTACCACCAAATCTGTGTGCAATAAATCTAGTATTTGCACCTGATCCTGTTGTTGTCCAATCTGATGCACCTACATATACAAGTCCTTGTGCTGGTTCTGTTTGTAGTTCGAATATTCCTTTACCATTACCGTTACTGGCTGGATATACATATGTTGAAGGAGTTGCAACTAAATCATTGTATGTAAGTTCTGTAGTACACGCGGCATCAGTATATAACACACAATATACACTATTTAAATCGTCTCCTACTACCGGACCGTCATCAAACCATTTTCTTATATAGTATGTATTGTTTATAGTATTTGCGGCATATTCTTGTACATCACCTCTGAATGTTACGGCAGTACCATCTGGTATTAATGTGTCTCCGTTGAATAGTTGATCTCTACTAAAGGAAACCATCACTGTTTGACCATCTAAAGATGGTAGATCTAATCCGTAGTTACCTACAACATTAAATCCTACTGCCTGCCAATAGTTCTTATTCCACCAACTACTTACTGCAACACTAGAATTACTTGTACTTGCGGCGTTACTTTTATCAAATAGTAATTTTGCTTCATAATCTGCAAATGATACTAGGTCTGTGGACCCACCATTACCTATAACAGTATTTCCTCTGTTACGGTATTGATTTTTACTGATATCTACAACACCTGGGCCTACTACTAAGTGTCCAGTACTGGTATATGCCATAGTGTTATCAGGATATGCTTTACCATATGATTCATTCTGGAATTCAAATGTTACAGCACCATTACTATTACCGCTACCAGCGACAGCATGTTCTGTAACCATTTTGAATTTAACGTCGGTTTTAGAAGCATTACTGTTGAATGGTCTTGCCTCAAATGTAAATATTTCATCACCAAATTGTGTTGCTGTTGGGGAAGCAATGTTACCTCTGGATTTAAGTGCTAAAATATCACCACCGTCTGAACTATCATTTGCTTGATTCCAAATCTGTCTAACACCACCTGCTACGTTAGATTGTAGTAAGAATGCTGTTGAACTAACATCATTATGTAATTCTAAACCTTCTCCATTTACACTTGGTATAATTTGATTGAGTCCTGTAAATGTTTTGTCACCAGTAACTGTTTCTGCGCCAGTTAAGTGTAAAACATTTGTAATGTTAGAACCTTCACCATGTAAATATTGTCCTACAACATTACCAGCCGCGGCTTCTACATTACCACCAAATGTTTTAATTAAGCCATTTGTTTGATAATATCCTGTAGCATCTATGTTTCCTACAGTTGAGAAATTACCACCTGTTGCTGAGAATGAACCGTCTGTAAGTGTGCCTACTTGAACTTGTCCGCTAAATGTTCCTGTTGTGGCACTGGTAATAGCACCTGAATTGATAGACATTGTGCCGTCTGTTAATGACACACCTTGTATTGTGTTAATAGATGTAACATTTCCTTCTCGTGTTATAGTTACATTACCTGATCCATCTTTTAAATCATCGGTACAACCAAATTCCACATTACCACTTGCTCTAAATTTATGGAAAGTATCGTTTACTGTGCCGTCTCCGTTACTGTTTCTTGTTTTTATTTCTACACCAGTTGGTTGATAGAAGCTGGATACATCCATTTGTAA
>Ga0181607_10006151_pt1 | contig 10090 bp, 5 predicted proteins | sample 041ome_9_FD_132420 | JGI IMG/M metagenome (GOLD analysis project Ga0181607, IMG submission 132420) | Coastal salt marsh microbial communities from the Groves Creek Marsh, Skidaway Island, Georgia - 041413US metaG (megahit assembly) | ecosystem: Environmental > Aquatic > Marine > Intertidal zone...
TAGTATTAGTGGTAGTAGTAGTAGTATATGTAAGCTTCGCTGCCGCTTAGATTTTCTTTTTCTTCTTAATCTTCGTCGTCGTCCATGTTTAATTCATTCGGCGCAATCATCCCCGGAACCGCCGCTAAGCGTTCCTTGGCCACCTCTGCCAACCTAGCTTTCTCTTCTTCTGCGAAATCTGCGGTCGAGAACTGTTTACTCGCGACTAAGAAGTCGCGCAAGTGGTTCTTGAACTGGACCAAATCGCTTTTATATTCCATCATGCCACTCGCGAATCGCTCGACGTCGCCCGCGGACATGTTCGGGAACGAGCCGGCTAATAACGTCGCCACGTGGTCTTTGATAAAATGCGCGTTGGAGGAGTATTGACCTTGTTTTTCCGGCGGGCACAACGAGGCCGTCAATCTCTCTGGCGAGTCCGCGACGGTGAACAAGTTTTGCAACAACAACGCGTGCAACTTGAACCCGGGTTTGTGGAACCCATCCGTCAACACCGCGAAAATCTCAGATAACAACGTGAGATAAAAGGATTGATAAAACGCGTTGCAAAACTCGGACATTTGAAAGTACTTCATCATTTCGAGAAGTAAGTGCAACCCTTCGTCCGCGACGTTTCTTTCTGTGTGTCTGAACGCCCAAACGATGGAGTCGATGACCAACTTCAAGTGCTCAGGCGATAACGTCGCGATGGCGCGGAAGCAATGATTGGTCACTTCACGAAGTAACGAGAAAAACTTCAAACGGTGGTCCGGATAATCCTCAAAGTTTACCGTAATCATCCCTAACGTGCACTCAAAGACCGCGTCAAAGATCTTCGGGATCTCGTCAATCATCGCACCTTTTACTTTCTTCACGATGGCGGCGAACAGTGATAAGACTTCGGCGTCCCGCGCGTCCGGGACGTTTCTCGCGTAATCGCCCAGGATCGGATCGTACATTAACGGGACCAGCTGTTGCGCCACCAAGTGCGGATCTTCGCAGCCTTCCACAAAGGTTTCGATCAATCGCAAACACTCTCTTTTTACAGAGCGAGTGAGTTTTACGAACGAGGATTTCGACGCGTATGGTCCGCCTTCCGCGATGGCGGCTGAAATCAACTCCGAGTAGAGTTTATACACGTTCAACAAATCGCCGTAAATTAAACTCATTTGGTTTTGGAACGGCTGCCCGAGCGAAATGCAACAGTGCGTGTTTGTTTTCAAAATATTTAAGATGTTCTTGATGACCTCTTGCGACTTCAAACTCTCGCTCGATTGCCTCGCTTGCGTCATGATGAGGTTCCACGTTTCGTTCGGCGGCGTCATCAATCTCTGCACGTATTCCTCTTTTTTCGCCAAGTTCAGTTCCGAGGAAACCATGTGTCCGACGGCTTCGTAAAAGATGTGCACTTGGTGCGGCTCCAAATCGCGAATGGTGTTCGTTAAACCTCTCAACAACTCCTCCACGAACGGCTCGTGTTCGCCGACTTGCGTGATGACAAATTTGCGCTTGCACTTGATGGTGATTTTCAAGAACGTATCGCACGCCATGTCTTGCACTCCGGGGTGGGTTTCGTGCATAAACTCGAACAGTTTATTCACCACAGTTTTCAAAAACTTCCAGTGTAACCTAAGAAATCTTGGATACTGACCGACGACGTACATGATGTTACTCGCGATGACCGCCTTGTGATCTTTCCCTCGCATGATTTCGCACAAGTTCAACAAGTCTCGAATCGCCGTGACCAAAAATCTATTCTCTTGGTCTTCTTGCATGGACCCGGAAATACTTCCAATCGCCCAGCACAACGTGTTCAGCGTGTTCCACGTGTACTCTCGGCCGTTCAATTGATTGCTCAACTTTTCCAACATTTGTTGCTCGGTATCTTTGTGGTCCAAGTGCGCCAAGTAAATCAACGTCTCGCGCATGATTTTGTATTGGACCAAAACGTCGTTGTCTTTCAACGTCTCGCGCACGATGTTTCCGTTTTCATCTTCCACGATCAACACTTCTTCGGGTTTCGCCATTCTCGAAATCATCAACATTCTCAATTTACTCATCGGCGCGGAATATAACGCGCGTCTTTGCGACCCAGAGGAAGACCCGTTTTGTTGAGCTCCGCCGCCGGCGGGCGCGCCAAACGTGAAATCAACCGCATTCGGGAAACCGTCCTGTCCACCCGAGCCAGTTCCGGAATCGCTCGCTTGAAACAAGTCGCACACCAACGCGTGCCAGTAATCCAAACACACTTTAAACACTTCCGGTTCGTCCACGTACGAAATGTTCAACAAATACTCCAAACCGTTCAACAAGCCGCTTTGCAACTCGGGCGTGGTTTCCAACAACTTCACGTGCGCTTTGAAAAACTGCGTGAAGAAAATGGCCAAGTTTTGAACGAACGCTTGTTCATCGTCCGATCCGTTCGCGTAGGCTTCCGGAATGTTCGTGTTCCTCGGCAACGCCGTCGCCAAATGGTTCATCAGCTCGGTATACATCGCCACGAACTTCCCGTTGTATTGCGCGTCCACGAGCAAACTCCCAATCTCTGCCAAACATTGCAACACCACGTTCCTATACGTCGGGTTCGGAAACAACCTCAACAATGTTTCCAACAAAGGACTCTCAAAGATGTACCCGAGTGGAATCCACGTCAAAAACGCGTGCAACGTCACCAACGTTTGCGAAATCAACTCCGGTTTCTGTGAATTCGTCAACACAAACTCGCACAACTCGTGAATCATCGCAAACTCCGCGTTCAAACTCGTCTTCAAACTCTTAATCTTATCCTGCGTCATTTCCCCTCTCGAGAAATCAAACACTTCCTCCGATAAGAGCTTCAAAATGTTTAAACAATTCTCGCACAACGACTCGCTCATCTTCGCCGCGCCGACTAAATCCGGAATAAAACTCGGCCATCTGTGCGGCCAATCGTGCTTGACAATTTGTACCAAAACGTTATTAATCTTCGTCACGTACGCTCTTTCCTTCCGAAATAACTGTTCGTCCCCGGACAAACTGATCACCAAGTTCGATATAAAATTCTTAATCCCTTCTCTCTGTTCCAACGGCAACGATCCCCACCGAAACTTGATCACCGAGTCTAAGATTTGCAATGCGAAAAACTTCGTGTTCGCGCTCTTCGAGTGCTCTAATATCCCATCCACTCTCGTCCACGAGTGTTCGTGCTCTTGCATCTGCTTCATGATTTGCTCGGCTTCCGCTCGTAATTGCGGATTCCCCCCCGGGGAATAAAAAGCGTTGACGACGGCATCCAAAACGGTCACGTCGAACGGTTGCGCAAAATCGAGCAAGGTTTCCGAACCCGGGAACGAAGCGTTGGAAGACGACATCGTGGTAAATGCCTCCTCCTTCTCGTGCGTTTTAACGCGTTTTATCTCTCTAAAATCTCCGAGACAGACGATCAAAGGGAGTTCTTCTTTGTCTTCTTCAAGAGGAGTCTTCTTTCCAACGTTCTTCTTTCAATTATCTCTTCTCTCCAATAATTTTCGATTTAAACAACAACAAACAACAACACGTGCTCTCCAACAAAAGTCACGAAAACAGACGCAGCAACTCTCGTGGTAAAGGTGTTGTTATCTTCTTCTTGCGAAATGTTTAGTATACAGTCAGCTAAGGCGTTTAGTTTTCTCTCTCGTTTTGGGAAAGAAAAACAGTAAATAACGCGAGTGTAAGTAAAGTGATGAGAGAAATGTCAAGAGAAATTTTGTGATGAAGGTTGCCTGTTTTTCTTCTTCGACTCGTACACCCTAAGTAACCCTAAACCATTTTTTGAAGAAGAGAAAAAATTCAAAAACTGAACAAAAACGAGACGACAGTAAAAAGAAGAGGGAGAGGAGTGCGTTATATATTTATATCAGACACACTTTAAGAGAGATCGAGAGAAAGAGAATGACGACGACGGGAGGAAGCACCACCGTGAGACCATCAACAGCGGCCCCGGATATTTTAGCGGCGGCGGAAGCGGCTGGAGTGTACGACAAAAACGTTAAAGATTATGATGACGATGGGGAAAAAAAAGAAGGGGAAGACGACGACGAAGAAGAAGAATCGGACGGGTACGAATTCGGCGACGAGGAGACGGCGATGGCGAAGAAATTATTGGCGAAAGACGAACAGAGAAGGAATGGAGGTGGGGATTCGTCGTCGAGTTCGGAGTGGTCGAGTTCAGAGGACGACGACGACGCGGAAATCTTAGACGCCGCAGAGCTTCCAAATTGGTTGAAAGATATTAAAGAAACTGGACGAGAGAGAGAAAAAGCGGACGAGGAAGACGTGGACGCGACGAATAGTTCACCGCCGAGGACCAAAAATGAAATCGTAAACCACGTTCCGGAGATGCCGGACGTGCCTGAGATTGGTGCCGAGGAAGAGATTGAACTCGTGGGTCAGATAGTTTCCGTCGTCGGCGACGTGTGCGTCGTCGCGAGCGAAAAGGAAGACCAGGCGCCTCTGGACGAAACCACGCCGTTGTGTTCGGAAGAGAGATTTGGATTGGGTTTTGTCGAGGAGGTGTTTGGACCAATCACGAAACCGATGTATACCATGCGGTACGATAAGAAGAAGTGTAAGAGCGCGAACGCGCCGGAAAAGATGACGGTAGGCGTGAAGATATTTTGCGTGCGATCGATGAAAAAGACGCTGATGCCAGAAAAGTTGTATTCGAAAGGGTACGACAACAGCGGGGCGAACGACGAGGAGATTGATGACGACGGCGAGTTTAGCGACGACGAGGCAGAAGCGGAAGCAAAGAGGAAGAAGAATCCGAAACAGAGGAAAAGAAAGGAGAAAGAGGGTGGCGGAGGAGTTTCGGCGTCGAAACTTTGGGAGGGGTTTGTGCCGAAACATCAACTTCCCGGACACCAGCACCAGCAACCGATTCAACCTCCGATTGGACAGATGGCGTTTATGGGTGGGATGAACGTAGGTGCGCCAGCACCAGGAATGATGATGATGATGCAACAACCACAAATACCCCCGCAAATGGTAGTTTCGCAGCAATCCGGTGTCTTGCGAGTTCCGGTGCCCGGCGTCGACTTTATTCCTCCGCCCGGCGATTCAGTCAACGCACCTCCACCGCCCCCACCGCCGAAGTAAGAAGTGAGATAGAATAAAGAGAGTCAGATTATAATAGATTTTAAGTGTTTTACATAAACATAGATGACATAAATTTCGCGCCTTCTTTCGTCTTCCACCACGTCTTTGTCGCTCTGAAGTTTTTCGCATTCCCACTCGCACTCACGCCTAACCCTTTAAACGTCTCTCCTACTATTCGCTCTAATCTATTCGCGGTCTCGCCACTCTCCATCTCCATCTCGCTCCCGCCCACTCTCGGCACCGCGAACCCGGGCACGACGATACCCGACACGTTTTCACTCCCAAACGCACATCGAGAGCCAGAGATGAGACCTTTCAACAAACCATCGCGAACTCTGGTCGCCTTTTCATCCAATCGCGTTAATTTCTCGTTCTCAACAGTCTCGCTCTCACCGAAACAAAAGACATCTTTCTCCGCGTCGCCTCGCGTCACCCCTCGCTCGAGCTTCATCGCCGCGCAAAAAACAATCTTCCGAGCGCAATTTTCTAAATGCTCTCTCACAAACCTCACCACTGCGTGACACGCGCTCGCTTCGTCTCGTTCCGGTACCATCACGTTAATCGCCAAGCACGAAAGCACGACCGCGTTATTCTCCTCGTCCGTAAACTGTACCAAACTCACAGCTGGAGCATCATCCAACGCTTCGCCATCGTCGCTCGTCTTCCCGAAAATCGCTCGTTCCAATGCGCTGATATCGTCTTCTTCTTCCTCCTCCTCCTCTTCCTCGTCCGCCTCTTTCTCGCCGTTCTTATTTCCAACCATCTTTCCAACCAAATCTCCCCCGTTCTCGTCGGTAAACTTCAACTCGAAATCTCTCCGTTTGAGTTGTTTGCCGCCGCTTTCCCTGCTGGTGGTCAGAGATTTCAACGCGCGAACGCCGGCGCCGGCGACGTCGCACAGGCCAATCGCGAGAATATTACCACCACCATCTTTAGGGAAAGACGACGAAGAAGACGATGCGGTGAATAAAAGCGCCTCGTCCTCTTTGCGAGCGAACGAAAGCTTCATCTTAAAAACAATCGAGAGAAAATGTAAAGCGAATTTTGGCAGTCTGTCGCTCAAAAAATCTTTCACATGTCTCATGTGTCTTCAGAAAAGAATAATAAAAACGATCAGACCACGACGCAAAGCGAACGACATATACACGCGCGCGTACGCATATAATCGTAATACATGTACGCGTGGCAACGACGATCGAAGAAACCGCTGTTACCGCCGAAACCGACCGATTTCGACGACGTGTTGAAGCTGACCGAGGAGACGAAACGACGAGTTTTAGAGGAGAAAGAAAATGCGTTACCGAGATTGGAAAACGCTTCTTCTTCGTTTGAGAAGGAGGAAGACGGGAGGGTGGTGAACGGAGAAGAGGAGGAAAAGGAAGAAGACCAAGAAAAATGCGAGGAGGAAATGGGTTGGTTAGCGATGAAAACGAAAGCCACGGAGGCATTCGCGAGGCTCGAGTTCAAACGCGCCGCGAGATGGTTCGGGAAAGCGTTGGAGAATTTGCAGATCGAAGAAGAAAAGACGAGCGAAGGAGAAGGAGGAAGAAGAAGAGATCGAGCGTCGCTGATGGCGAATCAATCGCTGGCTTTGTTGAGAGCGAACGAGAAGAAAACAGCCTTGGAAATCGCAGCCGCGTGCGAAGAAGAAGACGCGGTTTGGCACAAAGGCAGTTATCGGAAAGCGGAAGCTTTGTATGCTCTAGGGGAGTTTAAGGAAGCCGCGGAGGCGTACGAAAGCGCAAAGGCAAAGATTTTAGAGTATAAAACCGAAGAGAGAGAGATCGATGCGGCTGTGAACGAACTCGAGGGTAAAATCCACGCCTCGAAAGAGAAAATGGGAGAGATGGAAGAGTTGAAGTCGATCGACGAAGAAGCGAACGAGTGGAAGAAAAGGACGCAAGGCGATGAGAACAAAACCGAGGAGGAGAAGGATAAAGCCGTCGGACAAGCGCAGTTGGACGCGGAAGCGAGAGATAGAAATCCGAAAGTGAAACAACTCGTCGATCGAGCGATGGAACTCATGAACCCGAAAGAATCCGAAGATGGCAACGCGGGAGAAAATTTTGTCATCACGAAGGAGATGTACGATGAATACCTCGATTTGTGTAACAAAGCGCTCGCGATGGAACCGGAGTATTATCAGTTACACTTCCAAGTGGCCATCGTGTATTTGCGTCTCGGTAAAATATCAAAATCAATTGAAACGATACAAAATGCTTTGAAGTACGGACAGAACTTTCTCATCGCGCACTCGCTTCGAGGCAGCTGCTTCGAGTCGCTCGGGGTTCCAAACATCGCTGAGCTTTCTTACGCGACCGGGATTAATATCTCGTTCGATAACTGCGAAAGTTGGATCGCGTTGGCATCGTTATTAGGCACCACTCGCGGCGAGGTGACGAACGCAGTACAGATGATTCGCGCGGCATATACAGGTGGTCCAGAAGCTAAGTTTAAAGAACCGCAAAGACATCCAGTTTTGGCGTTACTTTTGGGCTACTATTTGGACGCGCTCGGGCACGACGCCGAGCCGTCGGCGTTGTTTGATTTTTCACTTCGAAACGGCGGTGGCGTGACACCGTTATTTTTCAAAGCCGCAGTCGGCGTAACGAGTGGTGATATCGACGCAGATTCGTTTGCTATGTTACGAAGTGCGTTCGAGATGCTTCGATCTGAAGCTCGAAAATCCATGCGAGAGACGGAGAGTAAAGTGGGCGTGGCGCTCGACGTGACTGGGTACTACAAAGGAATTGAACTCGTGATTCACAAACTCATTCCGACGCAGTGGAAGAAATTGGAAGAAGCAGTCTACGTGTACGAAAATATTTTGGAGCCGTTGAAAGTTCTCGCACCAAAAACGGTGTATTTAACCCGAGAGAGTATCGCGTCCCTCTTGGAAGAAACGATCGAAGAAGAAGAAGAAAAATCTTCGGGTATCGTGTTGAAAGGCGGATGCCGCTCCTACGCGGGTGTTCCAGAGAAAAGAGTGTATATCGGCGATGCAAAACAACGCATTTGTTCCGCAATCGATGCTTGGGACGATGCGAAACAAAGCATGTCCAAAGACATTCCAAAACAGTTAGAATTTCAGTTCCCGGATCTCGTAGCGCAAGAAATCGTACGAGCAAAACGCGCGTCGAAGAACGATAAGAAGTTTTCGCTCTCAACCGTCGTCGCTATCGTTCCAAACACTCGTCGCGAAGATTCTCAGACTCACGCAATTATGCGTTCCAATGGGTTTATTGTTTCGTTTGCCTCAAAAGAAGGTGATTACTCGGCCGATGACGACGCAGATTTTGACCAGCAAAACGCTCGATTTTTAACCAATCGAGGCGACGGAGGCGATTTGGGCAACAGAGACGTTCTGGAGGTTCCATTCGATCAAATCGACGCGTGGGCGAACGATTTCGTGAACGATTTTAGGAACTGGAAAAAGACCAGAGATGGAGTATTCAATGCCACGAACGCTATCGCAAAAGCGGTTCTTTCTCACGTAGGTGACGCAGCGAACGTCATAGGGGATTGGACGTTTGCGAAACACGCTCGGGTGCGCTCGCCGGTATTTTTGGAGTTGACGTTTGTCATCGACGAAGCGAGCGAAATGCCGAAACTCGTGACCATCGATCCAACGCCGAGCTTATCTGGTCACAAGAAATATCGCGTCGCGGGATGCGAAGTAAAAGAAGTGGATGAGGAAAGTAAAGAGAAAGTAAACGAGTACGCCTTCCCGATAGCGTCGGGCGTATGCGACGCCGCGTGGATGTTCGCGTTTGATGCTCTCGAAGACGACTTACTCGAGCGCGAGAGATGCGATGATGCGTTGATGAATTTCGCGAACGGCGCTGTATCTCTGATTTAATCTCATGATACTAGTTTATATACTTGTACACAAATACATACGACTTTTATTACAAAGCTCTCGGCGCCGGAAACTGCTTCAATTTCCGCGGGGGTGGGATGTTCGTAATGCCGGACGGTGGTTGTTGATTTTGCTGCTGCTGCCCATGTTGTAGTCGCTTCGACGGTGGCACGTACACCCTCCCAATATTTGTTTTCTCGTTCAACGCCGCTATGGATGACTCATTAGAATACTGATGCTGCCGTTGCTCCGCGTCCATCGCTTCCGTCCTCGGATACGTCAAAACCGTTGGACTCCGAATCCCGCACATCGCCGCGTGTCTATCGTACGCTTTCTTCGCGCTCTGCTGAAGCATCGCTTCATTGCTAAATCTACTCTGTCCGTTCGTCGTAGTATTACACGGCGTCGTCCGAGATCTTTTCGCCGACGAGTTCAACAAAACGCCTCCTCTCTCTCTACTCTCCTCTCCCTCAAAGTTTTCATCGTTTTCAAAAATCATCTGCGACGAGGCGTGTCGTTTATTCGGTCGAACAACTTTATCCGGCGAGACGAAGAACAGAGAGGATTGGTTCCCGATTGGATCGCATCGCATGCCCTGAATCAGCGCGTTTTTGTAAACAGAAAGAGAGAGAGAGAGTAAATAAACCATGTCAGCATTTAGCAGCGCGAATCAAATCAAATCCAATCAAGAATTAATGAATGTGCTCCTAAACGCGCGCGCGCGTGCGTGTTATACATACATAATAAAAACAAAAGAGAGCAAACGTACCGCATAAAAAGGCTCGTGCAAAGCGTTTGGAATCATATGAATATGTAGTGCTCTCGTGTTAGTATAAATATCCTAAATAGTAGTGTTTTCAAAAGCGCTCGATGTGTTTTGAGGGGGTAGGTGTTGTGTTTTTTCCCCTTTAAAAACTCGAATACCTAAACCCTAAACAGATGCAGTGCACAGTTCTTTCGCTTTCGTTCTCGTCTCTCGCCTCGTTTTGCCTCTCATTGAAACGCGCGCGGAGAGAGCGAGAGCGCACACACACAGAACTCGAGAAGAAGCGCTTTAAAGAAGACGAAGAACAAAGAAGAAAGGAGTATTATGGTGCGCGTTTGTTGATTTCCACGCGTCGTGAACACACACACGCA
>Ga0181607_10006162_pt1 | contig 10081 bp, 9 predicted proteins | sample 041ome_9_FD_132420 | JGI IMG/M metagenome (GOLD analysis project Ga0181607, IMG submission 132420) | Coastal salt marsh microbial communities from the Groves Creek Marsh, Skidaway Island, Georgia - 041413US metaG (megahit assembly) | ecosystem: Environmental > Aquatic > Marine > Intertidal zone...
AAAACGATCTGCCGCACAGCATCCTTGAATAGGCGATGCTCATCACCGTCATTCCAAGGGCGAGGCAATTGCAGTTCATAAAACACGCCAAATCGCATGGGGCCGTCTCCTTGAGCTAAGTTTGATTGGTATTCTTGGCCAAGTCTGCGACGGCGTCACCCCCTTGTCGTTTACACTGCGCTGCATGCATGCCGCTATCAAAGCGAGAGCCGCACCCGTATACCCCCTATGAAGAACAGCAGACGCCCGCCTGTAGGACCGAGCCAAATGCCTGACATTTCTGAAATCGCCTTGCTTATATCCGTTTGGGCGCTGCCGATTCTGTTGGCCGTAACACTGCACGAAGCAGCCCACGCCTATGCAGCCCGCTGGCTCGGTGACAACACGGCTCATATGCTTGGGCGCACCTCCCTCAATCCGCTGAAACATATTGACCCTGTTGGCACGATCTTGCTGCCAGGGTTTCTCGTCGTCACAGGGTCCGGCTTTATTATTGGTTATGCCAAGCCAGTGCCGGTCAATTTTGCGCGGCTGAAGCCATACAGATTGGGCGTTGCGCTGGTGGCGCTAGCGGGACCTGCAGCCAATATTCTGATTTGCTTGGCGGCTGCACTTGCGCTCTATCTGTTACCGCTGTTCCCGCAGGAAACAGGGCGCTGGTTTGCGCAAAATATGGAGAATGCATTGATCATGAACGCCCTTCTGGCGGCGTTTAACATGCTTCCCCTGCCCCCACTTGATGGCGGACGGGTACTTATGGCGGCGCTGCCCCCAGCCTCTGCACGGATGCTCGCCCCCTTGGAGCGTCACGGCCTATTCATAGTGTTGGGCTTAGCCCTGATCCTACCTGCGCTGACGGAAGCATTAGGCGTGCGCTTCAACCCCGTTGGGGATTGGACGCGAGCCGGTATGGATATCATCGTCAATGTCGTACTGACGATAACTGGCTTCATCTGACGGCACTCCGGCACCGGCGATCAGCATTGCTTTTCCGAATTTTGAAAGAACGCATTCAATGACTAAACTTCACTACTTCAAGGGCCGTGGGCGCGCTGAGACAACAAGATGGATGCTCGCCGCCAACAAAATAGACTTCCAGAATATTGCGATTGAAAAACCTGAAGCGCTTGCTACCCTGCGCGCTACTGGGAAGTTGCCATTCGATCAGATGCCGCTTCTTGAATTGGACGCTCAGAACCTAAGCCAGTCCAGTGCGATGATCAGGTACCTGGCCCGTCGTGGCGATCTCTATGGTGATAACGATACTGATGCGCTCTGGTGTGACATGATCGCGGGTGCGGTTGCTGATTTCGCAGAGACCGCAATTCAAGCTGCTTTTCAGCCGAAACCAGAGGTCGCCATCGCGAGCCAACAAGCGCGGTTTGCCAAATTTGGACCCCGCTTTGAAGCGCGGTTGTCATCCAATCGCGGCGCATTCTGTGTCGGCAACCGCCTAAGTTTCGCAGACGTTGTTCTAGCTGAGGCGTTATCCTCCTACTTGGAATGGCTTCCGGGCCTCCTGTCAGATACACCTCATCTAAATGACCTCTACAACAGAGTGATCGAGCATGACGGCATCGCGTCATATCTAAGGTCAGAGCAGCGTTACCCGAAAGCAGGTGACGATTATGTGATTGATGCGGCTCGGGTTCTGGAACGGGCTCTCCCGTCACACTTTCCGGATGCTGATCGCTTCGTTGCCCAGACCTAATTAGTGCGGCTTATGGCTCAAGCCGTATCAGGATTATAGACCTTGATCGGGCGGTAGGTTTTGTAGGCAGGCTTTTGGTCCGCCCACATCACGCCGCTGGCACCACCGCCGTCGACAACAATAGACTGGCCGGTCACGAAGCTGGCCCGGTCGCTCGCCAGGAACATGGCCATCTGCGCGATATCATCTGGCATACCGGCCCTGGGAATAGGCTGCCGCTCCACATAGCTATCCAGCCTATCCTCAATCAAAGAGTCTGGTCGCCCTACAGTGTTGGCGGATAGTGGCGTTGCGATATAGCCGGGGCAGATGCAATTGACCCGGATCTTATCTTCGCCAAGCGGCATGGCTGCCGTTTTCGACATATGGATGACTGCCGCCTTTGCGGCTGAATATACCAGCGGGCCACGCCCAGCAGTCACGCCCGCGATGGAACCGGTATTGATAATCGATCCCCCACCTTGCTTCTGCAATACAGGTATTGCGTGCTTCATGCCGAGAAATACACCTTTGACCAACACGTCAAAGGTCATGTCGAATTCATCGGCAGGGATTTCTTCGAGCCGACCAAGTGCGCCGCCGAAACCAGCATTATTAAACACGCAATCAAGGCGTCCCCAGGTGTTAACCGCAGCATCAATTGCGCCTTTCACCTGGTCCTCCTGGCGGACTTCGCAGGCTACGAACACCGCGCTATCGCCCAATTCCGCAGCCAATGCTTGGCCGCGTTCCTGTTGCATATCCGCAATAACAACGCGCGCGCCCTCATTGATGAACAGGCGCACGCTTGCCTCACCAATACCGCTGGCACCACCTGTGATGACCGCGACCTTGCCTTCTAATTCCGCCATAGCTCTTGCTCCCTCGTAAGACCTGTTATTCCGCTGCGGTTTTCATATTGGCTTCCGCCCGGTCCATCGCCTCCCAGTCATAGGTTGAAGGCTCCTTATCCCGGAACCGCTGCACGGCTGCTTTGTGATATTCGCTGTTCTGCGCAATCGCCTGCCCCATTGCTTCCATTTCCAGGAGCGTTTTGTGATCGTGGTTGAATGATTGGTTCAGGATGTTCTTGGCGATGCCGAGCGCCACCGGAGAAGCCGCCCGGAACCGGCCAGCCAATGCGCGGGCCTCAGCCATCGCTGTCTCTTGCCCGACGATTTTGTAGACCATCCCCATTTCCTTGGCCTCCTCCGCCTTCACCTTGCGCGCAGTAAAAACCAGCTCCTTCGCGGCCTGAAGGCCAACAAGCCGTGGAAGTACGAAGAACCCGCTCCAATCAGGCACAAGACCAATGCGGCCAAACGCCTGCATGAACATCGCGCGCGGCGTCGCCAGCACGAAGTCCGCAGCCAAGGCGATATTGGCACCCGCACCAGCAGCCGGACCATCGACCAATGCGATCACGGGCAGTTCGATATTCATCAACTGCATCATTCGGTCGTGGCTGGATTGCATGCGGTTGCGGTTGGGTGCGGCTGACTTATCGCGTCCGCCCATGGCCTTCACATCACCGCCTGCACAGAATGCGCCGCCAGCGCCCGTCAGAATGATCGCCTTTACGCCATCGCCAGCTTGGTCCGTGCATTGTTGGAGCGCGTCGCTCAGCTCCTGACCCATTTCCCGGGATAACGCATTCATAGCCTTTGGCCGATTGAGCGTGATCGTGGCGATCTCGTCTGTGATATCAAAAATTACATGCTCATATTCGGACATTTGTATGCTCCTGCGTCTTTGGTTATGGCCATCACCTTTAGCGGTGCGAAGCAAAAGCGTATCTGGCAGTGATGCATTCGTCGACTGTACGTTCAGACGGCACTTGCCGATACAGTTGGCGCAAACCACACTTAGGCGTGCCTATGTCTCTATTCCTGCCAGCAGAAAATGCTATGGAGGTTTCACGATGCCTTTCTTTGAACGCGGCGACATTCGGATCTATTACGAAACCCATGGCGAAGGGTTTCCAGTGCTGGCGCTGGCGGCTGGCGGTATGCGCTCGGCCATGCCGTTTTGGGATAAGGCCCCTTGGAACCCAGTTAGGCAATTGGCGCATCGGTATCAGGTGATCACCATGGACCAGCGCAATGCGGGCCAATCCACAGCACCTATCAGCGGCAGTGATAATTGGCATGACTATCGCGATGACCAGCTAGCCCTACTCGACCATCTGGGCATTGACCGATTTCATGTTGCTGGCATGTGCATTGGCGGATCATTCATTATGGAATTGATTGAAGCCGCCCCCGAACGCATTGCATCCGCAGTCATGCTTCAGCCAATTGGGTTTGAGGGCAATCGGCAAGCCTATTTCGATATATTTGATAGCTGGGCGGCAGAGCTAAAAGCGGCGCACCCAACCGTGACGGACGCAGATTGGACGCAGTTTCGCCAGACAATGTTTGGCAGTGAGGATCTATTGTTCAATCTAACGGAGGATCATGTCGCCAAATGCCCGGCACCTCTCTTGGTGCTGATGGGCAAAGACATTTATCACCCGGAAGCAACCTCCCGGAAAATCGTTGAGCTAGCACCACAAGCAGCCTTGGTTGAACATTGGAAAGAACCGGAACATGTGGCAGCGGCGAGTGCGGCAGTCGCCGAATTCCTCGCTAAACATTCCTAGGGTCAGGACCCTAGAGCGGCTTATCGGTCAAAAAACGGCAACACCGTTTCAGCCCAAAGACCAGGCGTGTTCACCGCCAGGAAATGCCCTGACGCGAGTGTTTCATACTGAGCGCTAGGAATGGCTTCGGCAATCTCCTGCATGGCGCTCGGTGTGAGCAGCGCATCGTCTTCCCCACCCAGCACAAGCGTCGGGCATGTGACCTTGGCCAGGTTTGCCCGCTCATCCATGCTGGCCAGCATACGATTGTGGCTGGCGTAACTGGCTGGATCACTCGATATCCAACGGGCACGGTATTCCTGATATGCCGATGCATCTGTCCGATATTTTGGCAAATAGGAGCGGTCTAGGCTGATATCAACCTGGCCACGCATGCCCTCTTGTTCCACCTGATCAGCCCTGGCGCGTAACATCGCTTCAATACCGCTAGCACCGCCAATTGCCGGGCTTGAGACAGCCAGCTTCCGAACGCGGTCGGGCATACGCGCGGCAAAAGCCAATGCCACGCCACCGCCAAGTGCAGTGCCTGCCACATCTGCCGGGCCAGCTAAGCCAAGCACGTCCATCAGTGCAGCTAAGTCTGCGCAAAGTACGTCCAGGGCAAGCTCACCGCGAATTTTCTCAGATTGCCCCGCGCCGCGCCAATCCCACCGCAATACACGCCGGTGGCCAAGTTGCGGCAACACCCGATTCCAACTCTCCAACGAACCGCCAAGCTCATGGATCAAGACAAGTGGCGGCGCATCGGCGGGCCCCTCCATCCGGTAATGGAGCATTATGTTATTGGCTTCGATCCAAGGCATTTGGGTTTCCTCACTTTAACCATGCAGTATCGGCAGGCGGTTTAGTCAGAACCGCGCGGTGCCAACATTGATAGATCCACAGCATCACCCATTGCCAGATATCCGGCACGGTTGGGGTGCAGACGATCAGGTGGGCCGCCAAGTGTGCTGTCCGGCTGGAATTCAGCTTTGAATTCGCCTGTGGCCGCGTCCATCGTCGCTGCCTCAAAATCCACCACGCCATCGAAGATGCCAGACGTTCGGATAAAGGCATTCACGTCTCTACGCCGAGCATCGGTCTCCGGCGCGCCATAGACGTCTCGAGTGGCGTTCAAGCTCGGCGGTAATGTGCCGACAATGACCTTGATCCCTGCGGCCTGCATACGCTTAGCGCCCGCACGCAAACCGTCGATGACCGCCCCAGCCGTTGCAGACGGCGTTCCGGGCGGCGTAAAGGCTTGGCCAAAATCATTGACGCCCTCCACCCAGATCACATGGGTGATCCCAGCCCGGCTCAGAACATCGCGTTCAAGCCTATCCAGAGCGCTTGGCCCGCCGTTGAAGGGCGGTGGATATGTTGCCGGGCCGACCACTTGATTGCCGCCAATACCAACATTCACGACCGAAACATGCTCACCATAGGCTGCATGTAAGCGGCGAGAAAGGCGATCACTCCAACGGTCATCGCCATTGAGCGTTGAGAACGTCCCATCCGTTATGGAATCGCCAAGTGCGGCGACAACGGTGGCGTTATTCGGCGCGACCACATCAAGCCCATCCAAGAAATGCCAGGCGGTTGTTGTGTAAGGGAACGCAGCATCAGAATCATCTTCACTCAGCACGCCGCTGTCTGGCGGCGAAATATAGGAGGTGGTCATGGCCTTTGCATGCCACGTCAAAGGACCCGTTTCGCCCTCGACATGGAAACTGACTGCCAGCTTCCGCCCGATCAATGCAGGATCAGACGGGCCGCCAACGAATGGCAGTTCAATCGGGTCGCTCAATATTTCGCTACCCGTTGGTATAGAAAAACTGTCTGCGGTAGCGAAGCCTGCCCGCGCCATCGTGCCTGGCACCAGAGCACCAGACCCGGCGTGCAAGGCCACGCGAACCGCACTAAGCCTAATCGGACGGTCACCATAGGCATTGGAAAAGCGGAGCCGAACCGTCCGGCCCCATAGGTCTAGTCGGATCACCATACGGAAGGTCTGGTTACGGGCACTGAATCCGGGCAAGGCAAACGACTGGTCTGGCAAGGCCGCTGGTACGCCCGCTGGCGCCGGGCCCTGCATTGCCGCAGTCCATGATGGCGCCCACTTCGCACCTGCCGGTCGGTCTTTGCGGTCCGCTGCATTCTCAATCCGCGTGGCGCTCATCGTTACTCACCCCCGAAGTGTGATTCTGCTTGTATGGTAACGCATGGATCATCCATATGCCTCTATGAATGAACCCGCTGGCCTGTCGCATATTGGGCGAACATGGATTCAAACGCAGTCTGGTTGCGAATACCGCCATTCCAAGCCACAAACTGCTAACTTGAAAGCTATAACGTGAGACGTCTCCGGTTAGAGATATTTGCAGAATGAGTAGTCAATCAGAAACCCGTTATGTCGTGGTTGCGATGTACCACTTCGTTGGCCTCGATGACTTCGAGGACATGAAGCCGCCATTGCTTGATCTTTGCATTGCGAACGGCCTGATGGGCACGATATTGCTGGCGCGCGAAGGGCTAAACGGCACTATTGCGGGGCCTCGGCAGGGCATCGATAATCTGCTGTCTTATCTCCAAGCGGATGCACGCTTCAGGACACTCCGATACAAAGAATCGTATACCGACACCCTGCCGTTCCGGCGCATGAAAGTCCGCCTCAAGCGGGAGATTGTGACCATGGGTGTGCCGGACACTGACCCCGGCGAACTATGTGGCGTGCGGGTAGACGCGAAACGCTGGAATGAACTCCTGCAGGACCCCGAAGTCCTGACCATCGATACACGCAATGCCTATGAGTGCGGCATCGGTACGTTTGAGAATGCCGTTTCGCCCAATACTGAGACGTTCCGAGAGTTTCCGAAATTCGTCGATACCGAGCTTGATCCGCAGAAACACCGCAAGATCGCGATGTTCTGCACCGGCGGCATTCGCTGCGAAAAGGCGACGAACTATTTGATGAAGCAGGGCTTTGATGAGGTCTATCACCTCGATGGCGGCATCCTCAAATATCTTGAAACCGTGGAAAAAGACGAAAGCCTGTGGCGCGGTGAATGTTTCGTATTCGATGATCGCGTCGCAGTTGATGAGAACCTGGCACCCGGGTCCTATGAGCAATGCTATGCCTGCCGCCGACCAGTCTCAGAATCTGATCGGCAATCACCGCATTATCAGCTTGGCGTTTCCTGCCACCATTGCTATGGCAAACACAGTGCGGAGAAGATTTCAGGCCTGAAGGAACGGCAGCGGCAAATGGAAATGGCGGAACGCCGCCAAGATCAGGACGACTGACCTGCTATGAGCCCTCACCCAACCCTCTATTCTTTCCGGCGCTGCCCTTATGCGATGCGGGCGCGGATGGCGGTGATGCAATCTGGTGTGGTTTGTGAATTACGGGAAGTCGTACTTCGTGACAAACCGGCCTCCATGCTTGCGCTATCGCCGAAAGGCACTGTGCCCGTTCTGCAATTGACAGACGGTACGGTGCTGGAGGAAAGCCTGGATGTCATGCGTTGGGCGCTTAGCGTCAACGACCCAGACAATTGGCTAGACACGCATGATGAATCAACATCTCTACTCACGCAGCTCGACGGTGAATTTAAAGACGCACTCGACCGCTACAAATATCACGTGAACCACCCCGAACACCCCCAAAGCTATTATCGCGATGAAGGGGCTAAGTTCCTAGCAATACTGGAAGACAGGCTTGGTGCTAATGGCGGTAAGGCGCTCTTTGATACCCGCCTCACATTTGCAGATATCGCAGTATTCCCGTTCATCCGCCAGTTCGCCTTTGTCGACAAAGCATGGTTCGATGACACACCGTATCTCCTGTTGCAGAACTGGTTAAGCAGCCACCTGGAGAGCGATTTATTCCTCTCCGTGATGACTAAGTATCCTGCCTGGAAGCCTGGGGATGATGTTTTGCTGTTTGGCGGGACCTAGGATTCTGACCCTTACCGTCCACCAAATCAAATCCACATATAGGAATTGAGGCAGGCCTGAATGCAGTATCACCTGAACGGATACCGTAACGGCGACCCTTCGGTCGCAGAGCGCCTTGAAGATGACCCAATCCGTTCCGACGCTGTAGATGTGCTGATCGTTGGCTGCGGTCCCGCTGGGTTGACGCTTGCAGCGCAACTGTCTGCGTTTCCAGACATCACGACGCGGATCGTAGACCGCAAGCCAGGACCATTAGAGGTCGGCCAAGCAGATGGTGTCGCCTGCCGTTCCGTCGAAATGTTTGAGGCGTTTGGGTTCGCCGAAAAAGTCCTGAAGGAGAGTTACTGGGTCAACGAAGTCGCGTTCTGGCGGCCTGATACAGATGGCGCTGGCCTTACCCGCGCGGACCGCATTCAGGATGTCGAAGATGATCTATCCGAGATGCCACATGTCATTCTGAACCAGGCACGCGTGCATGACTTCTACCTTGAACACATGGGGCATTCACGAAGCCGTCTGCAGCCAGATTACAGCCGCGAACTGGTATCACTAGCGCTGACGGATGACGCAGAATTTCCTGTCACTGGCACCTTCAAATGCCTTGATGGCGAAGGAAGTACGGAAACTATCCGTGCGAAATATGTGGTTGGATGTGATGGTGCGCGGAGCGCCGTCAGAAACGCCATGGGCTATGAGCTTAAGGGTGAATCCGCGCGGCAGCTTTGGGGTGTGATGGATGTGCTCGCTGTCACGGACTTCCCAGATATCCGGCTGAAAGCTGCCATTCAATCGGCTGACCATGGCAGCATTCTGATCATTCCGCGCGAAGGCGGGTACATGGTACGCATGTATATCGAACTGGATGAATTGCACGGGGACGAACGCGCCGCAGACAGCAATGTTTCTAGTGAGATGCTGATTGAAAAGGCCTGCGCAATCCTTGCCCCATATATATTGGATGTGAAGGAAGTGGCGTGGTGGTCCGCCTATGAAATTGGCCAGCGGGTCTGTAATGCGTTCGACAATGTCGCCGATGAGAACCGCGGTGCTCAGACCCCACGCATTTTCATCGCGGGCGACGCTTGCCACACGCATAGCCCGAAGGCGGGCCAAGGCATGAATGTATCCATGGCCGATACATTTAATCTGGGCTGGAAATTGGCGGCAGTGCTGCGCTGCCAAGTGGCACCCTCATTACTTGATACATATTCTGAAGAACGCCGCGCTAAGGCAATTGAATTAATTGATTTTGATAAGGACATGGCGCGCCTGTTCAGCGCCAAACCAAAAGACGCCGCCGAGGCTGCCCAGTTCCAACAATATTTCAAGAAACATGGCCGCTACACGGCCGGCGTCGAAACACGTTATGACCCGTCCCTGATCACCGGCACTGGCTTGCATCAAGCGCTGGCTGCAGGGTTAAGAACCGGCATGCGTTTTCATTCTGCACCGGTAATCCGCCTGGCTGATGCGAAGCCTATGCAGCTAGGGCACGCCCTTAAGGCTGATGGCCGTTGGCGATTGATTGCATTCGCCGCAAAGGGTGATGCTGGCCAGGCTGGCGGGAGCATCGCCGCGCTCTGCGATTTCTTAGCGAACGATACCCGAAGCCCAATCCACTGCTTCACACCAAAAGGGGCCGATATCGATAGCGTCCTAGACCTGCGTGTTGTGTTCCAGAATTCACATCAAGACGTGAATGTTGAAGCATTACCGCCGCTGCTTAAGCCAACCAAAGGGAAATACGGGCTGATCGACTATGAAAAGGTTTTCTGTCCCGATTTAAAGCACGGCCCTGACATTTTTGATCAGCG
>Ga0181607_10006173_pt1 | contig 10073 bp, 7 predicted proteins | sample 041ome_9_FD_132420 | JGI IMG/M metagenome (GOLD analysis project Ga0181607, IMG submission 132420) | Coastal salt marsh microbial communities from the Groves Creek Marsh, Skidaway Island, Georgia - 041413US metaG (megahit assembly) | ecosystem: Environmental > Aquatic > Marine > Intertidal zone...
CGCCGCCGCCGTAGCCGCCGCCGCCGCCGCCGTAGCCGCCGCCGCCACCGCCGTAGCCACCACCGCCACCGTAGCCGCCGCCGCCGCGTCCACCGCGTCCACCACGTGAACGTCCGCCGCGACCGCCGCGACCGCCACCGCGACCGTAACCAGCGCGGTGCGCCATGTCTTCAAGTTCAGGAGAAATAATTTGGTTTGCGTCTTTAAGAATCGGCACCAACTTTTTCGCCATGTTTGTTTCTTCGGCGTCGAGGAAGGAGAACGCCCAACCCTTTTTGCCGGCGCGACCAGTACGACCGATGCGGTGGACGTAGTCTTCAATTTGGTTCGGGAAGTCATAGTTGATAACCATGTTGCAATCCTTGACGTCCAAACCGCGCGCAGCGACGTCAGTGGCGACGAGCACAGGCGTGCGCCCTTGACGGAACTGGTTCAACATCCAGTCGCGTTCGCGTTGCTCCTTGTCGCCGTGAATCACGCCAGCCAAGTTACCGATAGAGCGTCCAATTTGATCGCACATACGCTTGGTAGAGCAAAACACGAGCGCCTTGAGCGGCTCGCATCCGTCAGGCGGTTTGTTTAAGATTTCCATCATGCGCGTCTCCTTGGCGAAACCGCTTAAAATTTCAATCGTTTGCGTAATATCCTTGTTGGCCACGAGCTGGTCGGTTTCACCAATGTTCACCTGAATTGGGTTAGTCAAGATCGCTGTTGCCACGCGAATCACAGCCTTGGGCCAAGTTGCGGTGAAGAACAACGTCTGGCGATCGACTGGAACGTGTTGAAGAATGCGACGAATTTGCGGCTCGAAACCCATATCCAACATACGATCCGCTTCATCCAAAACGACGTACGTCGCGCTGGACATGTCCACCATGCGCGACTCCAATAAGTCATTCAATCGTCCAGGCGTGGCGATGCAAATTTGCGGGCGCGCGCGTAATTGCGACAACTGTCGTCCCTTCGGAGCACCGCCGTACAAGCACACCGAATGCACGCCGGCGGCTTGGCCAAACTTGTAGCACTCCTCTTGAATTTGCGTTGCGAGTTCACGCGTGGGCGCGAGCGCCAACATCATCGGACCACGAGCGTCACGCCCATTCCCACGCTCAGCAATGTGCATCAAACCTGGAAATAAAAACGCCACCGTCTTCCCGCTTCCGGTTTTCGCCACGGAGATCATGTCGTATCCTTGCAACGCGATGGGCCACGACTGCGCTTGAATCGCCGTCGGTTCGGTATATCCCGCGCGTTGCACCGCGCCAAGTAAGTCCCGCGGCCACGGACCTTGGTCAAACGCCGTCATCGGATCTGGAACCACAACGCCCTGGATGTACGAAAAGCGCGCTCGCGCGACGCGTCAGTCAGTCTCGATCGGTCATCTTGATTGTCCAAGATCATCATCTATGTCGCATCTCACACCACGCGCACGCACATCGCGAAACCACGTAAAATCGAACAGAACAATATACGTACCGGTGGTGCCTTAACGGAAATCTCATGGCGCTTACGAAACGCGCTTCCGCCCTCGCTCGCGGCGTACCCCAAATCTTTCGTTCCCAACCCTTTCCCTCGCGCGTACGCGTCCGGCGGTGGCGCGTTATACTCCTCCGCCCCGTACGTATCGTCCGCACCGAGGTGTTCAAAACTCGCACCACTGTGTCCGAGATAGCCAAACTTGTTTTCAGCCTTGGTCGTCGCCGCTGGACGCTCGTACTGCGTCACGTTGGTCTCGGTGTGCCAGTAGTAGACCTTGCCTTCGGCGTGCACCTCTTGCCACCCCGGGGGAAGGCCGACGCTGCTCACCGTGCCTTGAACCATGAGAAGAGTGTGCCGTGACTTTTCGTGGTCGTTGCGGCGCGCGCGTGAGCGGGCCGGGCGGCGTGTTGTGAGGATTGGAGCGCGCGATTCGATCTCGAATCTTGTCTGGCGGCGGGCGTTGACTTTTTTGGATGAGGTGTATGGTCTAGTATTATATTTGGTCGAGTATGAGACGTGGGTCCGATTTGTTTTTTATCTTTTTTTGTGATCCTCGACGATTCGCGCGGCGCGGTTGATGATTTCGATGGCGCAAGCGCGTGAGAAATGCCGCGTTCGCACCGCGCATATGCGTATTAAAATGTGTTTTTTCTATGTCGATGACTCGGCGACCGGCGTGGCATCGGTAAATGATGGGACGGCGTTCGCGTCAGAGGTTCCATCAGAGGCGGTCGGCTCGTCCCCGGATTTGGCCGGCGGGACTAAGTAATCCGCCACGTAGCCGTAGTAAAATGCCCCAACGAATTCGCCCGCGGTCAGGGCAAGTAAGGTGCCCCAATGTACGACGCGCTGGGACGATCCGCGCGGGCGGCATAGGGCGAATGTCGCCGTAGCCGTCGAACCGCCGAACAGCACGCACGCTTGTTTCACCGCCGCGCGAAGCACAGCGCGTCCAAACGAACGCAGCGCCCTCGCCGCGGCTTCGTCGTCACGTTTACTGTTGTACAAATATGCACGCGCGGTGGCGTAGATGGACAACGCGACGTCGACGAACCATTCACCCAAGGAGTTGACCGTGCTCGCCAGCGCCGTCGTCCGAAACATATTCGCCGACTGTTCAATCTTCGCTAATCCTCGTTCCCATGAAACGCGCTTTGCCTTGCGCTTCGCACTCGCCTTGACATCCTTACATAACTTCGCCCCTAGTCGATCGCTCGACGCGGTTAATATAACGCGCTCGCATACCCTACGTGACACCGCAACCGCCGTGTCCCGTGCAAACGCCACGCACGCCACGTTCAACTCTTTCTTCCCACCTTCAAACTGCGGCATAGGCTGGAGCTCTCCAGTATCTTTTTCTACATCCATCGACGCCTCCATGCGCTTACACCAATCATCCACCGCGGGTTGGTAGGCTAATATCAAACACTTGGCCGCGCGCAACGCCGCGCCGCGCCACGCAAACGCCCCCGCCACCGCATGTCGCTCAATCACGTACACCTTTGACGCATCATCAGGGTACGCCGTGGTAAGAAACGAACACTCTGCGCGCGTCACCACCCCGAGATCGCCCAACGCACGCGCCACGGCGCCACCATACGCGTGCGCGCGCGCAACTTGGCCATCGCCAGTACATCCCCGCGACGTCGCCACGCCGAGCGCCGCGAACGGTGCCGCGGACGCCGCCCACGACGACGCAAATTCGCGCGCAAACATGCTCGCTGCGTCGCGTGCACGATCGAATCCGAGCCTCGAGCGCGACGCAAAGTGACGAAATCGTCGTCAACTGTCGCTTTTTTGTCCCACAAAAGGGTTATCCAAATTCGTCATGCGCCCCACTTGCCGCCGCGCGCGACGCGATGCGGTCGTGCGTCGACGCGTCGACGTCGGCGAGGACACCCGTGAGCGCGCACACGCGCGCGCGATGGGCAACGCGCGCCGTGGCGACGACGGCGACGCGTAGCCGTGTGAGCTGCCTGCGGCTGGAGGGCGCATTGGCGCGGCGTTCGCTAGGCGTTCGTGCGGTGAGCGCGAGCGCGGACGACGCCAAGGGCGCGCTGGATGTCGAACATAGTTATGAGGTATCTCACGCGCGCAGTGGTGCGGCGCAGATGTCGCGTAAGGCGGCGATGGCGGCGTGTAAGAAGTTCTTGGCGGCGGCCAAGCCGAGTCGCGAAGGCGACGGAGACGGAGACCGCGAACGTCGCACGTATGACGCGACGATGACGTACGTGCGCGAGTTAGCAGAGGAATATGCCTTACCAGTGCATCGCGTGATTTGGGCGCCGGCGTTTTGGGCAGTCGTGGCGCGAGAGAGATGGAGCGCGGAGGAGGTGGCGGCGGCGACGGAGGAGCTCAAAGGCTCGGGCGCGCCGTATTTAATCGAAAAGTATGCGTTGATGCGGGATATAGAAGCGTGTGAGCGCGTGTACGACGCATGTATAAAAGGTGGGTGGTATGGCACCGATGAGATGCGGGCGTTGAACATGAGCATGGCCAAGGCGTACGACGGCAACCGAGGCGGCGCCGCGCGCGCGGATGCCATGTGGGATGACATTTTGCACGCCATATTATCCACCAAGGCGCGGTGTGAGGCGTATTGTGAATTATTCGAAGGCCGTTGTCTTCAGCCTATGCGGTTTGAATCATTCGTGCGCGCGTATGGGGCGTTTCGTAAGGAATTTAGAGAACCCGCCACCGGCGAGTGGCGGCACGGTGTGTCCAAGCTTCACGTTCAGCGCGTATATACCGCCGCGTGTCGCATGATTAACAACACTCACAACTCGAAATTTGCCAAGATTATCATGCGCGATGTGTTGTACGATCACACAAAGTATCATCGCGATGAGAACTTTGTGTTGGCGACGGATTTCATCGTGTGCGCGTTGTTGGGCTCATCGAGCGAAAGCGTCGTCGTGGCGAGAGAGTTGTTTGAAATCGCCCTCGAAAGTGGCGTCAAGCTCGGTGGTCAAACCTGGGCGTACGTCGTTATCATGTATACGCGTGAAGGTATGCTTGATGACGCCATGAAGCTTCTTGAGCGGCTTGAAGGATTGCCATTCATGCAATCCGGGTCGCTCGGCGCCCTCGCCTTTGCCGCCGCATTTTCAGTCGACGGTTCGAGCAAGAACCCAGCCGCAGCAGCCAAGATGCAAAAGCGCGCTAAAGAGCTTCAAATCGTCGAAGCCAACAACGCAAAACAGCGTCAAAAGATTGAACGCGCGTACGCCGACGTCATGTCGGGGTTGAATAAGAATGGACAACCGCAATTGGCGTTGCGCGCGTTTACGCGCATGCAATCCTCGGGTGTTCGACCGACGTCGGCGCACACGTATAGACATCTCTATAACGCTCTAAAACTGAGCGATGACGGGCACAGCGCACCACGTCAGTTGTTATACCGCACCATGCAAACCGTGAAGACGCACTTGAAGGGTGTGGATGCCATCATGGTGGCTTTAGATGTCGCCGCGCACGACGGCATCGCAGACGTCGCCGAAGACATTTACGACCGCTTGCGTTGGCACGGGTACATGCGCGACGTCACCATCAAATCTCGCGTATACGATTGCTTGATGATTACCAATTATCACACGCGGGATCAAGGCGGGGCGATGGAGCTCTACCAGCGCGTGCAGCGCGACACCGATGTGGTCGTGAGCGATGATTTCTGGTTTCACCTCATCAAGACGCACTGCGACGAACCAGCCAACGTCGAGCTCGCGATGGCGCTCCTCGAAGACGCCATTCGCGAAAACGCCTCTCGACGACGCAAAGCGTTACCAATCACCGCTTTCAACGTCGTCCTCTACGCTTGCGTGAGATCAAAGACGCCGACGATGGCGATGAAGGTGCTCACCGTCGCTCGAAACGCCGGCGCGCGATTGACTCGAGCGTCGTATTTGAGCGCCATTCGCGCGTGCGCAAACGCCGCGCTCATGCAGCGCGATGTCTCACACGAACGCGACAACGTCATCGGTGACGAACTTGATGATCCAGTAGTTATGGCTCGACGCTTACTCGATGACATGCGCAAAGATGACATTGCACCGACGCCTAAAATTTGGTCGGCTGTGCTCCTGGCGTGCGCCTCTGCCAGGGACGTCGACGCCGCGCGGGACGTGTTTCAAGACATGCGTTCGAGCGGGTGTGAACCCGATGTGTATTCATGCACCGCCCTCATGCAAGCCTACGCTGCGGTTCACGACGTGCGCGGCGCGGTGGCGATGTATTGGACGATGCGGGAAGAATTCAAATGCGCGCCCAACGCCGGGACGTTGCACGCGATTTTGGACGTCGTCAGAGGCGCGACGTCCATGAAGAAGACACATGGCGGCGGCGACATCATCGACGATGACGTCATGAACCTCGCATCAGAGGTTTATTTAGACATGCGGCGACTCAAAGTCAAACCCAACAACAAGATTTTCGAGCTCCTCACCGAATCTTGGGTTGAAGACGCCTTTGCGCCCGACGCCAGTGGCAAGAAGAATTTCGCGCGTTTCGCGTTGAATGATTTCAGCACACTATCATCGACGACGCAATCCTTCGACGCGGCGACGACACGGTGGGAGGATTTTGCTAAACTCGACGTACACGAATACTCCGTCGCCGAAGCTCGCGTGGTCGTGCTCGGGTTGTTGCAACATTTACGAGAATGTCGCGCGCGAGGAGGAGACGTCGAGGGCGACGTCGTCGTCGTCTGCGGGGTTGGTAAAATTCGCGAGCAGATTTTCAAACTCGCGAGCGACGTGCGATTGGTGTTAACAGAGACTGAAAACGCAGGCCGCGTCGTGTTTACGCGAGATGCCCTGGAGGTGTGGTTGGATAAAGCGTCATCGGCGTCAAACGCTCGCGAGACGTAGTGCGTGATTGAGCGCGTATCAATATTTATCCGCATTTATTTGCACGCAACATACACGCCGCGCACGCGCACGCACGCATATATATATACACTATACACATGTATTCACGCCCGCATCGCGGCGTCGGCGTCGGCGTCGGCGTCGGCGTCATCATCGCGGCGCTCGCTGTCGCGCTCCGCGCATCGATTGCAATCGCGACGCCGACGACAACGCTCCCTGCATCCATCGCTCGCGCATTTCCGCGCGTATACGAATGCTCGACAACCCCGTGCGTGATTGCGGTACAAAGTTTACACACGCATGGATCATTCACCGCGTTCGCGCGCGTCGTGACGAATGAAACATTGAATGCAACGATGACGTTGACGCTCGCGCTGGAGAAGCGCGCGCGCGACGTCGCGACTTACGACGCGCGTCTCTCGCCGCACGTTGCCCGCGTGTTCGACGCGCACCGACCTCCGACGTGGCGCCGCGTCGATGCCATGGTCATCACCACCGATGGCGACGCGCGCGATCGTCGTGACGCATCACCGTGGGTGACGTTTCACGCGTGCGACGATCGATGGCTGGGCGGCGCGCGTCGGCGGTACGATTACCGCGTCGTCCTCGCACCGTCGACGTCGTCGGGTGCCACGACGCCAACGACGCAAACGATGGACAATGCGTACAAGGCACACATCGCCATCACGGCTGTGCCACACGGACACGGCGCGTCGCGCAAATGCCAACGAGAGCGAACGCGTCGAGCGCGCGCGCGATGACCGCCGCGCGACGCGCACCACACGCGACGCGCGACGCGCGCGTGCGAACAGACATGGAACGAAAGATGCAATGCAATAGTTCAACGCTACACGCTACACGACGTCGAGAGGTATCGCGCGCGCGCGATCGACATCAGCGTACCGATCGGGGGCGTGACCAAAGGTGCCTCGATGTGCCCAATTCCAGGCACCCCAATTCCAGGCACCCCACACGCCGCACACACACACACACACATGGACCATCTGTGCGCACACTACTGGTTTCTCCTAACCCTAGGTCCTCTAAAACCTGTATATATGACAATTATATCTTCAGTACGATCCGTATGTCCGAAACCTGTAAAACCTGAAAACGAGTCCGCCCGCGCGCGCGTCGAGCGAACGCGCGGCATTCACGCACGCCTGTCGCTTTCGACGATGTTCTCCATCACCGCCTCCTCGATCAAGGTCACCGCCAAGGTGAACACCACCGCGGCGAAGAAGTCGTCTCCGTACGTATCCTCGTCGCGTCGCGTCGTCGCGTGAGAATGACATCGATCGAACGCGCGCGCGCGCGCGTGCATCGATCGGGTGGATATCGCGATTGTGGATACGGTTCGATCGGGCGCGCGTGGGCGACGTCGCGGCGTGTCGCGCGCGACGACGACGGGCGGGAGACGAGTGCGGGGATATATCGCATGGAAAATCTTCCGTCGGTGTCGCGCGCGAGATGGCGCGCACGGCGCGCACGGCGTTGCGCGACGGTGGCGTTTTGGGCGCGCGCGGGATCGTCGCTCGGGGTACAGGGCTCTGGGGTGGTGAGGGTTGTTAGCCGACGGAGGTGTGATGACGCGCGATGAGGCGTGTGACTGACGATGTGTGTGATTTTGTGGTGGTGTAGGTTTGCCAACAAGGCGGCGGTTGCGGGCGCGGCGGCGGCGATTCTCCTCGCGGGTCCGGCGCACGCCGATCGCTTGGGCTTGACGCTCCAAAACGGCACTGGTTTGGCGCCGGGCAAGTACGAACAACCGTTCTATGACCCGCGCCCGGTTGTGCTCGTCGAGAAGGATGCGTGCGCGGATATCACTGTTGAAGGTGCGCGCATTGCGCCGAACGTGCAACGCGGTCCGGCTGGTTGCAAGACCATCACCGGCGCGCCGTGCGTCGACTTCTCCTCGGGCAAGTAAACGCGCATTCGTTTCGATGTACAAGGACGTCGGATGCGCGTCGCTCGCGGCGATCCATGACGATAGCATAATGTAGTGTTATGGAGCACAACCAGAATATATTATTACATCACGATCGCTCGTAAGTCTCTTGTATGAAGCGCAAGACTGCTCGTCGACGCGCGCTACGCTCTGCGATGGCGACGTCGCTAAAACGCCCGAGCCCAAGACACGTTTTCGCACGTGCGCGCGCCACCTAAGAATCCAACCATTACGGTGATATTGTCTCCGCTCAAGCGCGTGAGTGCCTCGGAACCTAAGCGCTTAGCGCACATCGAAGGCTCCTTGACGGTGTCTTTAACCATTGCCAGCGCTTCGGCGTTGTTTACGACGTCCCACAATCCATCGCACGCGACAACCACGGCATCGTCTATGGAGGGATCAAGAGTGATTTCTACTGTTTCTGGGACTGCGATGACGCCGAATGGCTTGGCGTCGGCGTCACCTATCGCGCGAGTGACCGCGACGCCGGCGTCGCCGACTCGCCAGACGCCATCGTGCTGACGCAACGCTCCAGCGCCGTGTGATCGCTCAATTCGCGCGCGTTCGTCCGCGTTCGTCTGTGCACTGTGGTCTACGCTTAATGCTAGCGGTTCGCCATTGCGGGATAGGATTGCACGGCAATCACCGGCGTTGGCGACGCATAAGCGGTCTCCCCAAATCAAGCACACGCTCGCCGTGCAACCCGGATTACGAGCGCCTTGCTGTGCGCTCTTCGATGCGCTAATCTCGCTTTGTTTCATAGCTGCAAACCGCGCGACGAACGCTTCGTCTACTTTGACCATTGCTGCGGAAAGCACCGCACCCATGTCGTCGCCGTGCGAACCCCATTCGCTTTCGACGGCGTTGGCGATATTTACCATGGCGAATTCGGCTGCTTCGCTCCCGCGATGACCATCGAAGACGGCAAACAAATGTGCGTGATCGTATCCGCCAAGTTTGGGGTGACTCAAATGGCGATCTTCCATCTTGTCCGCGCCCCGAGCGCCTGGGGTGCTGAAAAATCCAGCAGTGAACGCGTTCGCGGCGGCGGCCGATGTCACCGACGGAGGCGCCAACGCCGGCGCTTGCGACAACCAATTCAACGTTTCGCCAAGCGATGAACTCGCTTTCTCAGCTCGCTCTGCGCGATCCGCCGCAGGTGGTAACCATACCGCAGCGACATCGTCCAAGTCGTGCGCGTGGCAATACTGCGCGATAACGTTGTCGAGCGCCGCGCAAATTTCACCGCACGTCGGCCGCGTCTCCTCCGCGCCCGCCCACGCACGCTCAATCAGAGCATTCACACCCGACGGTACGACGCCCGCAGAACCAGTGTCACCAGGCAACACTGGACGCAAATGCTCGCTCGCAATCGCCGTGGCTAAATCCTGTTCGTTGTAGCTCATGTCCAAAACAGTGTGCGCGAGCGCCACGTTTCGAGCTCTGTCGCTAAACGGCACCGTCCCCGTTGCAATCTCACAAAAAGTCACCGCAAACGCATAAACGTCCGCTCCGAACCCAGATACTCGACGCATAAGAACTTCTGGAGACATGTACAAAATCGACCCAACCATGTGCTGCTTTTGAAATCCCCCACTCGGCGCGCCTTGCGCGCCTTCAATCCACTTGCCTTCGACGCGCTGCTTACCTTCGGCGTCTTCAGTAGAATAAATCGCCGCCTGCAAGCTCGCTCGTAAATCCTTCTCGTATTCCGCCAACCCAAAATCCCCAATCTTTGCACTCCAAGACCCATCGAGCAATACATTCGAAGGCTTTATGTC
>Ga0181607_10006176_pt1 | contig 10064 bp, 8 predicted proteins | sample 041ome_9_FD_132420 | JGI IMG/M metagenome (GOLD analysis project Ga0181607, IMG submission 132420) | Coastal salt marsh microbial communities from the Groves Creek Marsh, Skidaway Island, Georgia - 041413US metaG (megahit assembly) | ecosystem: Environmental > Aquatic > Marine > Intertidal zone...
CGGTAAGAAAAAAGATATCGAAGCACGCTGTGATCAAATCCGAAAGCAAATCGAAGAGACAACCTCTGATTATGATAGAGAAAAACTCCAAGAAAGACTTGCTAAGCTTGCGGGTGGTGTTGCCGTTATTAAAGTCGGTGGTGCTTCTGAAGTGGAAGTAAAAGAGAAAAAAGACCGAGTTGAAGATGCCATGCATGCAACCAGAGCGGCTGTGGAAGAAGGTATCTTGCCAGGAGGTGGAACTGCACTTTTATATGCAACGAATGTTCTTAAAAACATTAAAGTTGAAAACGATGATCAAAGATATGGCGTTGATATTGTTAGAAAAGCTCTTTCAGCTCCTCTAAAACAAATCGCCCAAAATGCTGGTCATGATGGTGCGGTGATTGCGGGTAAAATCTTAGAGAGCAAAGACAATACTTATGGCTTTGATGCCCAGTCAGGTAAATTCTGCGATTTAGTCAAAGCGGGTATTGTTGATCCAACGAAAGTTGTTAGAACTGCCTTAATTGATGCGGTATCCGTAGCTGCTCTACTAACAACAACGGAAGCAATGATTACTGATAAGCCAGAAGACAAATCCGGCCCTTCAATGCCTGATATGGGTGGTATGGGTGGTATGGGTGGTGGAATGCCCGGTATGATGTAATTACATTAAACACAGCATATTTATAATAACCTGCTAGATTAAATTTTATCTAGCAGGTTTTTTTTTAATTAATTTTTTAAGTTTTATAAATTTATAAAATGAATTAAGTTGCATAAATGCAACTTTTTGATGAAGAAATTATATCAAATAAAAATTCAAATTTAATACATACAATAAAAGAAGTTTATAGATTTAGATTCCTTCTTTTGATGCTAATAAAAAAAGAATTTATAATTTTTTATAAACAAACTATCTTAGGCCCTCTATGGTATTTAATTCAACCCACAATTAATACAATCGTATTTAACATTGTTTTCGGAAAAATTGCAAAATTACCGACTGATGGAATTGATCCATTTTTATTCTATTTTTCAGGTATAATTTTATGGGGTTATTTTGCTAATTGTATATTATTAACAGGTGCTACTTTTAAATCAAATAATGATACTTTTTCAAAAATCTATTTTCCTAGGCTAGTTGTACCAATATCTTATGTAGTCATTTCATTAATTCAATTTTCTGTTCAGTTTATTTTATTTCTTATTTTAATATTTTTTATCGATAGTAGCTTATATATTAATCTATTACAAAATTTCATAATTGTTCCATTAATAATTTTACAAATAATGATAACAAGTATAGGTGTTGGATGCTTAATAAGTGCTTTAACCACAAGATATAGAGACTTAAGTTATGTTGTTAATTTCTTTGTTCAAATTTGGATGTTTTTAACACCAGTAGTATACCCCTTAAGTAGTACGGATGGCTATAGTTTTAGTGTAATAATTCTTTTAAATCCCATGACCCCAATTTTTGAATTATTTAGAATGGTTATTTTCAATAACAGTTCCGTAGATTTTACCCTTTTGATAAGTAGCACAATATTTTCTTTAATTACATTTTTTGCAGGGGTGGTTTTCTTTAATAAGATTCAAAGAAATTTTACTGACACAATTTAAATGAAATCTATAAAAGTAGAAAATGTATCAAAAGAATACAATTTAGGTACTTTCAGCCATAGGACTCTTTATAGGGATTTGCAAACATTGGCTGCAAAAATATCAGGCAAAGAAGATCCAAATTCAATTTTGAATCAACAAGAAAATAGAATTTCAAAAGGAAAAATACTTGCTTTAAACAATATAAATTTTGAAATTAATAAAGGAGAAATTGTTGGTCTTATTGGAAGAAATGGCGCAGGAAAATCAACTCTTTTAAAAGTTCTTTCAAAAATTACTTTTCCAACTAAAGGAAAAATTTCATTAAATGGCAAAGTAGGCAGTTTGTTAGAGGTTGGAACGGGATTCCATTCTGAGCTTACAGGAAGAGAAAACATTTATTTAACAGGATCCATATATGGAATGAGTAGAAAAGAAATAGATCAAAAAATTGAATTAATTTCTGAGTTTGCTGGTGTTGAAAACTATTTAGAGACACCAGTAAAAAGATATTCAACTGGAATGGCAGTAAGATTAGGTTTTGCTGTTGCTGCACATTTAGATCCAGATATTTTTATTGTTGATGAAGTATTAGCAGTTGGTGATGCTAGTTTTAGAAAGAAAGCTACAGAAAAAATGAGTTCATTAAAAAATAATAAAAATCAAACAATTATTTTTGTAAGCCATAACTTAGAAATTGTTCAAAATTTATGTCAAAGATGTATCTTGCTTAAAGATGGTAAGGTTGAAAAAGATGGTAAAACAAACGATGTCATTGATTATTATAAAAGAAGTTTTAATGAAACTATATCTACACAAAATGGCCTAATAACATGGAGAAAAAAAGATAATGAAATTTTAAGTCTCCTTTTTATGAAGCTAAAAAATAATCAAAACACCTTTGAAACCACTGGTAAATTTAATATTAATCAAGAAATTTATTTAGAAATCGGTTATGAATTATTAAATGAAATAGCAACTTGCTGTTCTATAGAAGTATATACATCTACTAATCAACTAGCCCTAGTTGCTATGGATGACTATGTTGATAGTAATTGGGGAAAAAAAATAAAAAAGAAAGGTAATTATATAACAAAATTTATTTTTCCAAAAAACTTATTTAATGAGGGTATTTATCATATTTGTTTAAATATTTTCAATCCTCCATCGCCTGCAAATCAGTCTATACTCATAAAAAAGATGAACTTATTATCATTTGAAATTTTAGATAATTTTGAAGAAGGAAACGCTAGAGGCTCATATCCATATTATTGGGGAAATCCAGTAGTAAGACCTAAAATAAAATCTCACACATCGAAATTAAATTAAAATGTTTTTTATAATTTTACTAACACTTTCGAGTGTTATACATCTTTTATTTTTTTTCATAAGCTCTAAATCTTCATTCGAAGGCGAACCTTTTTCAACTGATGCAGGAAAGCAGATTCAAGCTATAAATAATTTTTCAAAATGGAAATATATTTCTGACTTACATAAATTTAGTAACGGAAAATCTAGAATGAAAGATATTGGTGTTATTTTCATTTTATTAATTCATAAAATTTTCCCAAAATTTTATTCTTTTACAAAAGTTACTACAGCAATATTACTTGCTAATTTTCTCTCAACAATTATATTTTTCTTTCTCATAGCAAAAATATTCAATGAGCAAACTGCACTTTTTTGTTCAATAATTTATCTTTTTAGTTTTTGGCCATATATGATCATATTGCATGGCGGATTTCATATAGTATCGCAATTATTTTCTTTATTAACAATTTTAATTTTATTTGATGCAAATAGTTTATTTAGTTTTTTTTTGGCAGGTCTTTTTATGTGTTGTACAATGTTTTCGTCTGCTTCATCAAGAAAATTTTATTTATTAATTTACTCATGCTTATTTTTTAAATTTATTGACCCCTTGAAATTAGAAAGTTTTCACAATTATAAAAGTATTCTTATTTTGTTTTTGCTAACAATATTGTTATGGAAATCAAAATTTTATTTCCCAATTTTACACAATTTATTAATAAAAATTTTTAATAAAACAATTAGTTTCAATTATTTTTCAAAAATATTTTCACAATTTTTAAAAACAATTATCCTTATTTTTTTCCCATTGATTGTCATTTTTATTTTAACAAATGATAGTTCATCATTCTTTTATACAATGGCTTTTTTTTTGTTAGGTTCGTTTGTTGCTTTTTTAATAATTAATTATCCGGTTAGTTTAGAAAATATTATTGGTTATTTAAGATATACTGATATGTCTGATGTTGCTCATTTTAATAAAATTAAAAATTATTTTGATAAGATTAATGAAAAAATTATAAATGGTATGCGGGCAGAAAAATCAGGAATTTTATGGATTGTAAAGTATTTATTCTTAATCATTAGATATGAAATTTTTTTATTATTGCTCTTAAGTTTTTTTTACTTTTATCTTAATGGAAGTTTAATTAATTATATTTTAGTTCTTGTTATTTCATTAACCCCAATAATAATTGGTGAAATTTCAAAAGGACCTCAAATTGGAAGAAGTTACTATCCTTTTTTTATTGGTTTTGTTTTTTTCATAGGTTTCATCTATTTCAATATTTCTTCTTCTACTTATTTATATATGATTGTTTTTTTAGGTTCTGTTTATAATTTTTATCTTCTTTTTACTTTCATCATTCCCGAAAGAACAGCTGTTTACAAACTAATGAAATATTTAAAAAAAGAAAAAATTAGGGAAATATATATTTATAATTCTAAATTTTATGATTGGGTAATACCCCCATTGAAAGATATGTTGCCAAGTTTGAAGGTAAGATATATTAATACTCATGATGAATGTCTAAATAAACATCTATTAATCCCGGGCCAATCTCATAAAGTTGTAAACAACTTTGGTATAAGTGAAGATGATTTTGATCTTGATAAGGTTTTTATTAATGATGTAAATTCGGGTACTTATGACAAAAATATTTTATTAAAATTAAAAAATATGGGTACAAGCAAGTTTTGGATGCATGAAGATGAAGTATCAAGCTATAGGTATTTATTATTAAAAGATATCAGCCAAAATGATATTGATAAATCATTTTTAAAATTAATATATATAAATAAAACATGAAAATTTTAGTTACAGGAGGAGCAGGATTTATAGGGAGCATGCTGATTCCAGAACTTTTAAAATTTAAGCATGATGTCAGGGTAATTGATAATTTAATGTATGGCCCAGAGCCTTTATTAGAAAATTTTTTTAATAATAAATTTGATTTTATACTTGGTGATGCAACTAGTTCTAAAGATATGCACAAAGCTATTGAGAATATAGATATGGTTATACACTTGGCAGCAATAGTTGGGTATCCAGCATGCAAGAAATTCCCTGATCTAGCTGAGTCTGTAAATTTTAAATCAACAGAGTTATTATGTAATTTATTAAACAAAAAAACTCCAATTATTTTTGGATCAACTGGAAGTAATTATGGAGCAATAACCAATGAAATATGCACTGAAAAAACTCCTTTAAATCCTCTCTCTTTATACGGAGAAACTAAAACAAGAGCAGAGGCTTTAATTCATAACAGAGGAAACTCTGTTTGTTACAGATTTGCTACAGCGTATGGTGTCTCTCGAAGAATGAGGCTTGACTTGCTAATCAATGATTTTGTTTTTCAGGCAGTTAAAAATAAAAATTTAACAATTTATGAGAAGACTTTTAAAAGAACTTTTATTCACGTTAGGGATATTGTAAGTAGCTTTATATTTGCGATTGATAATTTTGAAAAATTAAAAAATGAGATTTACAATGTTGGTTCAGACAAACAAAACTTATCAAAACAAGATATCGCTGAGATATTAGAAAAAAAGATAAATTTCTATTTGCATTATGCTGAAATTGGAAAAGATGAAGACCAAAGAAATTATGAAGTTTCATATGAGAAAATTAAATCAATGGGATTTATTCCTCAAATTAGTATAGACCAAGGTATTGATGAATTGATTAAAGCAACCAATTTGTTGAATATCTTCAATAAATATTCAAACATATAAATAATGAAAAATATAACTGTAATAGGGGCAGGTAAGCTAGGATTGCCTATGGGTGCTTGTTTTGCTGATGCTAGTTATAAAGTTAATTTTTATGATAGCTCAAAGTCAAAAATTGATAATTTAAGAGATAATAATGGATATAATTATGAAATTAACCTTAATAAAATCCTTAATAAGAATTCAAAAAATATTTCTTTTACATCTGACTTAAATAAGGCTTATGTTTTCTCTAATTTTTTTTTTATTATTCTACCAACCCCAAGTCTCAAAAATGGTGATTATAGCTTAAAATATTTAAAAATTTTCTTAAAGAAATTTTGTGAATTATTAAAAAAAAATCCTAAAAATGTTAATATAATTATTACAAGTACAGTTATGCCTGGCGCATGTGATGATAAGATAATACCTTTTTTAAAAAAACAACTTCCTAAAAAAATATATAATAAAATACATTTATATTACTCACCAGAATTTATTGCTCTGGGTTCCGTAGTAAATGATTTACAAAGACCTAAAATAATTTTAGTTGGATCAAACAATAAGAACAAAAGAGCTATTTTATCTAAATTTTATAAAAGCATTGTCAAAAATAATCCTTTAGTGTTCGAGACAAATTTAATAACAGCAGAATTAACTAAAATATTAATTAATTCGTTCATGACCATAAAGATTTCTTTTTCAAACTTTGTTGGTTTATTAAGTAATAAAGATGTAAATTTAGACTCAAAATTAATATTAAACTCGATAAAAGCGTTTAATATAAATAATAAAAAAGGATATTTATCTGGAGTTGGATATTCAGGTCCTTGCCTTCCAAGAGATAATAGGGCTGTTGCTTATTTTGCAAAATCAAAAAATGTTAATCCTTTACTTTCGAATTCTGCAGATAAAATAAATAAAAATGTTAATGAAAATCTCTACTCTCAAATAAAAAAATACTCAAAAAATTTAAAAAATATCCTCTTTTTGGGGGTTTCATATAAAGAACAAACCTCTGTGATAGAAGAGTCACCTGTGATACGCATAGCAAGAAGGATGAAAAAAAATTATAATATAAGCATATATGATCCATTAGTTAATATGGAGACTGATTTATCAGAGAAATTTTTATTTTCTGACGATTTAGAAGAAGTCTTAAAAAAAGCAGAACTTATTGTTGTTTCCCATACTTCTGTAAAATTAGATAAATTTAGAGGTATCTTGAAAAATAAAAAAATATTTAAAATTTGGGGAAATGAATATTCTATTGGTTTAAATGTTTAACTTATTGATTACAGGCGGATCAGGATTTCTTGGAAAAAACTTAGTAAAAAGCTTTATTAATGAAAAAAAATATAAAGTTTATTATCCTTCTTCAAAAGAATGTGATTGTACTAAGCTTCAAAGTATAAAAAAATTTATCAAAAAAAACGATATCAATATCATCGTACATTGTGCAGGTTTTATCGGAGGTATAAATTTTAGTAGATTATACCCTGATAAGGTATTTACAAAAAATTTACAAATGACCACTAATATCTTTGAAATTTCGAAAGAGGCTTCAATAGAAAAACTAATATTTATTAATTCTGCTTGTGTTTACAGTGATTATTTCAAAAAGCCATTCAAAGAAGAACAAGTTTGGGATAGGCAAATGCATAAAAGTGCAAGAATTTACGGAATTTCTAAATATGCAGCATTAATTGCTGCTGATGCATATTCAAAATATAATAAAACATATATCAATACAATACTGACTAATCTTTATGGTCCTGAGGATAAATTTGATGAAGAAGAAAGTCATGTGGTCCCTTCACTAATTACAAAATTTCAAAATGCTAAAAAAAAACAATCGAACACTGTTGAGCTTTGGGGTACAGGAAATACTATAAGAGAATTTATTTATATTGATGATTGTTGTAAAATATTGAAAAAAATTATTAAAAATCATAAAAAATCTGACTCAATAAATATTGGAACTGGATATGGAATAAAAGTTAAAAAGCTAGCAATCATGATCAGCAAACTTTGTAATTATAAAGGTAAAATTTTTTGGAATAAAAATATTGAAAATGGATCTTTATACAAAGTTCTTTCAATAAAAAAACTAAAAAATATCTATAAGTTCAAACCAGAAACTGATATGCATGATGGTTTAAGAAAAACAATCAATTGGTATGAAAAAAAATATTTGTAGAATAAGTGGAGGTAAACTTTTTCCACTCATAGATCTTGGAAATCAGTATATTAGTGATTTTGTTTCTAAAGACTTTGTGTATGAAGTAGATAGATCTTCTTTAAAAGTAGGATATTGCTCTAAATCTAAGTTAGCACAGTTATACGAAACTTATTCTCAAAAAAAAATGTATTCAAAATATTGGTATCAATCAGGTATCAATGAAACAATGATTAAAGAACTAAATGATATAGTTAATAATTGCTTATTTTATAAATCATTAGATAAAAATGACGTAGTTCTTGATATAGCAAGCAATGATGGGACTCTTTTAAAAAATTATAATAATGATTTATTTAAAGTAGGAATTGACCCCTCCGATGTAGCTAAGAGGTCAACAATTTATAAAAGAAAAAATTTTACTTTAATTAATGAATTTTTTTCTAAGTCAACTTATTTAAAACAAATTAAAAGAAAAGCCTCTATTGTTACTATAATAGCCATGTTTTATGATCTCAATGATCCATTAAAATTCCTTAATGACTTAAGATCAATAATAAAAGAAGACGGTATAGCTGTCATTCAAATTAGCTATACCCCTTTGATGCTTGAACAAAATGAATTTGGTTTTATTAGCCATGAACATTTATGTTATTTTACATTAGCTAATTTAAAATCTTTGTTGGAAAAATGTGGTTTCAATATCTTTGATGTACAATTAAATTCATCAAATGGAGGCAGTATCAGAGTTTTTTTTACACCTAATTTAAAACTATTAAATTTTCCAGAGAACCATAAAATGATAGGACAATATAGATTAAATTCAATATTAGGATATGAGGCTAAACAAAAAGTTAATAATAAGTCTTCTTATTTAAAATTTAAAAAAAGAATAGATCTTCTAAAAAAACAAACAATACGCTGGCTATATGAACAGAAAAAAAATGGAAAAAAAGTAATTGGCTATGGTGCCAGTACTAAGGGAAATGTTTTATTACAATATTATGGTATAAGTTCTGATTTACTTCCTTTCATTGCTGAAAGAAGTATTGAGAAACATGGCCTTTTTACTGCTGGTTCAGGCATAGAAATTATTTCTGAAAATGAGATGAGAAGAATGAAGCCAGACTATTTATTTGCTTTACCATGGTTTTTCATTAACTCTTTTATCAAAAGAGAAGAAAAATTAATTCAAAATGGAACTAAGTTTGTTGTCCCCCAGCCAAACCTAAAAATATTGGGATGATATCTATACTGATACCAACATTTAATAGAACTAAAATTTTAACTCAAACTCTAAAATATTATGCAAAACAAAAGTTTGAAGGAGAAATTTTAATTGGAGATTCAAGTGATGAAATTGTCTTTCAAAAATTAAATGATAAAATTAAAAATTTATCTTTAGATGTCAAAACCTTTCATACACCACACTTAAACAATTATGCTACAACAAATTATATAATTGATAAATCTAAGTATGATTTTTGTATATGGTCTCCTGATGATGACCTTATTTATATTCCTGCATTAAAAAAAGCTATAAATTTTTTAAAATCTAATTCTGACTTTTGTACAGTTTGGGGAATCACAATGATGTATAAGCATTTCAAAGAAAATAATTCTTTTAAAAGCTATTATATTAATTTTCAAACCTCAAAATCAATTGAATCGAATAATCCTATTCAAAGATTGAGAGATCATTATAATTTCTATACATCAGTATTTATTGGAGTTTCAAGAAAAATAGCTTTAAAAAATGCATTATCTGGAACCAATAAGGTGTCTATAACTAAATCCAAATCGGTTGAATTATGGCAAATGTCTCAACAATTATCAGAGTTATTTGTTTCTTCCTCATTGGTATTACAAGGAAAAATTAAATCATTAAATTCTCTTTATTGGATAAGAAATATTCATGATGAAAGATATGTATTTTCTAATATTGAAAATATTTTTTTTGATAAAAAAACAATAGATACTTTTTCATTTTTTGAAAAAAAACTTATTTCTATTCTTAATAATGATTATGATATTATTTCTAATAACAATGAAATAAGAGGTCTAGTTTTCAGATTTATTTTCAGAAAAAAGCTTAATGAAAAGCCTTCAATAATTAATTTTTTCTATTATTTGTTTTTTGGTATAAGGTATTTTTTTTCTAGGTTACAATTTAAGCAAATTCAAAAATATATATAAATGGCAGAAAAATTATTAATTATTGGAGGTTCGGGTTATCTAGGCTCAGTTTTAACTGATTACTTACTTCGTAATTCTAATA
>Ga0181607_10006177_pt1 | contig 10063 bp, 7 predicted proteins | sample 041ome_9_FD_132420 | JGI IMG/M metagenome (GOLD analysis project Ga0181607, IMG submission 132420) | Coastal salt marsh microbial communities from the Groves Creek Marsh, Skidaway Island, Georgia - 041413US metaG (megahit assembly) | ecosystem: Environmental > Aquatic > Marine > Intertidal zone...
ATATTTTAAACTAGTTATCTTTAACCTTCAACTCGTACAAACTCTCGCCTTTCTTCGCGGCTCTGGCTCTTTTCGGACCGAGTTTATCCATGACCGCGTACGCGAGGGTGGGGCAAAAATGGACGCACCTGGAGAGGAACGCGACGAGTTTCGGCGCGAGATGCACGGAGTACGCACCGAAAGCGGTTAACTTGACGGCCATTTTTGCGACGAGTTCGACCGGTAAACGACCTTTGGCGACACCTTTCGGGTGGTTTTCGTTGACGCCGGTCGCGTTGAAGACGACGCGTTTTTTGCCGTTAAATCCAGTCGCGATTGGGCCCGGGAAGCAATTCGTCAACGTGACGTTTTTCGCCGTGCGACCGATTTCCGCTCGCAAGGAGTCCACGTACTTGGATAACGCCGCTTTGGAAGCCGCGTAGGAGCTTTGACCAGGAGCTGGGCATATCGCCGCCATGGAGCTTATCACGCACACGCGACCTCGATTCTGAGCAATCATCGACGGTAAGATGTTTTTCAAAACTTGAATCGTCGACAACGCGTTCAAATTGAACAACTCCCTCTCGGCGCTCTCCGTCACGTCGAACGCCGACGCCGATTGCGACGCTCCGGCGCATAAAAACGCGAAATCGCAACAACACTTAGACGTATTATTATTATTATCATCATCATTATTACTACTAAAAGCCTTGCTCGCCGCCTTGGCCAACGCCTCCGCGCTCTTCGGTTTCAACGCGTCGAACGAGACAATCTCAACCGCGCTCGCGCCATTTTCCAAACACTTCTTCCCAACCTCTTCTAAATTCTTCACGTTTCTGCTCGCCAATATAACCTTCGCTCCAAACGAGCTGACGTGATACGCGATCGCTTCCCCCAACCCTTGCGAAGCTCCGGTAATCAAAACCTTCTTGCCCTCTAACTCGCTTCTCGGACGCCACGGAAACGTCCAATACACCGCGCACGACGCGACGTCCACCGGTAACAAAAAACCCGCCGCAATTTTCAACAGAAGCGCACTCAGCGCGAGTTTGCTCGCCAGAAGAGCAGCAAAAGAGATGATGTCGCCACCACCACCACGAGCGGTAGCGTTTGCCGCAACCACGTTGAGCAGTAACGCGATCAAAGTCATCGCCGGCGCGACGAATTCGTTCGCCAAAAAGCTCAACAACGTGACTTTCCCCATCATCGACTCCGATGTGCTGCTTTTGCTTTTGCCGCTGCTCGCGACGACGAGCCTTCTTCTTTCTTTACGATCGCGACGACGAAGAAGCAACGACGAATAATCGTTCCTCTCGCGTATCCCCCCGCCGATGCTCTCGCTGCTGCCACCGACGGAAGAAGAAGTCGTCGCGAAGAGGATGCTTTTTGTAAAATGCGTAACGGTAAGCGATGATGATGCAAAAACAGCGCTCTCGCTCTTCTTCTCTCCTCTTCTTCTTCTTCTTTTCGCCAAAGTCGCGCGCTCTCCTTCTCTTCTCCTTCTGATTGACGTTGTTGTCGTTATCGTCGGAAACAGAGAAGTAGAAGAACAAGAGGACGACGACATTGTGAGGAAAAGTATCTAAAAAAAGCGCGTTTTCTCTCTTTCAAAATTGGAAAAATTTGCTTCATATTTCATCACATACCGCGAGAGAATACGAACACACACGCGCGCGCACGCATGAGCGCGCCGTCGTCGACTTCCCTCGGCGGCACCGGCGGCGGAGGAAGCAATGCCGCTGCTGCTACTGCTGCTACTACTACTACTTCTTCTTCTTCTTCTCGTAAAGATGTCGTTGGATCGAACGCCGTTGTTGCTTTCCCGATGGTTCCGGTGAACTCGTACGCGTTGGACGAGGTATCGCCGTCGTCGTCGAAGAAGAAGAGCAGCAACGACGATAACGGCACCAGCGCGAAGAGTCCTTCTTCTTCTTCGTTGCCGATATTCTCGCTCCAGCCGCTCCTGTTGACGTCTTCTTCTTCTTCTTCGAAAAGCGAGTCGAAGAATTCTTCTTCTTCTTCTTTTGCGAAGAAATACGGTCAACCGACGTGCGGCGCGAGCACGAACGATCGGGTATTCGTCGGAACCGCGTTCGGGAGCCTTTTGCGGGTGAATTTTGTGACCGGCACGACGGATGTTTTAGGATTTAAGGTGACGGGTAAGACGAGAGAGGAACATCATTCGGGGTTCGTCGTCGGCGACGCGGGGACGACGAAAACGGACGAGACGGACGGCCGAGGCGACGAGGACGAGGAGAAGACGCGAGAGACAACGAGGAAAGGAGGCTTAAAGGATCTACTCCTCGCCGGTGGTAAGAAAAGAAACGAGAATAATAACACGAGTTACATTAAAGATTCTGGGTACGAGATTGGGAAGATTGTGTGCGCGCGAGGGGACGCGTGCGCGTTTACCGCGAAGGACGGGAAGACCGGAAAGGTGGCGGAGACGCATTATTTAGGCAGCGGGGACTGGGAGCGGTCGAGAGCGATCGGAAAATTGAGAGGAGTGAGCGTCAGTAGCGGGTGTTGGGCATCTGAGTCTTCTTTTAGTGGTAGTGGCGAAACGAGCGCGCGCGATAGGGGTGTTGACGACGAGGAAGAGGAATCGAGCGATTCCGAGGACGAAGGAACGGCGGGACAAAGCTACGAAGAGAAGTACGACATGGACGACGGCACGTACGGGAGCAATAGCAACGCGACGAAAAGCCTCTCTAGAAAGAAGAAAAAAACGAAAGTGAAACGCGAGTTGCTCTTCGGAACGTCCACCGGATCGATCGTGTATGTAGAATTAGAAGAAGACAAGCAGGATTGGAAACGGATGCGAGAGGTAAAATGCGTTCCAGTTTTAGATATTCCAAAAGAAAGCGGGTTGAGTGAACCCATCGTTGGAGTGAAATTGTATTCAACGAAAACAAGCTCGTTGTCCTCGTCGTCCTCGTCGTCGTCGTCGCGAGGAGAGAAGATGCAGCATAAGTCTTCGATGTCGAAACTCTTGTTGGGTGGCAAAAGCAACGGGGAGGAGGAAGCGCAAAAGAAAAAGAAGAGCAAAACCAAATTTTATTCGTTGATGGTGGCGACATCTTCGAGGTTATTTTTCGTGAAGAAAGAGGCGCGATCGATCGAACACTTCTTCGATGAGTTGAAAAAGAGCGAAAACCAAGCGCTTCTCGAACCGGTGGTGCGCATGCCAGTGCGAGCGTCTACTTCGTCTTTAGCGACGAAAAGAAACGCATCCGCGGACGAAATCGTATTTGCGTGGCTCACTGGAGCTGGAGTGTACGCTGGATCCGCGGACGCGTCGGCCAGAGAAACGGACAATCCGGCGACATTACTCAGAGATCAATCGTTGTTACCATTTCCCACGAAGAATGCTTTGCGCAAAAAAGAAGACTCTTCTCCAATCGGCTTGGCACTCACTGATCACCACGCGGTATTGACGTACGTGGATAGAATCGCGTGTATATCCAGACTCACCGGTGAATTAGCTCAACTCTTACGTCTAGATGAAACTGCGGACGGTATAGTCACCCGAGAAAGCTTAATTGCGTCGAAGATTGTCTTTTGCGCTACGGACGACATCACGGGCGTTTCGTATTTGTGTACGGACGACGGCGCCCTCTCTGAAATCGCTTCCAGAGACGAAGCGAGAGACGCGTGGAGATATTATTGCGAACGAAACGAGTTTAAGCGCGCGTTGCAATGCGTCGGTGACGATGCGCGGCGGCGATTTGAAATCTTTAAAACCAAGGCGGAAAAAGCGTTCAAAGATCGCGAGTATGAACTCGCCGGTCAAGCGTGGGCGCAATGCGAAGAGATGGTACCGTTTGAACGCATCGCTAAGAAATTCAAAGACGTCGGATCGTTGCAAGGTTTAATCTCATACTGCGTCGGAAGGTACGAAAAGCTCAATAAAGAAGTCGCGCTTCTCCCGGGTGGCGGTGTTTTGATATCCGGTGGCGGCGGTACAGACGCGGCAAAGAAAAGCGGCGGTAAGAAAAACATCGACGGAGGCGGCAAAGACAACAAGGATGCGCAAGAATCTGCCGTCGACGAAGATGCCGCAAAACGTGCAATGCTAGCAAACTTCCTGGTCGATTTACACTTGAGCGCTATTCAAAGAGCCGAAGAGAAAGGCAAACACGTTGTGGAAACGCGATTAAAATTTACTGCTTTTCTCCGCCAGTTCAAGCGAGACATCGACACGCAGCTGACGAAGAAAAAAATAGAAAAAACTGGCGATCGCGATCTCGAAATTTCCTTCGCGTCCGCGCAAGGCGAACACGAAAAAGTCATCGCATACTTCCTCGACGAAAAGCGCGACATTGATTTAACTCTGGATGCGTTGGCGAACATAGAGGTGCCGTCGGAGTTAATTTGCGATTCGGTTGAAAAGTGTTTCGAATTGAACCCGGAGAAGACGACAGATTTCTTGATCAGACAAGGCACGAGGAGAGTAGAACCGAAGCGCGTTCTGTACGCCTTCACGCCTTTCGTTGGTTCAAAAGATGAAAACGCCGTGGAAAATGCTATTCGATACTTGCGGAGAGCGTGTGGTGAACCGAACATCTCTTCGTCAGCCGCGAGAGATTTAGCCAGTCACAACTTATTGACGACGTTGTACGTGGAATCCTTAGCCAACGGGTTTCGAAAGGACCTGTTCGAAGAGTTGGAAAGCTATCTGAGAGAAGCGGTGAGATCTAACGAAGTAGAATCGTTCGGCACGAATAAGGAAGACTTTTTCGAAGTCACCATTGCGAAAGCCACCGGAAATGCCACGAAGAAGAATCAGTTCGCGTATTACGACCCGAGATACGCGTTGACGTTACTCGAATCTCGCGTAGATAAAAAGCTCTCGTATAAGTGCGTCGCATTTCTGCACTGTTTGTTGAAAGAATACGAAGAAGCCATACGAGCTGCGTTGGAGCACGGGAACGACGTCGAGTTGGCTAAAGTCATCGCCGACGCGCCGGTTTCAAACATGTACGATTTTGATGATGGCATTAACCACGCGTATTTTGGCGGTAGCGGCGATAAGAGTAACGCGTCTTTATTATTGAAGGAGATGAAGAAGAAACTGAAGATTAATCGCGATGATGACGAAAGCAGCGACGACGATGGTAACGACGACAACGACGAGGATACCAGCGACGAGGAAGAGAGCGACTCTGAAACCGAGCGCGAAGAAACCGCGCATTTGAGACGCAAGACGCTTTGGTTGGAGATTGCAAAGCACGTCATCGACAACTGCGCACCTCTTGATGTTTCGAAAGAGAGCGTCAATCAAGAATCGCTCGTCGAGCAAAAAGTCAAAGTAGCTTTGAATTTTCTCAAGGAGACGACCAAAGACAACAACGTTCGCCAACAACAACAACAACAACAGCAAGCGGAAGATGAAGGAGCAGAGAACGATACGACCAACAGAATTCTCGGCGTGGAAGACATCCTTCCGTTACTCCCAGATTTCACGAAAATCGACGCCGTTCGCGACGCCGTTCTCGAAGCATTGCACAAGTACCAGAACGCCATAGAAACGATGAAGAAAGACATCGAGCGGGACAGCGAAATTACCGCGCGCGTGCGAGAACAGGTGCGTCAAATTCAATCGAAAGATTTAGAAATCGACGCGGACGAGCCGTGCGCGACGTGCAAAAAGCCCGTCCTGCGCAACGGTAAGGTTCCGGACTCCTCAGATTGTGCCAAATTGGCCCCATTCTACGCGTTTCCGTGCACGCACGCGTTTCATTGCGCGTGTTTGCTCCGCGAGGCGTTGCCGTTGATGCTCGACGACGAACGCAACCAGTGCCTCTCGCTGATGAAATGTCTCAAAATCCCGCTTCCGATTCGTTTAAAACCGAAAGTCAAACTGTGGGGACCGCCTCCGAAAACCGCCACCGGGCACACCGCGGAATCCGCGGTAGAGAAGCTCGAAGACGTCCTTTGCCAAGAGTGTCCGATGTGTGGCATCATGCGCACGCGAATTATCGACGAACCGCTCTTCCATCTCCCGGAGGAGCAAGAAGAGCACGACCTGTGGGATTTCGAAAACAAATACGTCTTTGAGTTTGAACGAGACGCCGTCCGATTCATCTCGAGAGACGCCATCGACGCAAACCCACCCGACGCCACCACCGGCGTTCACGAAGTGCGCGTAGAAGGAGAGGAAGAGGAAGAAGTCATCCAAATCGTCGACGGTCACAAAATCTTGTGCGGCTACGCCGAGATATTCGACGAGTTACCCGGCGCGCCGCCGTTGAAAACCTCCTGGAACAGGTACGTCTTCCGCGACTCCTCCGACGAAGAAGACGAGATTAACAGAGAGGAAGAAGAAAACGATTCCTCGGACGACGATTTGAACTTTTACTCTTACCCGTAGAAGAAGAGAGAGAGAGAGAGAGAGAGAGAGATTACTTTGTATCAGGTAACCATTAAAATCAGATTGTAAAATAACATCGAGAACAACGCGTGTTCGTAGTATGAGTAAAAGATTTTCTCATCTTTTTGCTTCACTTTCTGAGAGGAGATGCGCGTGTTCACGTCGTCTTCTTCGTGTTTTTCAACGACAGCATCGACCACCACCGCGGCAACTACCACTTCCACCGTAAAACGACTTTTCCTTTTCGCTGGGAGTAGCAGAAGAAGCGCGGTAGGAAGAGGAGGAGGAGGAGGAGCAGGGGTGGCTTCTTCGTCGTCTTCGTCTTCGTCGCGCTTCTTCCGGAGAGGGAAAATGGATGCGGCACCGGCGCGATGTTCCTCGTCTTCATCTCCTCCTCCTCCTTTTGTGCCTTCTCCTTTGTTTAAATTCGGATTACTGGCGGATATTCAGTACTGCGATACGGACGACCGGACCAATTTCAGCGGGTCGCAAGTGCGCAGGTATCGAAACGCGCTCAACGTCGCGCGGAACGCCGTGCAGCACTTCAACTCGCATCATGATACCCTAAAGAATCATCCGATTGATTTCATCGTCCACAACGGGGACATCATCGACCACCAGTGCGCGTTCGATTTCGAGACGGATTCGTTCAAGCCTCTGTCGGAAGGCCGACGGCAGTTGGCGGACGTGATGCAGATTTTAGACCAGAGTAAGTGCCGCGATTGGATATTTACCATCGGGAACCACGAGTTGTATAATTTTACGCGAAGAGAGTTGATCGACGGGGTCGATTTGAAGAGAGAAGGGATCGAGTCGTACGCGAAGGATGGGTTGACGTTTAAGTGCGCTTCTGAGGATGGCAATTTGTATTACGCGAAGAAACCACACGAGAAGTGGAAGGTGATTATATTGAACCCGTACGACGTGTCGATTTATAGCAAAGGACGAGAGCAAGGATTGGACGAGGAAGCTTTGACGTTGTTGAGAAAGCACAATCCAAACGCGGATAAGTGGTGCGAAGAGAATCCAGACGTCGTGCAGACGGAGAGAATGAGCGGGACGTTTCCGTATTTTAAGGATTTAGAGGGATTGAATGGGAGATGGGTGCCGTTCAACGGCGGCGTCGGAGCGACGCAGCTGGAATGGTTGCGAGCGGAGTTGAAAAAGTCTAACGAAAACGAAGAGAAAGTGCTAATTTTTTGCCACTTACTGGTGCATCCGAAAACGACGAGCGGGACTGGTAGGACGTTGCTGTGGAATTACGACGAGGTTTTAGAAGTTATACAAAAAGACGGCGACGGGTGCGTCAAATGCGTCTTTAGCGGGCACCAACACGAAGGCGGCGTTCACGTGGATGAGTACGGCACGCACTTTGTCGTTTTAGAGTCGCCCATGTTAGCCAGCGACGAGGATAAAGGTCACCCGGGACCATTTTGTGTCGTCGAGGTGAACGAAACGAACGTTTTGATGAAAGGTTTCGGGAGGAGTTTTGAGAGTCGTCTGTTCCCGTACGAAGAAGGATTGGAAAACGTAGAGGCTTTAGAATATAAGATTGCGTTGTAATAATAATATTAATAATAACAATACTGTAATTTCCCGTGCGTCTTCTAATGTACAACATGCATCTAATTTATATGTATTTGGACTGTTATCCATTTCAATCTGCGATGTATTCGCTCTGTATTTTTTTCTTCTCGCATAAACACGCACGCTTTTCTATTATCAAAGCGCGTCAAATGTGAAAACACTCACACTTATCGACGCGCTCGTCACACACATATTTTAATCGCGCGTGTTCACAAAAAAGAAGAAAAAAACAACGACGCAAAGGGAGAGAGAGAGAGAGATGTGGGTGGGATCATGTCGTTAAATCCAACTCCTCGCGCTTTGCTTCGCGTAAAAGTCCTGGTGATATTCCTCCGCGTCGTACCAAACCGTAATCGAACTTTCCGCCGGAGAATACACATCCGTCTTAATCGGACCTTTCCCATCTCTTTCCATCTCTTCAATCATCCGCGTCGCGATCGCGTACTGCTCCTCGTTTTGACACCAAATTGCGCTCTTATACTGCGCTTTCGCCTTCCACTGCGGCGAATGTTCGCTGAAGAAAACCTCTAAAATCTTCGCGTAACTCACCTCCGATTTCTTAAAATCCAACTTGATGGCCTCGGTGTGTCCGTCCCCGGCGCACACCGACGTGTACGTCGGCATGTCCGTCTCACCGCCCGTGTAACCAACCGTCGTCGCCTCGATGCCTTTCATCTCAGAGAACGTGGCATCGGGACCCCAAAATCACCCGAGCGCGAGCACCGCGCACTCGTGGTTTCGGGATAACGGAACGGGAGGCGTTGCCGAGGAGGAAGCGCTGATGGTTTTGCCTCTTCGCGTTGTTCTTTTCCCCCGGGACGACGACGAGAGAGAAAACAACGACATCGCGGATGATGGGAAGAAACTTTTCATCGTCGTCGTCGTCGGGGACATTATTTGTCTTTTCTTCTTTGTGTGTGTACAATCCGCGCGGCGTTTGAAAAAGCAAACCTTCGTCGTTTTGCGCGCGGGTGCAGAAGTGAGGTACGTTTTAGGTGATGACGACGACGTCTGATTGAAAAAATATACGAGAGAGACGCGCGTATTTGGGAGATTACGATAATCGCACTCTTCAACCAGTCTTCTCTCTCTTTTAAAAAAAGTCTTAATTTAACCTCTCAAAATGACCAACGGCCAATCGGGAAACTTCTTGTTCCAGTATCTCACGCCGTAGTGTTCCAACTTGCGGCTCTCGTCTTCGAAGCTTTGACCGCGATAGGCTAATTTCATGAGACCGGGCATGATGCCGCACCGGTCGCGGATGTGGTCGCGCAAATCGGAGACTCGGATTTTAGACGGGACGTGAATCCAAAACGGGCCGCCGTATTCTGTGTCGGTGTGGAGTTCGGAAACTACGAGCAAGGAGAGGATGGGGCAGTCGCCGTAGCGTTGGCGGTAGACGTATTCGCCGTGCGGGATGCCGGCTTCGAAGGCTTTTTGGCGGTCGATAGCTTCTTGCTCCGGAGTTGGGTCGTACGGGTCGGTCCATTCCGTCACACTGGCACCATCGCGAGTGGTTTTCGGGCAGTATCTGTTTCGGTTTGGCGGAGAGAGAAAGAGAGTAATAACGAGAGGGGTGCAATGAGATCGTTCGCGGGCTCCGGAGAGGAAAAGACGAGAAGAGAAAATACACGAGCGGGAAAAAAACGCACTTCTCATCTTCCATATAAAATGGGTAATTATTCGGAGGAATATCAAAATACCCCGTCTTCCCAGTCCCTGGTTTATCGTTGTACTTACTAAACGCTCGGTACCTGTGTGTGATACATCGAAGAATGCATGAATAATACATGAAACGCGCGATCGCGTTTGAGCGCGAAGCGAAAAAAAAAACGCTCGAAGTTTTCGATGAAAGAAAAAAAAGAAAAAGAGAGAGAGAGGGAAACGCTCTCGGGCTCAGAGAAATGGTGCTTTGAACATCGCGCGTTCTCGCGCTTCACATTCCTTTTCAGTGTTTATTGTTGACATCATCATCGCCCAATCCCCTCTCTCTCTCTCTCGCGCGCGCCCGCTCTCGAGACGAAAAGAAAATCCCCTAAAACGTTCCAACCTACGCATCACACACAAAAAAATACTCACCTCGGTGGCACGAACGAATTATCCATGCCTCCGCCGTGCGACCCG
>Ga0181607_10006186_pt1 | contig 10053 bp, 13 predicted proteins | sample 041ome_9_FD_132420 | JGI IMG/M metagenome (GOLD analysis project Ga0181607, IMG submission 132420) | Coastal salt marsh microbial communities from the Groves Creek Marsh, Skidaway Island, Georgia - 041413US metaG (megahit assembly) | ecosystem: Environmental > Aquatic > Marine > Intertidal zone...
AATCAAACCACTGTCTGAATACAAATGTTCTCCTGCCATGTTCGTTTGCTCACTTAAAGACGTTAGCTGAGCTGCCTATTTTTCAATTTTTAATCGTTAACTGATGTAAATATACAACTTATTTTTGAATTATCCAAATTTTTATTCATCAAAATCAAATTTAAGATTGACTTCTGATTTGGTTTCTATCTTCTCAGTATGTAATCCCAATAGTTTATTCTTTTCTCTTAGGATATTTGCTCTTGTATTCCAATCTCCCCCCTCTTCAGTTGCTTTACGATATAAATCATCCAAACGTAATAGAGCTTGTGTTAGATTCTCTTCAGCATCTTTCTGATACCTTTCTCTGAGAACTACCCATGCCTTTGACCATATCATCTCAGCACGACGTGTAGTCATTTTATAATTCTTAACTGCATATCTACACCAATCTCCATGTGAGATGGAATCTCTTGTAATGAATACAATACACTCATTGATATGAGCTTCTGCTTTCTTATTAGTATCTCCTGGCTTTCTTCCCATAATTATTTACCTTTTTTTACTTGAGATATCTACAACTGTTACTAATCCTTTTGCTTCATCACATAAGTTATCAATCGTAACATCTTCATTAAAGTACTTTTTTATAAGTTTAGTTACTGAATGTGTAGTTCCACCCATATTAACTCTTAATGCTTTTGAATGTAACATCAGTCGTGATTGTTTCTTATACTTAATGTTGAAGAATCTACCTTTGGATGTAAACGCATATCTTTCATCCTTTTCATACAACTTGTAATTTTCATCTTCTAAAAGTATACTTTCCAACCATTCCTCACCTTCAGTTTTCCACCTTTCTTCTTCATTGATAGAATCCACAATTTTTTTAGGTAGAGGTACTGACTCAAAGAGGTAATCCCAAAGGTCTTGACCTGAGTTGCTTCTAATCATTTCATCAGTCAATCGTACTTTCATTGTTTGTTTTGTTTTTACTTCCCTTTGGTCTACCACGTTTCTTTGTTTTTGGTGCTAAAAAAGAACTCATATCAATCTCAGTATTTGATTCAATTGGTAGAGGTTCTTCTACTGTATAGTTGTTTTCCAAATACTTTGCAACCTTTGTATCCGTATCTCTATCCATACAAGTACAGGCATTAACATCTCTTTGTTTCATTGGAAAGAATTCATTGTATAACTTATACGTTACAATTCTATCCATTTTAGGAGTTGTTTTTTTACGTTCTAAGTATACACTTACCAACTCATCTACTTCACTCTTGCTCATCTTCTTCTGTATCGTTGCCATATTCTTCTTCTTCGTTATAATCAAAAAACTCTTCTAATTGTTCAATTACCTTCTCAGTTTTGTTCTCCTGAGGTTTCTCATTATAAATGGTAGTTACATATAGAACTGCCTTTATTTCTTTCTCAGACATTTCAAATTGTTGTGCTAACGATGATATACTTCTACCACCAGCGTGTAATTGTTTGATTCTTTTACTATTCATAATTTTATCTTTTCTTAAATTCAACATAATAAATCAGATTATCAATTAGGTATGCAACCAACGATGTGATTACTGCTAACCAAATATTCTGAAAGTAAAGTAAACCGAACCATAATCCGGCACATTTACTACAAATGAATGGCATTGCCATCCAATCTCTTAATCTTAATTTATCTATCAACCACATCTTAGGTGTTTGAATAGGTTCAAACCAATGTGTTAACATATTAACTAAGATTGCTAATCCTACTATCTCAATCATCTTTACTTAATTCTCTTAAATAATCCAACACTATCTTCTGAATGTATCGCTTGATTGGATTTCTCCATACTATACGATTCTTAATATACGAAAATAATTTGGATAATCCAAATCCTAACAACCCTATGGTTGCTACAACACCAATTGTTTGAAATACTATTTGTTCCATAATTTCTTTAGTTTTATAACAATCTCCTTCTTACAAGGAGTAATAGTTTCTGAGATATATCTACGATTGACTTTATACTCTCTACTAATCTCTGAGTATGACTTACCATTCAATAAGTGTTCAATCAGTAACGTTCTCTCATATACATTATATAAATCTATTTCGGACTTGATATCCTCTCTCATTTTAGTAATATCTAAATCATCAGATGTATCTTCTTCAGCATACTTCCAAACTTGTAACTCAGATGAGTTATGTTGGAACTTTTTGTATTTGTAATAGAATGGGGATGTTTTAGATAAGAACTGCATCTTAGCAGCCGATGTGAACCAATGCTGAACTTTGTTCTTTTCTAATAAATCAAATTGATAAGGTCTTGGTTTTTCTAATAGATTAACTATCAGGTCGTTGAGTAAATCATCTGCGTTCTGATGATTCTTACATACTTTAAGAACTTTAGTACGAATCTCTTTGTAGTGTTTTGATAAGTATACTTCCATATTCATTTTATCTCCTAATATAAGTTTTATAGTAATAAATATGGAAATATACAAAAAAAACGTAACAACACCAATATTAATTTATATATAGTAGTATACAGGATTGATGAACACTGCCATGTTCCCCTAGTATAAGTTTTATACAAAGTTTAAACCCTATTGACTTTCTTCTCCGTTTGTTGATAGGGTTTTTTCATGCAAAAAAAAACCACCCCTAATTGGAGTGGTCTGATATATATAAAAACACCTTAAATCGGTGGAAGTTTAATATCCGAATCTTGCCTTATCTGTATCAAAGTTTTGTATGATTTGTTCAGAAGTTAATATTTTTGTATATACTTGAACAGGTCCACCTCTACCATTGAAAGCTTTACCACCGCTCTGTCTACCCCACCAAACCCAAGTATTACCATTACTTGCAACAGTATCTCCTGTTGGAGACATCGGGTCGTTATTTACCAAAGTATTGTTTATATAAACGTTTATAGTACCATCTGAAGTATTTCCTGATAAAGTATAATAATACCATGTACTATCAATACGATTAGTATTATCAACGATAAGTTGATAGTAGTCACCACTATCTAAACTATATCTAGCATTAAGAAATGTTTTACCTATATTACCACCAGTTAATCTAAATAATTCAATAATCTCAGGACCAGAAGTCCCCGAACTTGCAGCGTTTCCCATTATCTGAGCTCCACCCGTTGGGTCTGAAGTTTCTTTTAACCAACAAGAAATAGTAAATCCATTGGTATCTGTATCAGGAACCCAACCACTATCTAAATATTTATTAGTAGTACCATCTAAAACGTATTCACCACCTGATGTACTTAAACCACCTTGTAATACTGCAGTTCTACCATTACCACTTTGGTCGGCAGTATCATCTACTGCTGGGTCTATCCATTGTTGTAATCCATCGGTAACTATGCCACCTGCTGGGGCTGAGAAAAATCCTGTTGGTGTAAACATATCTATTCCTTAATATTTGTATCTATATCTAACTAAACAAATGCCTGAACTACCAGCTCCACCACTATATGATGAATTAACTGCTCCACCGCCGCCAGAGCCTGTGTAATCATCAGCATCTCCACCATCACCTGAATCAGAACCATCTCCACCGATACCACTTCCACCCTGGCCAGCACCAACTGCATTATTATTACCACCACCACCACCGGCAGCAAAGTAATTATTCCAATTTGGCCCTAATTGTGCTGATACATCTACTCCATCTAACCAATCTAAGAAATAACCAGGTCCACCATCTCCACTATCGGCAGTGTCTCCACCATTTTCTCCATTACCACCAGCACCAGCACCACCACCTGCTTTATTAGGCCCACTACCACTACCAGCCGCACCACTTTCAGCACCACCATCATAATTTTGTGGATAACCTATATAATCTCCACCAAAACCATCACCATCAATATCACCAGCTTCACCAGCTGCTGCAGTAAGAATTCCACCAAAAGTAGTTGAACCACCTGAACCCGTTCCACCTACAATTACACCATATCCTTGTGAAAATAATTGTTGAGTAGATAGAGTTATAGTACCACCGGCTCCACCACCGCCACCTATTATAGTAGTTCCATTATTACCTGCACCACCTTGACCTACTAAGAATACTTCGTAGTTACCTCTTACTGCAGGTGTAAATGATTGATTAGAAATTATCACATGAATAGCATAATCACCATTGTAATAGATAGTACCTCCTGAAGCAAGTGGAAATAATTGTGGTTCAGATGCATAAATAGGATTGTTTCCTCTATACATTCTTCTTAGAGTACCATTCTTACCAAATGTTGATAATATAAGTGGTTTGTTACCTTTGTATATCATAGATTACCTTTTATGAGAAATCTGCTAATGCTGTTGCGTATAGGTTAGTACCATCACTAACTGCAGTTAACACATCAGTACCATTACTAAATGTAGGTTGTGTTCCACCAGCAAACTTCCATGCTGTATTGAAGTTTGAAATCAAAGAACCTGATGTGATTACCAATGTGTAAGTAGTACCACTCTTCATATTTGATGGGTTATCAATGTATGTTGCTGATGTTAATGATAAGTTAGAGAAGTTACTTTCATTGAAATCAATCGATGATGTAGATGATGCAACAGTTGATGTTGAGAATGGTGAGTATAACTGACCTGAGATTCCCAAATTACCACTATGTATGTAATCACCTGCATCAGATACTACATAAATTGTATCATTTTTAGCATCTCCACTACCACTCAATGCGGTGTATTGGTCTTGCGTAATTGTTACAATGTGATTGATTTGTGCTGATGATGATGCAATTGCTGGGTGAATGTTATCAATCAGAGAACCTGTCTGAGAACCACTTGCAGCAACTTTAATAGTAGATGAATCTAATGTGATAGCAGATGTACCATCGTACTTAAATTTATCACCTATGTTAATTTCGTTATTTGATGATAGTGTTAGGTTATAACCCATAGCAATACCATCGTTAACATTACCAGTTAAACTAGCACCAACTAATACCGTATTATCATTTGCTGAATCAATAGATGAATTAGCACCTACTACAACATCGTTAACACCCCTTGCAAGTGCACTATATCCAACTGCCGTATTTGAATTGTTACTAGCTTCTCCACCAAAACCAGCTGCTGCACTTCCACCTATTGCTGTGTTTTCATCACCAGGTCCAGTAGCAGAAGCGAATCCAATGGCTATTCCTGCTTCTCCGTAGGTCTCTGCAAGAGCACCTATTGCAATACCGTCATCTTTATTTGCTTCAACATAAGTATTTCTACCAATAGCAATTGTATCAGTAGAACGAGCTCTAGCGTCTTTTCCAATAACAACTGCATTTGCTCCTTCACCGAGTGAACCTTCTCCAACAGCGACTGCGCCAGTCTGGTCAGCAAATGCATCATGTCCAATAACTACCATATCACTTTTGAAGCTATTACCAGTACTTGAGTTTGCACCAATTACAACACTATTATTTGCTGAAGAGTTTGTAGATGCTTGATAACCAATTAAAACAGTATCAAATGAATTAGTACCAGCTTGTGCTTGATAACCTATGGAAACACCACGAGCATATGACCTAGCAGTATCTCCTAATGTAACACTATAAAATCCATTTATAGATGCATCATTACCAATAGCTATACTCTCATTATCATTTGTACTTGTTGTGATATTATGCCCAATTGCAACAATATCATTATTTGATGATTGTAATGTTAGATTACTACCAATTAAGATAGTATTTTCTTCTGAATTTGAATCAAGTCCTTGTCCGATAACAATAACGTTACCAGTAGAAGATGCCGCTCTCGAACCACTACCGATTGCAATATGTTTTGCAAATTCTGCTGATGCACCTGGTCCGATAGCAATGGTAGAATCGGCCGATGTACTTGCACCTCTACCTAAAGCAATTGAGTAATTACCACTAGCAGTTGTTCCAAATGTAGTTAATGAATCAGATGATTTCATTGAATCAGTACCAGTACCACTAACTAATCCAGCCTCTGCTCCACCTTCTACATAAGATGCAGTTACTGCAAATGATGCAGTAGTTGCAGTTGATGCGTTACCATCTAAATCACCTTTGAATCCAACTGATGAACTAACTGCTCCAGTTACATCAAATGTACCTGTCATAGATACAGTAGAACCATCATCAGAAAGTAATGAATCACCTAAGTGGTGTCCACCTGTACCTTTTTGAATTGAGTTCGTTGTAGGGTATGTAGGAGTTCCTTTAGTAGTAAACTCAGGTCCGAATAGAGTAACTGCATAATCAGTAGCATCTTTCTCATATTCATAGAACCAATCGTTGTTTACACTATCCCATTGGAATGAACCAGTTGAGATAGGTGAAGAACCACTATCGTATACTTTAATACCAGCATATCTCTCAGTTGGAGAATCTGCGTTAAGAACAATAAATGCATCTCCAATAATCTTAGCAGAACCTGTAACTGATTGAATGTATGCAAAAGAACCAGTTCCGTTAACTGCAATATTGTTAAATGTTTGAGTACCTGTAAATACGTTATCTACGTTTGTTTTAGCGTATGATGAGGTTTGTGATGTTAACGATGTGATGTTAGAACTATTAGTAGAGATATCAGATGTATTAGTACTGATATTACCCTCATTGGTAGTTAATCTACTCGCTACTGAAGATGAATTAGATGTGTATACCGATGTATCTAATTTACCTGCAACAGTTGAATCATTTGATGAAGTATATGCATTAAATACTGAAGTATCTAACTTACCACTTATATCAGCAGAAGTTAAATATGATGATGTAGCAGCAGTAAGAGAATCAACTCTACTATCATTCGAAGATGTATAAGTATTGAATACTGATGTATCCAATTTACCACTAATATCTGCGGAAGTGAGATAGCTAGATGTTGCCGCAGTTAGTGAATCTACCCTTGCATCATTGGATGCAGTATAGGTGTAAAATTCTGAAGGAGTTAATCCACCCCCACCAGCTGAACCAGTATCTACGGTTACGTTAAATGTTGAGTTATCTCCCTTAGTAAAGGTAATAACATTGAGTGCTGCAGATGCAGTTATTAACAAAGAACCTGTATTAACTGAAACACCTTCTGCGTTTAACGCATAAGATGCAGTGAGTGCTGATGTAGCATAGGATGCAGAAACTTCTAAGGAGTTTACTGCAGAACCCGTACCATCAACTAATACCGAACCACTTATCTGAGTAAGTTGTTCGTAGGTATCTTTGATTTGTTGTGAGGTAAGATTATAATTAGCCATCTCTATCTATCCTTATTGTGGTAAGTACTTATATCTTGAATCTGTTATTTTGATTCCTAATTTATCCATCTCAGCTACATAACCTCTGCGTGTAACAAAAGGTGAACGTAGTTGAGAAGTTTGGTCTGGAAATATTTCCATTCCTGTCTCTGTTCCAAACTCAGGGAAATCACTCTGATTATCAATTAAATAACCAACTAATCTTTCTGAGTACCATTCAGCTTTATTCTTAACTGATGTTCTTTTTTTATCGTATGTTGCGTTATCCACTGCAGCGGCTTGGTCACCACCTTGTGGAATTAACAATCCATTATTACGAGGTCTTAACCAAATCGATTCTAATGCTTCGTAGTAAGACCAGTAAAGTAATGCATCTTGTACATATCTCATAAGAGTTTCGTAGTTACCTGTAACAGTATCGTTCTTAACTCTTGTAATCATTGCTTGATATAATTCGTATCCAAGCATTCTCTGAATGTTGATATCTTGTGCCTCTCTTACGGCATTCTTCAACAAATCAGCATCAACAGACTGATTAAGGTCTGTAAAGCTCTTTAGTTTGTTCTCTGATATAAATAATGTATCGGTCATTTTATTTTCCTTCTATCTTTTCTTCCAATTCAATATCTGCACCAGCTTCTGCTTCTACTGAGGTTACTACATCAATCTCTTCTTCGCCATCTCCAAAGAGTTTGATTTGTTGAACACCTAAAGTAGTATCAATTCCGTTTACACTAAAAATCATTTCAAATGTTTTAAGTATATCAGATTGCATTGGATAAATTACAGTTGTTAAGAAATGTGAATATGCATCTAATAGTTCTGCTCTACCACCTAATTGTCCCTCTGTCTTAATACCTACTAGCATAGGTGAAGTGATTCGGTGACCTGTAAGAATCTTTTGTGTAGTCATTTCATTTACTACATTATAGTATCCATCAGCACCATTTTGAGGTATAGGTGTAATTTCTGGCATCTGCTCTCTATCAGCCACATCCATATACATCAGAGAACCTGCATTATCAGTACCTGAATATGCATCTCTTAATTGTCTTTCGATTTCACCTCTTTCTTCTTCATTAGCATCGGTGAAAGTTGTAATTGCTAATGAAGGTGCCAAACCATTCTTTAAATTGTTTACATGGAAGTTATCAACTTCAGTATCCAATTCGATTGTTTTTAAAGCACCCATATAATCAGGTAGTGGATAATAATCCAAACCTGTTGTGTATGGTTTAAAATAAATTAATTGAGATGGTTGTGTTCTATCTCTCCTACTGAATTTAGGAAGATATGGTAAGTTATCTTTATGAGGAACTATACCTCTTGTCTTACCCCAATCTCTATATATGTAATAACCTGGTACATTTCCTCTATCATCCATCTTCTTTGCTCTAGCGTATGAGAAATCTACGTGATACACTTCAGCAATTCTAGTCCTATCTTGTGACCAAATTACTTCTAATGCGTATCCACCATAAACTACTCTATCTAAAGCAAGTTTAGAATAAATATCGTTCCAAGTTTCACCTTCTGAATTTGCGATTTCTAATAATACTTCATCATCACCTGTAAGACCTTGTCCTACCACTGCTTGATGTTTTGCATTAACTGCCGTAGCATGGACAGATGATTTGTGATACAAATCAATAAGTAATTGCGGAAATTTATTATCCTGTCCAAAGTAAACTATATCCCCTTTATCATCTTCGAACTGAGCGCTATCTGGATATAGGTACTCACTATACTTTGGGATAATACTAAATTTATGTTTATTCTTTTCCATATCTATCCATTGTACACTACATATGCTCCGTTTTCATTAGCAGAAGTGTATTTAAACCTACTTATACTCTCTGAAACGAACGCAGTTGTTGTCGTATCTGTTTCGTATGATTGTGGAACTAATCCTAAGTTCCAAACTACGTTTGAAGTACCCCATACCTCTTCAGAAGTACCCCATATTTGGGAATCTCCTGGTGAAATAATCTTTTGGAATACTAAATCGTATGAACCACCCTTTAAATCAACATCTGTTGGAAGGGTTATTGTTGTTTTTCTCCATTTACCATATTCAGCAAATGAAAGGGAAACTGATGATGTTACCTCTGAAAATCTATTAGTAAATACCAATCTTAACGTATCTCCATCAGCAAAAGATGCTGAAGGAATAAATGCGATGTCGTTTGATGATGAGGTAAATAGATATATCATTGTTTTTCCCTAATAAAGTAAAGGGCAGAGGGATTTTACTCCCTCTACCTCATTACATTATATAAATCTTAACCTACGGTGATACCATTAAGAACGCCTGCAAGTGATGAACCCGAAAGTTCGCTTGCTGGTTCTGGCTCTTGTCCAGTAAAGGTTAATGTGTAACCATTAAGGTCACCGAATGCAGTACCTGTCTGGCCTTGTCCACCACTAAGTGAAAGTCCACGAGTCTGACCTAGTAAGAAGAATACACCAACACCATCTTCAGAACCATTGTTGGTTTCAACAACCATTCTAATATCTGGGTTTTTAGCTAATACTCTTACTTGGTTTCTAGTCGCTGACTGAAGTTTGTGGAATGGTGCATTTACAGTTTGTTCGTAAAAAATAGTTCCGTTTTCTACATTTGAGTTAATCGCTTCGGTGAAATCACCAGTCTGACGAGTTAATTCAAATTTGTAGAAAGTACCTGAACCACTTAATTCCGATAACAATCCTGTCGTACCACTTGTTGAATCAATTGAACCAGACAAGATATAGATGTTCTTAAGTCCACCAGTGTTGTCACGACAACCTAGTGTAAATCCTGATGTAATATCACATGTGCTCAT